>JRER01000836.1_pt1 | contig 13594 bp, 10 predicted proteins | sample 210161 | NCBI WGS metagenome assembly JRER01 (sample SAMN03019618, study PRJNA260268) | marine sediment metagenome | biome: Marine; feature: Sediment; material: Clay; isolation source: clay from marine sediments 136 meters below sea floor depth collected from... | place: New Zealand: Canterbury...
GACCCTACTACACCACCAAAGAGATCAGCTAAACCTTGCAAAATCCCGAAATCTTCCGGTCTCTTTAATCCCCTGCCACCAGAAACAATTACATCAGCCTCTGCTATGTTGACCCCTCCCAAGGTCTCTTTATTTATCAGTGTTAACAACGGGTCTACAAGCTCGGCATCTTTTCTTATTATCTCCCCCCTTCTGCCAGGATCCCGCTCACGCTTCTGCATCACTTTATATCTAATGGTAGACATTTGTGGCCTTGTGGAAGTTTTTATATAGGCCAGGATATTGCCACTGAACGCAGGACGGATCTGGACTAAGTTGTTTTGTTCATCCACGTCTAAACCAATACAATCCGCGGTCAATCCTGTACTCAATGCCACGGCTATTCTCGGCCCCAGTGATCTGCCAAGGTGAGTTGCCCCTAGGAGGAAGATCTCGGGCTTAACCTCCTCTATTAACTTCACAATATTGTGTTTGTAGTTTAATAGGTTGAATTCCTTCAAAGCCGGGTCATCATATAAGAATGCTTTATCCGCTCCATAATAAACGAGCTCTTTGGCCTCTTCCTCCATCTGATTACCTAATAGAACACTGGAAAGCCCCACAGTGAGCTTATCCGCTATCTCCCTCCCCTTGCCTAGCAACTCGTATGACACTGGGTGGATTCTACCACCCCTTTGCTCGGCAAAAACCATTAACCCTTTGTAGCCATTCATCTTATGTTCTCTAATACTCCTCCTTCCTCAAAGGCATCTATAATTTCTGCTGTTGTTTCTGCTGTACTGCCTCGGAAAACCTCTCCCTTTCTACCTGCCTCGGAGGGCACTATGACTTTGTTGAGTCTGGTTGGCGAGCCCTTCAACCCAAATCTACTCGGATCGGCGACAGAAGAAAGATCCTCGGCAGTCCATTTCTCAATTTCTGCCTTCCTTGCCTTCATCTTATCAGCGAAGGCCGGAAGCCGTGGCACGTTGATATCCTTGGTTACTGTGATTAGGAGGGGCAGGCCTGATTGTATTAAGTAGCGGTCGCCCTCCATGTCACATATAACTGTAAACTTTTCTCCTATTTCTTTTATTTCAGATACGTAGGCTACATGAGGTATCCCCAGCCATTCGGCGATCTCAGGGCCAACCTGGCCGGTATCTCCATCAACGGTCTTCTCTCCACATACAATTAGATCAAACTTGCCTAATTTTCTGATAGCGCTGGCAAGGGTATATGAGGTAGCTAATGTATCAGCGCCGGCAAATGCCCTATCAACAAGCAAAATGCCGCGGTCTGCCCCCCTCGACAAGGTATCCCTCACAGAGGACTCCGCTTGCGGAGGGCCCATGCTTATCGTGGTCACGGTGCCACCGAGCTTCTCCCTTGTTTGGACTGCTGCCTCTAAGGCGTTTAGATCAAAGGGATTGATTTCTCCCGGTGCTGAGGTTCTGTCTACTGTGCCTGTCTCCGTGTTGAACTTTACCCGCTCCATGTCGGGAACTTGCTTAATAGGTACTACAATGCTTATCATGCTGCCTCCAGGTATAATAATTACGATTTATGACAATAGAAAAAATAAGCTTTCATTATCTACGGTATGGGGCAGAACGCAGCTAAAGGCCACTTGCTTTGTGTTACCATCCTACCAGCATCTTGCCGGGAAGCCAGAGAATTAACTGTGGGAAGGCGATGCATAAGCCGATGCCAACCATGATGAGCACAACAAAAGGAATTATCCCCCGGATTATGTCACCCATGGTTACTCCCAGCTCCGGCGCAGCGCTACCTTTGCAAACGAATATAGAAACGGCGAAGGGAGGGGTCATAAAGGACATCTGGAGGTTAACGCATATCATCATGCCAAACCACAGCGGGTCGAACCCCAGGGCGGGACCAATGGGGGCTAATATGGGGACCATAATGAAGACAATCCCTATCCAATCAATGAAAAACCCCAGCATGAAGACAATGAACATTACAGCGGCAAAGGCACCCCAGCGCCCGAAGGGGGCGGCCATAATGACATTGGCTACCACCTCCCCGCAACCAGCGCTGATAAATATTCCCACAAAGGAGAAAGAAAGGCATCCTATGAGGAGCACAAAGCTACTGATTCTCAGCGTCTCCAGCGCGGTATAGCTAAGCAGTCCCCAGCTAAATCTTCTGTAGGCGATGGCCAAAAGGGTGGCAATAAAGGCACCTACAGATGCCGCCTCAGTGGGAGGGGCTAACCCCAAAAAGATGCTGCCAAGAACAGACAGGATAAGCAGCACCGGCGGGACCATAGAGGTGAGGAGCTTGGTCGCTTTTTTAGTAAGGGAGACTTGCCTTTCTTCAACGGGAACTGGAGGACCCATCTCTGGATGGCGAAAACATTCTATTGCAATGTAGCCGCAATATAAACCCGAAAGGACAAGTCCAGGGAAAATGGCCGCCATAAACAGCTTCCCCACCGATATCATAGCCATTGGTCCGTAAATGACCAGCATAACACTGGGTGGGATGAGGATACCAAGGGTCCCTCCAGCGCAAACTGAGCCGCTGGCCAGAGCTTTATCATAACCCCTCTTGATCATGGGTGTGAGGGCGATGAGGGTCAGCATGGTGACAGAAGCGGTAATTACCCCCAAACAGGCGGCCAGGATAGTGCCAAATAGCACCGTAGTTACTGCCAGCCCACCTCTAAACCCACTAAGCCATAGGTATAATGCGTCATACATTCCCTCAGCTATCCCCGAGCGCTGGAGCATGACTCCCATAAAGGTGAACAGGGGCACAGCCAGAAGGGGGTAGTTCTGTGCCAGCGAATAAACGCGAGTGTAAATTATTTCAAATGTCGCATCTCCCAACAGTAGGTAGCCCATTATTAAGCCCACACTACCTACCACAAGAGCCAAGGGGAAACCAGTCATAACACACAACAAGATAGCACCCAGCATTATTATAGTGATGATCTCTGGGCTTAATTCAATCAAGGGCTTTTCTCCTTATGACGAAGTATAAATCACGGATGAATTGAGCTAAACCTTGAAGGGCAAAAAGGCATATTCCCAGGGCAATTGCTGTCCTGAATGGAGCGGCTGGCGGATACCAATAACTCTCGATCATTACCTCACCAATTCTCCAAGCCTCCCATGCCCACCAAATAGAAGTTTTTATTAGTATCGCCATTATTGGGAAAAGGAATATGGCAGCGCAAATGAGGTCAGTGAGCGCTTTCCTCCTTGACGAGAGGCGGGTATAAAAAACGTCTATTCTAATATGCGACTTGTGCAGATAATCGTATGCCCAGCCCAGGGCATAAATCGACCCTCCCAGCATAATCATAGTCTCATAGGCCCATACTGTCGGCGCATTGAAGACATATCTCACTATCACGTCATATGCCCCAGCCAAAACCAGTGCTGGGCAGAGCCACCTTGCCAACGACCCGATCCGGTGGCTCATGGAATCGATGACCTTTAATATGGCTCTCATGGTTTATGATTGTTGACACACGCCTCCTCCTGCCTCGAGAGTCTCGAGACAGGAGGAGTAAACTCAACTCAATGCTTACCCAGCAGCCAGAGGAGCATCGAGGGCCATGTATCCAGCGTAAGCCTTCCCAAACGCGGCCATGGAATCTAGTATCTCGCCAAAGATAGGTTCTTCCGCAGCGGCTTTCTCAGCATAAAACGCTGCCGCTTCTGCCAAGAAGGCGCTTTCCACATCTGCCGGGAGGTGGGAGAGATCACAGCCAAAGTCTCTGAAGTTCTGCACGGCCACAATACACTTCACAAATTCCGACTCATTGTGCTCTTGCGTCCACCTCAGCGCCTCATCCTGCAGCAGTTGCTGGAGGTCATCGGGCAGCTCGTCCCAGGCATCGCTGTTTACAAAGAACATCAGTGGGTCGCTGGGAGCCCGGGTTGCCGAAAAGATAAGATACTCGGCTATTTCCTGGAAGCCCATGTCCCAGTTTACCGACGAGTTAGAGTATTCGAAGGCATCAATCACTCCCCTTTGCATGGCTTCATACAGCTCTCCGCCGGGCAGGAAGACCACCGAGGCGCCCATCCTGGTCAGCACTTCCCCGCCATCGCCGGCGGTGCGTATCCTGAGCCCCTTAATGTCATCCACCGACTTTATGGGAACGGTGGAGTGGGCCCATATCTCTGCCGGTCGGGGGGCTGAGCCCTTGAGAACATACAGGTCGTAGCCTTCAACCATCTTGTTTATCAGTTTCCAGCCCTCACCCCCGTTGTACTGGTTGTACCAGATGCAGAAACTCTCACTGGGCAACTGTCCCGGTCTGGCACTGAACAGGCCAGCGGCCACCCACTTATCCAGGTTGTACATGGGGCAAGTATAGGTCATCTCTATGACGCGCTTATTAACAGCGTCGACCTCCTTCGTCGCTGGCACGATAGAGCCACCAGTAAAGCTCTTGATAACAAATCGCCCCCCACTCGCCTTGGTAACAGCATCAGCAAGGTTCTGGGAAATGACGTGAGCCGGGTTGGCAGCATCATAAGAATCCTGAAACTTCCAGGTGATTACCTCTTCGGCTGGTGGTGCTGGCGGGGCTTCCTCTTCTTCTTCGGGTGGCGGTGCTTCTTCTTCTGGTGGTGGCGCTGCCTCGGGAGCACAGCCAACAGCCACCCAGCCAACAATCACTACCACTACCACTAACAACATAACTAATTTCTTTTTCACCATTTACCTCCTTGAAATTCCCTATGCATTGTCTACCCTTCTACGTTACCTATCTGTTTCACATAATGCCACCTCCTTTTCCCCCCGACAATAGCTTGACTATAGTATTTAAGTTTAACAGAAGAAGCGAAAATGTCAATACCCTGTTCTTCATTTCTCCTTATTACAAGGAATTTTCTCTCAAATGTCCTTAAATTTCACTTGACGTTACTTAGCTAAATTATACTATTTATACTATTCATACGGGTAACAGGTGATTTCATGCTTTCCCTATATGTTGTCATTTCCTCTTCCGATATCGGCTCCCCGTTGATAAACCCTGATCCTTAAAAAGGAAAAATAATCCTCGCCAGGAAAAGCGGAGGACTCTGCCCACAATCCTGGCACATCCAAAAGCTTAAAAGCTAATGACAAGGTTGATTGTTGTTTACCACATCCCGTGGTGTATCAAACTACCGCGGTCGCTCCAGAGCCTTCCGACACCGGCTCAAGATGGAGATGACCTCAAATGGCTCTTCTATCAACGGAAAGGTCGGCACGCCCCTAGGTTCCAAAAATGCCTTGGCTGCCTCCATGTGCTTTTTCATGCCGGTGAAAGTCACGTAGAGCAACTTTTCCGGATAGCTATTTGCCAGCTCGACGATAAAGCCCAGAGGAGGAATCCCGAATTCGTCGACAAGCACTAGAATCAGCACAATGGCATCGATATTGCGGTCTTTCATAAGTGCTTCTATTGCTTCTCTGTGACTGTACTCGATCCCGTGTACTGTAGCTGAGGGCCAGATGTCCACCGGATTGCGCATCCGTATCCAAGGCGGACTAATCTCCTGCAAACGCTGCCGGGTTAGCTCCTCAAGGTCGGGAACATCCAAATCCCAACGCTGGCAGCATAGATCAGTCAGAATCACAAGCATGGCACCCGAGGGAGCTAAGAAACTCACCCTATTTCCCTTGGGAAGGGGCATACAGGCTAGGGCTTTGGCAGCCAAGAAAAGGTGTGAGTATTTGTAGATCTGGACAACACCAGCTTGCTTGAGGGCTCCGTCAATAATCCGTTCATCCGATGCCAGAGCAGCTGTATGTGCCACTGCCGCCTGCGATCCCTCTCTGGTACTACCCCCCTTAAGCAGGATAATTGGTTTGGTTCGTGTCACCTCGCTGGCAATCTCCATAAAGTGCCTTGGCCTCTTGAAACTTTCCAGATACATGAATATCGCTTTGGTCTCAGAATCCTCTGCATAGTACTCAAGCACCTCGCTCTCATCTATATCTATTTTATTGCCCAGTCCAACAACCCTGGCCACGCCAAAGTTTTCTCCGGTGATGATGTAGCGCATGGTATGGGTAGCGAAGTTTCCAGTCTGGGCAATGTATGATATATTCCCCCGGGGGATCCTGCCCAAGGGGAAAAAGCTTGACGTGAAATTGTGTGGCGTGGAAGTGTGCCCAGATGTATTGGGGCCAATGACCCGAATGCCAGTTTCAGCAATGATTTTGACAAGATCCTCTTGCAACTTCTCTCCTTCTTGGCCCGCTTCTGAAAAGCCCCCGGCAGCAAGAACAAGTGCCTTTATGCCTTTGGCCACACATTCCCTGACTGCCTGGGCAGTGGCCTTAGCCGGGATTATGATGACTGCCTGATCGATTCCCTCTGGCAGGCTGGCGATTGATGGGTGAACTGGCATACCAAGGATCTCGCCTCCTTTTGGGTTGACCAAATAAAGTTTACCAGCATAGCCATTAGCCAGGATGTTTCGAATGACCTCGTGTCCAGGTTTGCCAGGTGTAGAAGAAGCTCCAATGATGGCAACGCTATTAGGCTCAAAAAACTGAGTTAAAGTTTTCCTCGTAGTCAATCTCCCATATTGCCGTTGAAAAAATTGGATAAAAACCTTTCAGCGTGATGCGTGTAGCATATTACGACTGAAGCTCCTCAAGTTTCTCGTAGTAATCCAATGACTCCGGATTAATCAACGAGTCCCTATTCAGGACTGGTTTTCCGTGTATTATGTTCGTCACCGCACTTTCCACCTTCTTCATATTCAAGGTATAGGGTATATCTGGCACTTGGATGATTTTAGCTGGAACATGCCTGGGCGAGGCATTTTCACGTAGAGTCTTTTTGACCTTGTTTTTTAAATCTTCTGTTAGATGATATCCCTCGTTTAGTTTGACGAAGAGAACAATACGTTGATCTCCCTGCCAGCTCTGTCCTATCGCCAGACTATCAGCAAGCTCTTCCAATTTCTCCACTTGATTGTATATCTCGGCTGTACCTATTCGAACTCCAGAGGGGTTTAATGTGGAGTCAGAACGGCCGAAGATAGTAATCCCGCCGGTATCGCTATGAATCTGAATGTAGTCACCATGACGCCACACATTAGGGTAGACACCAAAGTAAGCCTCTCTATACTTTCTACCATCTGGATCGTTCCAGAAATAAAGAGGCATGGAAGGTATAGCAGCTTCGCAAACAAGCTCTCCCTGTTGATCAACAATTGAGTTGCCCTTTTCGTCGTACGCCTTGCATTTCTTGCCCAAACCCCAACCTTGCATTTGACCAGCGTATACCGGGCTGATGGCGTTCCCAGCAGCAAAGGAACCGTTGAAATCGGTGCCACCCGAAATGGAACAGAAATGCAAATCCTGCTTGATTTCTCGGTAGACCCATTCCCATCCGTCAGCCGAAAGGGCTGAACCAGTCTGGTTTATTTCCCGTAGCGCCGACAAATCATAGTGCTTCCCTGGCGTAAGCCCCTGGCTTCGAATATAGTTAAGGTAAGTGGCGCTGGTGCCGAAGATGGTTATTTTCTCATCCTGGATTAACCTCCACATAGCCCCTGGATTAGGGAAAGTTGGATTGCCATCATATAAAACTATGGTGGCCCCCATAACTAGGGAGCTTAGCAGCCAGTTCCACATCATCCAGCTGCAAGTTGTTATATACATTATGGTATCTTCGCGCTTCAGGTCTGCGTGGAGCACCACCTCGACAAAGTGATTGATGAGGACCCCGGCACCTCCCTGCACCATGCATTTCGGCTTACCAGTTGTTCCCGAGGAAAACATGATGTATACCGGATGGTCGGAGGGCAACTGTTCGAATTGAATTTCGAGTCCACTTTCCTTGGATAGGAAATCATTATAGTGTACAGCGTTAGGAACATGGCTAATATCAGCTTTCTCTCCGGTATAGCAAGCCACCACAACTTTCTCAAGCGAAGGTATTGCTTTAGCAACCTCAGCCGCATTTGGCAGAGTTGCAAAAGACTTCCCTTTATAATAATAACCATCAACGGTGAACAGGACTTTCGGTTCGATTTGACCAAAGCGGTCCTTAGCTGCCTCTGGGCCAATATCAGTGGCACAGGAAGACCATACCGCACCAATACTGGTAGCAGCAAGCATAGCAACAGCCGTCTCTATCATGTTGGGCATATAGGCAGCCACCCGGTCTCCTGGAGCCACTCCCATATCCCGAAGGGATTTGGCCAGGCGGGCCACAGTGTCATAGAGTTCTCGGTAGCTCATCCTGGCTGATACCTCGGTTTCTCCTTTAAAAATAAAGGCTGTATGGTCATCTCGGTACCTCAGGAGGTTTTCAGCAAAATTCATCCTGGCCCCGATAAACCACTTCGCCCCCGGCATCTTTCGCGCATCATCAACTACTGTATCATAACCCTTAGAGGCTTTAATCTCAGCAAAATCCCACACAGAGGCCCAGAAATCAGGGATGTCTTCTATCGACCAGTCATACAGCTCCCTATAAGAACGAAAGCCTTTTCCGTAGCGTCTATTGACCAAACCCATAAACTTGGTGATATTGGCATTTCTCTTCCGTTCCTCCGATGGCTCCCAAAGCAATTTGGCCATTTTGTCTACCTCCTTGCAGTTAAATTAATAGTTTACCTTATCCAGCCCTTTCAGGCCGAGAATCTGTCTTGCCTCATCGGGGGTAGCTATGTCAATGCTTAGCTCCTTGGCAATGCAGACGATTTTCTCCACTTGGTCGGCGCTGCTCTTAGCCATTACCCCTTTGCCAGCATACAGGCTATCTTCCATGCCAACCCTAACATTGCCTCCCATAGTGAGAGCAGTGGTGCAAAGAGGTGGCTGAAAGCGGCCAGCGGCACACACCGACCAGACAAAATCGTCACCAAAGGTGCGCTTGGCTGTCTCATATAAGAATAGCAGGTTCTGAATTGAAGCTGGCATGCTTCCCATGATACCCAGGACAAATTGCAGATAAACTGGTTCCTTGAGATATCCTTGCTTGACCAGGTAAGCCACGTTGTTAATCATACCAACATCGTAAATCTCTGCCTCGGGCTTGGTGCCGTTCTCCTCAAAAGTCCGGACAAACTCCTCTAAAGACTTGAATGTATTCGGGAAGATAAAGTCCTTGGTCACAGTCAAATATTGCTTTTCCCAGGGATACTTCCATTCCGTTATCCCCATTCGCTCAGGGAGATCGAACAGACCAAAATTTATCGAGCCAGCATTAAGCGAGGCTAACTCTGGCCTAAAGGTGGAAACCACTCTCAGCCTCTCCTCGGTAGTCATTCCTAGACCACCACCAGTGGTTGTATTTATAATTACGGCGCATTCGCTTTTTATTCTAGTCAATACTTCACCGAAAATGTTCCTATCTGAGCTGGGCTGACCTGTTTCTGGATTGCGCACGTGGATGTGAACTATCGCCGCCCCAGCTTCATAGGCTCCAATTGCGTGCTCGGCAATCTGCTCCGGTGTAATGGGCAAATAAGGGCTCATAGTTGGTGTATGTATGGCACCGGTGATTGCTGCTGTTACTATTGCCTTAGCCATAATAAGCCCCCTTTCCAATTGCCTATTTGGTCAAAATATCACCGTGGCTCAACCTTCTAACTTCTTAAGCTATCCCGTACCGTTCGGGACGCACCCGGATCTCCTCGATGAAATCTGCCACAAGCTTATCAAAATCCTGGTACATCGGCTGCCAATCCCACTCCTCCCTTGCTCTGCTGTCATCAAACACGTCTACACGCACGGTGCGGTAATAATCCATTACTTCGGCGTCGGGCTTGTAGCTAATCTGAGCCTCCGGAATGTATTTCTTAACGATTACTTCGATTTCCTTGGCTGTTCGGGTTGGCGTCACACCGGCAACATTGTAGTTTATCGCTTTGATCTGTTCCTTTGGCGCTCGATACAGCATATCTACAGCTCTAGCGGCATCCTTGAAATATAGCACTGGAGCCTTGGTATCTTCGGTGACGAAACATTCAAAAGGCTTGCCCAAAGCCGAATACTCAATTAGCCAAGCATTGTACTGTGAAACATGCTTGATCTTTGCCCCTGGACCAACTACTGATGGAAAGCGCACCGACCTGAAATCCAGGCCGAACTTTGACCGGTAGAACCTACCCAAGCATTCGCAATACAACTTACCGCAACCATACATTGTAGTCGGTCGCTGAATTGTCTCATCTGTAACTACCGATGGACAATCCAGTCCGTAAGTGGCGAAAGTACTGGTAAATACTACCCTACCCACGCCAAAAAGCCGAGCAGCCTCCAATATATTCATCGTCCCAACAACGTTTACCTGGAAAGAAGCCCAGGGATTTGCGTTAGAAGGCACGCTCAGCATTGAGCCCAAATGGTAGATGCCCTCAATGCGATTATCTTTAACAACATTGAAGACTTCAGCCTGATAGGCTAGATTTCCTTGCACTACTTCTACTTTGTCTTTGATGTCACCGATGCGGGCATAATTGGGAGCGATGTCAAACAGAACAACGTCGTCGCCCTTACTGACAAGGGTGCGCGCCAACTCAGCTCCAATAAAGCCAGTGCCTCCGGTAATAAGAACCTTCATGTTTTCCAGTCTCCTCTCACCTTTCCTTTGACCAATACAGCGCCTTAAGACGCTGCAAGAACTCCCTGTCTCTCTGTTTGATTATCCTGTCCCACTCTGCCTGACTATAATCAAAAAATCCCTTACCAGTCTTGGCCCCCAGATTTCCAGCCTCCACCATTTTCTTCAACCCCAGCGGGGGCTCATGTGAATCATTAATTAACGGAAACAAGTATTTTGCCACTCTATAGTTTGTGTCATTACCACCTAAGTCGTTAGTCAGTAAGGGGCCTATGCTAGCCAATCGGAAGCCGAAGCTCCCCTTTACCGCCAGGTCAATGTCCTCGGGAGTGGCTACACCTTGTTCCCACAGATACCACACTTCTCTCAACATAGCCAGTTGTATTCGGTTGACTAAATAACCAGGAATTTCCTTCAATATCCTCACTGGCAATTTTCCCACCTTCTTAAGTAATGCGTATACCAACTCAACTGTCTCATCAGAGGTTCCGTGACCTTTGATAATTTCCACCGTCGGCACGATATGAGGTGGGTTAAACCAATGGGTAAGCACTACCCTGTCTTGTCTCTTGGTTCCCGAGGCAAAATCGCTGATAAGCAGGGAAGAACTATTGCTGGCCAGGATGGTTCTTGAGGGACACAGTGTGTCAAGCTGATTGAACAGCTTCCTTTTTACCTCAATGTCCTCAACAACCGCTTCGGTGACAAAATCAGCCTCCTGTACCGCCTTCCCCAAATCTGTGGTAATAGTTATTCTAGAGACCGTATCATCAATTTCGTCTTGAGGAATGAAACCGTTCTCAGCAAATATCCCCAGATTAGCCCTGATGCGCTTCAGAGCGTTGTTGAGGATAGCATCATCAACATCGTTCAAACTAACCAGATAACCGCCCAAGGCATAAGTTTGGGCAATACCATGGCCCATAATCCCAGCTCCGATAACCGCCATATTCTTTACATCTTCTAGCCTCATCTTAATATTCCTCCTTGCTGCCATGCGTTCTGCCCTCATCAGACTGGCGGAGCACGTAAATTGTCTTCGATACTACTCTCGTTCACCCTTCCCCCTTCAGGGCAAAGAAGACCAAAACCCCAGGCGCACATAGGCAACTAACCTGGGTTGGCCTGCTGTAATAGACCGGTCCAGTTGACTGATTTGCTTCCCCGGGGCAGGTGATAAGCCTCAATTTTATGCCATGTTGGAGTTCTACGACTTTGTCATTCTGAGCCCTATGGGCGAAGAATCTCTTTTAGAACCCTTCACAGAGCCTGCCCTGAGCGTTATGAGATCCTTCCCCTTTCGCTTGACGCCACCTAGCTAGATTACACTATTCGTACGGGTAATCAGGTGATTTCATACTTTCCCTGTACGTTGCCATTTCCTCTTCCGATATCAGGCCCTTCTCTTTGTAGTACTTCCGCGCCTCTTCCAATATCTCCTCTACATCCTCCTCCTGGCTGGGAGTTAAGGGGGTTGGCTTGTGTGCTGCCAGTATCTCCTCCATTCTCTCCCTGGCATAATCAAGGCAGCTCTTCTTCCCTGATTTCATCCATTCAGGGTAAGTTAATCTATCGGCTGCCTTAGGCACAAATTGCTCCAGCTTCCACCATTTTCTGGTATGTGCCTTGTTCAGGAAATGTTCAGGAATCGGCCCAACCTCCTCTATCAAGTCTATTGCTAGTGTCTCATCATTCACGGTAACGCCTTCTATGAAACGCCCTACCATGCCAGCCAAATCGTCATCCAATATTGCCTGGATGGGGTGATGTGTAAGTTCGCCATATACACTGCCATGTAACAGCAGCGTGTTTGCTCCAGATAAACCAGCGATCAAGACCCGGAGGGCTTTCTCGTAGCCACATTGATAATCCAGCATCTTTGAGTTGGGATAGCAAGTAGCATTATCTATGGGGACTCCATATTTGTGGAAGACTTGATTGGATGCCGCGTTATGCAAGCAAGCTCCTATGCTGCCAAAAGCGGGGGCTCCTGTGCTCATGTTCATAGGGGATGAAAAATCTTTAACCAGGACTCTTGTTCCTGGCTTTATCAACTGTGCCAGCACCAGTCCAGCTATAACTTCAGCATTGTTAGTTATTATCCCTCCGACAATCGTAGCTGGCGCAGTCCCACCCATCACCTGACCACTGATGATGCGCACAGGGAGTCCTGCTTCAGCAAACCTGAATGCGGATTCGACAGCGTCTCGGAAAACGGTTAAAGGCGGCGCAAAGGCACAGGTGCCCAGAATCTCTATCCCCACTGCCTGAGCCATTTTTATGGCAAATATTTCGGAGTCATTGGAGAAACCTACACATTGGAACTTGGTGGAATTCCTTACCCTGGCAGCAAGACTCTCTAGCATCGCCATGCACGGGGGAACACCCTCAAACCCAAAGTATGGCGTGTAAGGAGAGAAGAAATGAACGGTAGGCAATGCATCCAGGACAGTTACACCATCATAGTTCTCTTTCCTTGTTGCTGCCCGAGGTTCCCAGGTATCCAGGTCTACGGTCTGCAGGCCAGGCGCTACAGCGAGATAGAAGGTATTATCTCCCACCATCAAACTGTTTTTGCCATCCCTTGCCTGGGCATGAAAGCTACTGGGAGCCTTGCGCAGGCACTCCTCAACCAAGCCCGGTGGAAAATGCACCCTCATTTCATGGTAATCCACCTTGCAGCCGTTCTTCTCAAGGAGCTTCAAGGCTCTCTCATGCTCCATCCTGACCCCTGTCTTCCAGAGAACTTCTAAAGTCCCTCGATGAATAGCCTCTATCTCTTCCTCAGTTAATATCTCTAGAGGCTTGAATTTGCGGGCAAACCCTTTCAAAGCCATGTCTCATTTCCTTTGGCTCATTCATAATTCCACCAGCCTGCCGTAGGTTTCGGGTCTCCTATCCCTATAGAATTGCCAGATATGCCTCACCTCCTTAATCATATCTAGGTCAACGTCGGCAACAACTATCTCGTCTCTATCTTCAGACCCTTTAGCTATGATCTCACCTCTTGGATTACAGATATAGCTAGATCCATAAAATTTCCCGATATTCCAA
>JRER01000093.1_pt1 | contig 13583 bp, 12 predicted proteins | sample 210161 | NCBI WGS metagenome assembly JRER01 (sample SAMN03019618, study PRJNA260268) | marine sediment metagenome | biome: Marine; feature: Sediment; material: Clay; isolation source: clay from marine sediments 136 meters below sea floor depth collected from... | place: New Zealand: Canterbury...
GGTTAATGTCACAGGCACTGAGAAAACTGACGGCTGCTATTAGCAAGTCTAGAACAGCGGTTGTCTTTCTTAACCAACTGCGAGAGAAGGTGGGCATCATTTTCGGCAACCCAGAGGTGACTCCTGGAGGGAGGGCACTGAAATTCTATAGCTCAGTAAGGATAGATTTAAGGCGGGGTGATACCATTAAGCGGGGCTCAGAAATAATGGGCACAAGGGTTAGAGCCAGAGTGGTCAAGAATAAAGTAGCGCCACCTTTTCGGAGCACCGAATTTGACATAATGTTCAATCATGGCATAAGCAAGGAAGGAGACTTGATTGACCTTGGAGTAGCCACAGGCGTAGTGAAGAAGACTGGAGCATTCCTTGCTTATGGGGAAGCGAAGCTAGGGCAAGGAAGAGAAAATGCTAAGGATTACCTGAGGGAACACCCCGAGCTTGCTTCGCAGCTAGAGAGTGAGATAAGAGCTTCACCAGCTATCCCCAGTATCCCCCACAGGCAGAGTGTAGAGACCACTTCTCAAGAGGAATGAGGTTCAAACGGGAAACTGCCAGTTGGTAAATGACAGTGTTTTTCAACATTGCCTCGATGTAGCTTACCGCTATCTCAGTTACCGACCACGCAGTGAGGGGGAAATGAGGCAACGACTTCATCAGCGTGGTTTTGATAGTGAAGCGGTAGAGAGAACAATCACCAGACTAAAGGAGCAAGAGCTAATAGATGATTATGCCTTCGCCGCATTCTGGAAGAATAATCGCTTATCCTTTAAGCCCAAGAGCAAAAGGTTAATAGCCAAGGAATTGAAGGATAAAAAGGTGACTCAAGAGATTGTGGAACAGGTGACTGAGGACATAGATGATGACAGTAACGCTCATAAGCTAGGCTGCAGCCAGATGCAGATTCTAGCTCATTTGGATTACCCTGACTTCCACCGGCGCCTATCAAATTATCTCGGTTATCGTGGCTTCAGCTATGAAGTGATCAAGCGCACGGTAGCTCTTTTGTGGCAAGAAAAAGAATATCATCGACTTTAAATTGAGAAAATGGACTGGGGCTTTATAGCAAAACTTACTGGCGGTGGCTTTGGAGTCACCATCTTGGTGTTAGCAATCATAACCACAGTAATATGGTTGATAGGGCTTGCAGTTCAAAGAGCGGCTACAAGGCATAAGAAGTAATGGTACGGCTAAATCATTCAATTTAGGAGCAAATTAAGATGTTCGGTTTATATGAGATGGCTTTTGTTGGACTCACCTGGGGTAACATCTTGATACTTTTCATCGCCGCTGGGATGCTTTACCTTGGCATTGTCAAGAAAATGGAGCCTCTTCTACTGGTGCCTATAGGCTTTGGCATGATATTGGTCAACATACCTTTCGCCGGGTTAATGGTTCATGCACAGCCAATAGAGCCTGGTGCTGTCCCAATGCCAGTGGAGGTGCCTGGTGGATTGGCGGAAATAATGAGTGCGGTGGCCAAAGGGAAAGTTGGGGTATTAAATTTAATATATCAGTTTGGGATACAAACTGAAATAATTCCGTTGCTCATGTTTCTTTGTATCGGAGCTATGGCTGATTTCTCTCCATGCATAGCTCGCCCTATATATCTACTGTTTGGCGCTGCAACTCAGCTAGGAGTTTTTGTTGTTCTCGTTCTTGCCTTACTTACACACCAGTTTAATTTAGGTGAAGCTGCTTCCATTGGTATCATTGGCGGGGCTACGGGGCCAGTTGCAGTTTACCTTACGGTAGCTAAAGCTCCCCATTTGTTAGGTCCGATTGCATTAGTAGCCTACTCTTATATGGCTTTAGTGCCTATCCTTCAGCCACCAGTAATAAGGGCTCTTGTCCCGAAGAAACAGCGGCAAATATATATGAAGCCTCAGTTTCGAGAGGTTTCCACGTTAGAGAAAATTATTTTCCCCATAGCAATTTTTGTGGTCACTGCTCTATTCGTCCCCAAAGCAGCACCTCTTATCGGCATGCTTATGTTCGGGAATTTACTTTATGTCTGTGGTGTTACTGATAGGTTAGCCCAATCAGCGAGTACCGCATTTGTCGACATATTGACAGTCCTCCTGGCCTTGACTGTTGGGGCCCTAATGCCAGCATTGGTATTTTTTAACATTAGAACTTTAATCATCATTGGGTTGGCTGCGCTAGCTTTTGTTATCTGTACTGCCGGGGGAATTTGGGCGGCGCAAACAACCAATTTATTCTTGAAGGAGAAAATAAATCCGCTTATCGGTGCTGCTGGTGTTTCGGCTATTCCCATGGCTGCTAGGGTAGCTCAAATAGAGGGACAGAAGGCAAATCCCAGAAACTTCTTACTGATGCATGCTATGGGCCCCAATATGGCAGGTGCTATCGGTTGTTCGGTAGCTGCTGGCATATTCTTAGGCATAGTAGGGTAAGTTCTATCCCGTCATTGAGATGTTGCTGTCCAACGAAGGGGAGAATGTCCAGAAGGCGTTGAAACTAGCAAGAACTCCTAATATAATGTTCATACTCCGTAACAAGCTAATATTTGAAATGCTAGATTGCGTTTCTGAGGTGTTGCTATAGGGGTGGAATAATGGTAGATAGATATAATGTAGAGGTGAAGTTGCTTGCTATCACCCCTGATGCTGAAAGGTTGATAGAAACAGCAGGAAGGCTGTGCTGGAATACTCAACAAAAAATAGGCACCGTGCCCGACCGGATTCAGAAATGGATAGAGGTAGGGCATGAGTCCATGATTGAACATGCTTGCGCTACCTTTTACATCCGTGCTAGCCGCGTCTTGACTCATGAGCTTGTTAGGCATAGGTTGGCCAGTTACAGTCAGAGAAGCCAACGATATGTGAAGGAAATCGAGCCCAGATATATCGAGCCCCCTGAAGTTAGAAGTGACCAACAGGCTCATGAGAGATTCGAGGAGGCGATGAGAAATTGTTGGCAGGCTTATAATGAATTACTAGCCAGGGGGGTAAAACCTGAGACTGCTCGTTACGTCCTGCCCGGTGCCTGTGAGACACAGATAATTTGTACTTGGAATTTTCGTGAGATCCGACATATTATCAAGCTCCGAACATCCAAGCGGGCACTTCCTGAAATAAGAGCGGTAGCCAATGAAATACGAACCATAATGAAGGAAAAAGCTCCACAAGTGTTTGAGGATCTGTGAAGGCCGACTCAAGACTTAAGATGTAAGCAATCAGCAGTTATTCCCAAATACAGTGTGGATACTATCACGTTGATATATCACATATTTGTGGGGCAACTAAGCTTACGATATCCTGCATCTTCAGCTTAACTAATCTTGTCCTCGTTCCACCACCACACCACACGTAGTCATTATCCAAAACTTGTTTATCCAGATATATAGGTAGCTTTTTCTTATGCCCCACGGGAGGTATGCCCCCAGTGTGATAGCCGGTAGCCTTTTCCGCAATTTCATCCGAAGCAATCTTTACCGACTTTGAGCCGGAGCACGACTCAAGCTTGTGCCTGCTCACACTGTGATCAGCTCTAACAATGGCTATTAACGGCTTTGAATCTTGGTCGACAAAAACAAGGGTTTTTACAATCCTGTCTAAAGGTATACCACTAGCCATGGATGCTTCTGTGGCATGATGGGTAGACTTCTTCTCAAGAAACTCAAATTCAACTTTATTCTGCCGTAGAAATGCTATTAGATTCACTACCTTCCCTCGAGAAACTACTCTACATCACATAGCCAGCCATAAATCACCCCAAAAATCATATCGCGTATTGTTGCCTCCGTCAAAGGGGCCTAAGCCAAACTGCCTATTTGCTAAGATTCCTTCCCGTTTCAATGTCGGGATTACATTCTGTGGAAATAGAGAGCTGCTTCAAATTCGAGGCCGCGTTTTTGAGGTAAATGACGATAACCAGACAATCTGGCCAGCAGTGTATAACGGAATGGCTAATCTGGAGGAAAGTCAAGATAATTTTATTACTTTGGTGGAGCTGGGGGTACAATAGGTAGAACTTTTGAACTGGCTTTCAGTCTGACTATTTAACCCCGTAACTCTGGCTGGTGATAATTGTAGCAATAAAGCACACAGCATACAAGCGAAGGCGGGAATATTGCTGAAGAGGTTATAATCCTTCTGACTAATGCTGATACTGCACAAAACGTCAGGTAGTGCCAGTGCTAGCCTTCACGATTGAGCAGGCGATTAGCAGGACGGCGTACCAGCAGGATAGCAGGTAAAGCTACTGCGTACAATGCCGCAAAGATGACAAAGGCCCAGTGATATGTATGCATACTGTCATACAGATAGCCAGCCATGAGAGGACCGCTACCAGTGCCCATGTTCTGAATGAAGTTTACCGCGCCAAAGATGGCGCCGTAGCAAGCTAACCCAAAGCTGGTGCTGACCAGCATTGACATGGTTGGAAGCCAGCTACCCACACTGAACCCCAGCGTGAGAGCATAGAGCCAGACCATTGCCATGGGTGACGCCGGTCCTACGTTCATGAGCATAAAGATGGCAACCAGTTGAAGACAGAGACCGATGGCACAGGCATATTTTGGCGGTATCCGGTCGCAAAGCCATCCGAAGAAGATTTTGCCGATACCACTACCCAGGCCAACAGCACCAAGGGCAGCCGCTGCTGTTCCGGTGGGGAAGCCAATATCATCAAGATAAGGGACCTGAGCCTGAATTGCACCCATGTTGCTGAAATTGCTCGACAGGAACGCAACCGCAATCAGCCAGAAGGCCGGTGTGGTCAATGCCATTTTGAGAGTTAGACCGCTGGAGTCTGATGCCAGGTGCTCAGTCATAGTAGCTGCCTCAGCAGTCTCCAGGCCGTCGGGGTAAAGCCCCTTTTCCGCCGGCTTTGTCCTTATTACCAGCAAACATAACGGAATAATAGATATCCAGACAATTACAGCCAATACCAGATAGGAGGTCCTCCAGCCCAGGTGAGGGATAAGGTAGCCAACGATTGGAGATAGAACCACTCCACCCGCGCCTATCCCGGCGGACATTAAGCCGATAGCTGTGCCTCTCTTCCTCCGGAACCAGTTTGAGACTACCGCGCTCGCAGGAACTACTCCCATCGCTGCCGCGCCTGTGCCTACAAGGACGTAGGCGAAGTAGAACAAATAGAGCTCGTTCATCAAACTCAACAAGACAAAGCCAAGGCCCATCACGAGAGCGCCTGCCGGGATAACTGTCCTGGCTCCATGACGGTCAACAATCCTGCCTACAATTGGCGAGGCAACGCCTATCATGACAAAGAAAATGGTGAACCCGACCATTATGTCGCCGCGATTCCACCCCAGGTCTGCCTCCAGAGGCTTGACGAACAGGCTGTAGACAAAGTTTCCAGCTCCTGACATCACCAAAAGACAGAGGAAGGTTACAGCTACCATCCAGTAGCCATAAAACACCTTAGATTCCTTTGAGAAGCGCGGCTTCTTCATATTACTATTGGCCAACCTTATCTTTCCTAAGTTCGGTGTACTTCTTGTACTTGGCTTTTACCAATTCTTCCAGCACACTCCGTATTTCCCCTTCGCTGACCCACTGAAAGAGTTCCATTAGTTCTGCCGCTTCTATGGCAATTGAAATAGCAAGGTCTTTGAAGTTGTAGTTGGATCCCAATTAAGGCTTCAACTCCTGTCAACGATGAGTATAATACAACGGTCTTTCTGCCGCCAATCTAGCGTTTGCCCAAGGCAGAAACATTGCTTTGAGTTTACTAGCCGTTGTACAAAACGCCACTTTGTTTAATAGGGTTTTAAATAAGCAAGTTCATCGGGTTTATAACAAGAATGTCATTGGTTGGAATTCAACCCCTGCTACCAAAAAGATAAGGCACTGAAAATTTTCTGTGCCTATTGTGTTAGATCAACTATTTCTTTTTTCCTAGAAATACTCTCCTGCTATTTAACAACAACATTTACAGTACAAGTCCATTCTCCCCTTTCACCACCTTCCCACGGCCGGCTATACTCCAGATATACTTCACTAGAACCTTGTTTAAGTGCCTTGAAGGTCCAAACTTCCTGCCCTGGTGTTCCTGGTGGAGGTGGTGGCTCACTTTCCGGACCGATGAATTTATGGTCTTCCTGTCTCAATACTGCCGGGGCACTTATTTGGGCTTCCTCCGACCACTGGAAGCCAGTGGTCGGATTAGAACAGAGGTTTACCGTAAACGTTTCCCCTGCCTGGACTTCGAGTGTCTGGTTGATGTAATGGTTGTCATAAAACTCATCGCAGGAAACTTCCACCCATGCCTTAGAGGACGGCCGAGCAGGCGCAGCACAGGCAGCTAAAAGTACTACAGTTGCAATCACTATCCCCGTTAGGATTGGCTTTATCTTCATTTTTCTAATCCTCTTTCGTTGATCTCCCTATTTTAAATAAACCGCAGAATTGTACTTTGGTTAGGCTAATTATATTCCAATTGTGATTTTCCTCCAATGCCCACGCTGGCAAACCACAGTTCTGCGACATAATTATAAATTAGAGGTGAGCGGAATTAAACAAAACGCCAGTATGTTTAATCCGCTCTTATGTCCTCTAAGGACACGTTTCATCGTTTTGCGCGGTTTGTGTGGCAGGCACTGTGGAAGGTCCTCATCGTATCTTGCCTCTGGCGAGTGATGCAAATATGCCACCGAAACAAAGAATGGCGAAAATGATGAATGCTGTTTTTATGCTTTCCAGGAAAAGCGGATAGTGTTCAGGTGTGATTTGAACCCTGCCGATGTATAGCGCGAACATCAGCATGGCGACTGCCATGCTAAACACCATTCCAACCTGCCGCATCGTTGCCAGCGTTGCCGAGGCTACTCCGTAAGCCCTCCTCGGGGCAGAACTCATAACTGCATTCGTATTCGGAGATGAAAAAAGGGCGATGCCAAAACCAATCAGAATTAAACCACTCATAATGAACTCCAGGGGAGTTTCCCCATTTAGAAAAGTGAACAGGACAAGTCCTGCGGTTGTCAACGCCATCCCTGCCGAGGCGAGTACCCTCGGTTCAATTCTATCTGAAAGCCTGCCGGCAGCGGGTGAAAAAATGGCCTGCATAGCGGGCATGGTTACCAGAATCAAGCCGGCACTTTGTGGCTCGAACCCCTTTACGTACTGCAAATATAGGCTTATCAGGAAAGCCACGGCAAACGTGGCACTGTAGTTAATCAACGCCGCCAGATTAGAAAAAGCGAACGCTCTGCTATTTCTGAAAAGATTTATATCCAAGACCGGGCTTCTCGTTTTCATTTCCCATCTGACGAATGCCGAAAACCCGATGACACCGGCTACAATCAGCCATATTCCTAACATCTCCGGCAAGATAGTAAAACCATATACCAGTGCTACCAGCGCCAGGCTGTAGATTATGGAGCCGGCAAGATCGAACTTCTCTCCTCTTGCCTCGGCCCAATCGCCTTTCAGTTTCCATAAAATGACGCCGATAACTACCAAGCCCAGGGGCACATTTATGAGAAAGATACTCCTCCAGCCGAAATGCTGAGTTAGAACCCCACCCAGAACCGGTCCCAGGGAAAGGCCAGCGTAAGTCGCGGCGACATTTATGCCCAGGGCCTTCCCTGTCTCGTCGGCGGGATACACCGAGGTGAGCAGTGCTACTCCAGTCCCGGCAATCATGGCACCACCGATTCCCTGCAAGACCCGAAAGGAGATAAGCATAGCGGCGGAGCTTGCCGTCCCCGAAAGAAAAGATGAAGCCGTGTAGATAATTATGCCGTAGGTAAAAATTCTCTTCCTGCCATGTAGGTCTGCTATTCTGCCAAAGGGGACAAGCAAAGTGGCCGAGGCCAGCAGGTACGCAGTAGAAACCCAGCCCAACGTGACCGCATCCAATGATAGTTCTTTTCCAATGGAAGGAAGCGCAATATTGACAGCAGAACCCATGAAGGGGAAAAGAAAGGCAGCCATTGTGGCAACCAGTAATACAACTCCTTTACTCGTATCACCGCTCACATGGCTATTCACGTCGGCTATTATAACGCATTTAGCGAGCAAGCTGACGAAGCCAAAGTACCAATATTAACTGAGTGCCATTACAAATCCCTATCTCTAAAGACGACTTCGCTCTTGTACAGTCCTTTAGGGCTGACAATCGGCGTGCCGTTAGTTCAAATCCGACTCCCACTACCAAAAAGAACATGCAAGGCATAGCTTGTAAGGCTGTGCCTTTTCTATTTGCCTCAGGATTTCTTGCTCACACATTTCGATGAATCGTTTACTAGCTGCTTTTCCTGATTGCGCAAGATAGGGTCAAAACTCGGCTAGGGAAGTTAAGGCTTAAGGACGTAGGCACAATATGGGCGGAAGACGGGAAAGTGAGATTATTTGGGATATTGGATATTCTATTCCGTATGAGCAAGGGCGGAAGCCGTTCTTATTGCTTCCCGCCCACAGGAATTATATAGAGAGGGTGTTCATCCTGTGTTAGATTCAGGAGTTTGGCTACCTCTTCATCGTCAAATGCACCTACAGTGACTGCTCCCAAACCCACTGCTGTTGCCTGAAGGCATAAGTTCTGAGCGGCATGTCCCACTTCGATATGCACATATCTTATGCCCCTATCCCCATATTTACCTGTTGTCCTTTCATAAACTGCAGTGAACACAAAGACAACTGCGCCCTCCTTGACACAAGGCTGCATTAGGGCAGCATCGCCTAGCTCAGCTCTCTTGTCACCCTTTATGACTCTCACAACTTGGTGTTGGTCCGGCTCATACTGGTAAACACCCGAGGTCAAATCCTGAACATCGCCAGCCACCAGATACACCTCAAGTGGATAGAGAGCTCCCGCAGATGGAGCAGTCCTGAAGCCCCTCGGGTCGGTTATCCCCTGGGCTGCCCACAAGAGTTGAGATACCTCTTGAAGAGTTAACGGCTCACCTGTATAGCTTCGGATTGACCTTCTCTGAAGCAGGCTTTGCTCAACAGATACATCGCTGTCATATCGTGGCTCAGGTAGCTTTATGACGGTTTCTTGTTCCAGGGACGGTGTCGGCACTGTAGCAGGTTTGGCACAGCTCCAGGAAAAAGCTATCAAGGCTGTAATCAGGCTAAAGACACAACACCGATAATGATGCCTCACTTTGCCCCCACTGTAAGCCAAAGCCTATTCCCACCACTTCTTGGAAGTAGGCATGGCGATTATCTCTTTTATCTCCAGCCTTTTTGCTGGGTCTTTGTCAAACAGACTAGCAGGATAAGTAGCTCGAAGTACAACAGCCGTATCCGCTCCATTCCCCGATCCACCAACACCTATCACATCCTCGTAAGGAGTTACATAGCCGCAAGAAACCGCCATCAAAGTAACCTCTACAGCTACCTTCATTCCCTGTCCAAAGCAGTATAGTGTTTCTTTCACCAGACGCTCGGGAAAGTCACCAGGCCACCGGGCAGCCTCTAATACTGAATTATGAAAAACATAGGGTGCTCTGTCGATAATAGCGACTCCGAGTCTCTCCAGCTCTTGTCCAAATTCTTGTTTCAGACAGGGCCATTCTTCACCCCATTCACGCCGGTATGGTGCTTCCGAAACACAAATCAACTCAGCCTTGCCCTTGAGGCTACGGGCGAACTTGGCAGCAGTCTCGCCAGAGGTACTGGCAACAATAACCTTTTTGATTCCGCCGACTTCCAACCGCTGAGAAACAGCTTCAATTACTAACTGGGTATTTCCCTCCCCAGGTTCATCGAAGTAATAGACTTCTCTTTTATTAACTATTTTACCCATTGCTCCTCTTCTCCACGGTGATTTCTGCTCCTGAGGCCACCTGTTTAAATGCAGTGGCGTCACTGCTGACTCTGCCAAACACAGTAACTGGACTTGCCGGGCGAATTTCCTCTCCTTGGCTAATAGGAGTTGCTCCAAAGAAGATGCAAAAGGCATTGCCTCGAGGCCAATAACCCAAATCCCCAACGCTTACCAACTCTCTCCCGCCTTCTAGCTCAAGGCCAAGAGGAATTGAGAAATATATTTCATCGCCCCAAAGATTGACGTGACCTTTGAGAGGCAATGCTTCCCAAATTGCTTGAGCTGTCTTGGTATCATTTAGGTCAGCCATTGCCTCAATTTGGCCAGCTTTTATCTGAATTTTCCTTCCCGGGTTAGATATCTCCGATAAACTCATAGCGATAGCCAGAAGACAAACATTGCTTAAGCCTACATAATTATAAAGCAAATAGTGCTGCTCTTCTGGGGTGTGGAAATATCGCTTGAACCTCCCATGCGGCCCTAAACAAAATGGCTGATTGCTCAATCCCAGGCTTTCAACTTCATTGCAATACCTCAAAACAGTTATCGTACTGAATTAATTTATAGATTTGTGTTCTAGAAAATATGAATATAACACAGTGTGTACCTCATTGCATGAAATAACGAGGTGCTCAACTTTGGGGTAATGTCAAGAGGTTTATGAATAATATCCGCTCCAAACTCGAATTTGGGTCGACATGAGTTACAACCTAGTCAATGAAGGCAATTGCCGGGAACTTTGTAAACTTTTGTGAACAGTGGAGCTGAGGGGATTCGAACCCCTTACCTCCTCAATGCCATTGAGGCGCTCTCCCAATTGAGCTACAGCCCCATCCACGGAAAACATAGCAGATAATCTGATAGAATTCAAGCTAGAAGCTCAGCCCCAGCCACTGCAGTACAGACCGCAAGCCAAAATACCCCAGATAAGCCAGAACCATATTCTTGACTGTCCTTCCTGCCCAGGTCAGCAGGAAAAACTTAGCCAGCTGAAAGCGAAGCATACCCATGAACACGGCAAAGGGATAGTAAAGGGGATTCAAGACAGATGCCATGAGCAAGACAGCTTTAGAGCCATGGCGCTGTACTATGTTAGTAAAGCGAATATAAAGATCGCTGCTGTCGTCCCGGAATAACCCTCTGCCACCATAGCCAGTTAAGTAAGCACCAACAGCGCCTGTTGCTTCGCCAATTCCGGCCACGGCGCCAACGATTGCCGGATTTAACACTCCACCCAAGGTGAATGTAATTAGCACGCCGAGACCAGGCAGAACCAAAGTCCCGCTAGCGAACAGGTTAACAATAAAGCAACCAAGATAACCCCACTTAGCTATTTGGTCCAGATAGCCTTGATGCTGGATAATGAGGACACACAGGATTATGGTAATCGCTAAAGATAAGCCGCCTATTATGGCTTCCCGCTGGGTTGGCTTCCTTTTCACTGCCTGACATTATACAGGAAAATCATCTCGAGGAAACCAACATTTACACCGCTGCTCCAGAAACTTTTGTAGCGGTAAAGGTTAGACTGTCATCCTGCACGCTAATAGCTATAGTGTCCCCTTGCTTGAACTGCCTCTGTAGTATCTTGGTGGACAAAGGGTTTTCCACATACCGCTCGATAGCTCGACGTAAGGGGCGAGCCCCGTATACCGGGTCATAGCCTCTCTTCACTAGCCAGACCTTGGCTTCATCTTTGATGTCAAGTTTGATATCCCGCTCAGCCAACCTCCGTTCCGTCTCTCGGATAAGGAGGTCAACAATACTTCTCAATTGCTCTTCGGTCAACGGATGGAATATGATGACATCGTCTATTCGATTGAGTAACTCAGGGCGGAAGGTTTGCTTCAGGGCAGTCTCTATGTTTTTCCTCATTCTCTGTTCATCAGCTTCATCTCTGTGGCCAAAGCCAATGGCCTGGTGCTGGAACTCCTCAGTTCCCAGGTTGCTGGTCATGATTACCACCGTGTTCTTGAAGTCCACTGTCCTGCCATGTCCATCGGTAAGCCTGCCATCCTCCAGCAGTTGCAATAGTATGTTAAATACCTGAGGATGTGCCTTCTCCACCTCATCAAGTAGGATAACTCGATAGGGGCGGTGACGCACTGCTTCGGTTAACTGGCCTCCCTCATCATATCCTACATAGCCCGGCGGCGCCCCAATGAGACGAGATACGGTATGCCTTTCCATATACTCCGACATATCCAACCTTACCATGGCTTCCTCACTGTCAAAGAGGAATTGCGCCAGAGCTCGTGCCAACTCCGTCTTACCAACGCCGGTAGGGCCAAGGAAAATAAAGCTGCCAATAGGACGTTTAGGGTTCTTGAGACCCGCTCGGCTTCGCCTTATGGCCTCAGAGATAGCGGTCACTGCCTCTTCTTGATTTATTATTCTTTCATGGAGGCTCTCCTCCATGTGCACCAGTTTTTCACTTTCAGCTTCAAGCATTCGAGAAACTGGGATGCCTGTCCACTGGGAAATCAGTTGGGCAATATCCTCCTCGTCCACTCTGTCATCGATTTTCCTTTCCTGTTGCCACTGAAGCTTAGCCTTATCGTATTCCTGCTCCAGGCGTATTTTTTCTGCTTTCAGTTCGGCCGCCTTCTGGTAATCCCGCCGTTGTGATGCAGCCTCTTCCTCATCAGATAGGTGCTTGATCTTTTGGTCCAATGCTTTGACTTCCGCTGGCAGGCTGTCCATATCAATGCGGAGCTTGCTGGCTGCCTCGTCTACCAGGTCAACTGCTTTGTCAGGCAGGAATCTATCGGAGATATATCTCTGAGATAACTTGGCCGCGGCTACTAGAGCTGAGTCATCGATTTTTATCTTCTTGTGATGGGCTTCGTATCTGGGGCGGAGTCCTCTAAGCATCTCTATGGTTGCTTCTACGCTGGGTTCGCCAATAAAGACAGGCTGGAACCTTCTTTCCAGTGCTCTATCCTTCTCAATAAACCTTCGATATTCATCTAGCGTGGTGGCTCCAATACATTGCAGTTCACCACGAGCCAGCGCTGGTTTTAGCATGTTGCTGGCATCAATTGCCCCCTCAGCGCCTCCAGCTCCCACCACGGTATGGAGCTCATCAATAAACAAGATAACCTCTCCGCTTGCCTGACGAATCTCGTCTAGAACTGACTTCAGCCTCTCCTCGAATTCCCCTCGGAATTTGCTTCCCGCCACCAGCGCCCCCATGTCCAGGGCAACCACCCTTTTCTCCTTGAGGGAGTCGGGGACATCTCCAGCAACAATTTTTTGGGCTAATCCTTCAGCAATGGCAGTCTTACCCACACCAGCGTCACCAATAAGCACCGGATTGTTCTTGGTGCGCCGCGACAGTATCTGTACGGCACGCCTAATTTCACTATCTCGGCTAATCACCGGGTCAAGCTTGCCTTGCCGAGCCATCTCAGTGAGGTCATGTCCGTACTTCTCCAGAGAGCGATATTTGCTTTCCGCACGCTGGTCGGTAACCCGATGGGCGCCACGAATTTTGCGCAGTGCCCGATAAATCCCTTCCTGATTGATGCCAAACTCAGATAGTATCCTGCTAGCTTGGCCTCTGCCCTCGCCAGCAATGGCAATAAGCAAATGCTCAGTGCTAATGAACTCATCTTTGAGCCTGTCAGCCTCTTGGCGAGCGTTTTCCAGAAGGCGAGGGATTCGCGGTGTAGCATAAAGCTGTGTTCCCTCATAAGCTACCTTGGGGAAAGCTTCCAAGGTTTTCCCTACTTGCCTTCTGACAGCTTCAACATCCACGCCTAGTTCTTGTAGTATGTCCTGGGTGATTCCTCTCTGTTGCTCCAGCAGAGCCAATA
>JRER01002614.1_pt1 | contig 13577 bp, 10 predicted proteins | sample 210161 | NCBI WGS metagenome assembly JRER01 (sample SAMN03019618, study PRJNA260268) | marine sediment metagenome | biome: Marine; feature: Sediment; material: Clay; isolation source: clay from marine sediments 136 meters below sea floor depth collected from... | place: New Zealand: Canterbury...
AGATTGCTGTCACTCAATATGATAAAAAGATGTCTAACAGGGACGTTGCGGAGGCATTAGGATACAAAATAAAGAATCCTAATGCCATCAGTGGTTATATCTTTCGCAAATTTGATGACATATGTGCTTACAATATTATGAAACGACACAGGGGCTTCATGAGGGCTACTGATGTTGCAATAGAGGCTCTCGACCCATATGATTCACGCAAGGCTGAAGAGGGAAAGGCTAAAGCAATACGACAGATGGCTATCGTTAATAAAGCATTCACGGAATGGAACGGAGAAATCCCGCCAGAAACGGTTTTTCCGTCAAAACTGACCAGATTATTCGGTCTTTCCTGGCAAGAGGCTCAAAAACACGCTGAATCGGTGAGAAAGCTCTATATAGAAGTTTTTCCCTATCTGGAATCGACTCCAACATCATCGGAGCACACTTCTGTTTCCAATGAAGGAGTTGGGAGGGATGCTGTAACGAAAGAGAAAAGTTTCGGCGTATCCGCAGTATTAAAAAACGAGGTAAGAGGAGAGCTAAGAACTGAAGATTATGGCATTCTAAAGATTAAAGATGAAATCAGCATTGACATAGCTATAAAACTATTGCAGAGTTTGAAAACTAAGCTTACTTCTTCGAAGAAGAAAGAAGAGAATGAGAAACCAGATTAGATGGTGAGAAAGGGTATCGGTGAGGGTGTTCACACGCCATAATATTGCGACATCGGTCTAGGCGAGCCTAGAGGAAAAGCGTGTGCTTACCGTTACCCCTCAAATTACTGTCTATTCTATGGTCACTCGCTCTTTTATACGTTTTTCCCATTCTTGTTGTGTGACTATGCCTTTCTCTTGTAATAATTCCACGAGACTTGCAAGCATAGTGTCCAACAAGTCGATTTCTTCAGCTAAGTCTCTTTTGACGCCTTTATTCTTTCCCATTTTTCTCACCTTTTGTAAAGTATCCTTTTTCGGATAGCCAGCTCATGATTATTGTGCGTAATGTGTCCGAGTATCCTTCGCCAAGTTTACCTATAAGCTCTTGGTCTATGAGATTAACGATTTCTTGAGGGAGAGCGACTAAAATTTTCCTCATTTTGCGATCACCTTTATTGTCTCTCCCTCTTTCGCTTCTGTTTGCATAGTGACTTTCGCTAACAGCTCCACATCCTCGTATGATTTATCTGTATTTTGTTGGATTCGCTACAGTTCCGCTCAATGTCTTTTCCTTTGTTTGTTGCTTTGTGTCTGAAGTTTGGTGGTGGCTGTTTCCATATGTCTTTGTGTAGGCTCAGTTTTATGCCTCTTTTTCCCCACGGATGCGTGTACAGGTGGAAGCTGCTTCTTCGCCATTGCTTGTTTTTATCCTCTGTTTTTATTTGGTAGTAGCGTAAGCGGCGAAGGGTTTTGTAAAGGTTATATTGTGGGATGCGTTAAATTAGCTGGGGGTGTTTCATGAAAGCGGCTCAAAACTATCAGCTTGATCTGGAAGAAATGAAGAAATATGCGGGTCAATATGTGGCTGTAATGGATAGAAGGGTTGTCGCTTCTGGAAGAGACCTCTACAGAAAGGTTGAAGAGTTGGAGAAGAAAAACCCCGACAAGGAAATCGTAATTACATACATTCCAACCGAAGACCTTCTTATTCTCTGAAAGGGAATGGAATGGCTTTCTAACGGTACAATATTCTTTTCCCTACAGAAAGGAATACTCAAGTGTGATTGGGGAAATTTACCGCCCCATAGCCGTAATTTATCTTCAAGCCAAGGACGGTAAATGGAGAGGATTCACAGTCTATGTCGATTCAGGCGCCGACATCACGTTGTTTCCGAGGTCAGCGTGCACCGAAGGCTTAGGCTACAACCTCGAAGATGGAGAACTCGGTTATGTGGGAGGGGTAACGCCTGGCAGGATCAAAATCTATGTTCATACAGTCGCCGCAAGAATAGGTGAAGAAAAGCTTAAAGTCAGAATCGCCTTTGCAGAGAACGATAACGTGCCGCCTTTATTAGGGCGAACGGACATTTTTGATCGCTTCAAAGTTTGCTACGACTTCAAAAAACATGAAACATTATTTATTGGGTAGTAGCCTAAGTTTTTGAGGGCTTTGTAAAGGTGTTCTGTGGTTACTCGGCGTATTGTATGTTCCATTGTTGGCTTCCTTTCGGGATGGTTCTAGGCTTTTACGCTTTTAGGTTTGATGGAGTGATCTTCTGGAAGAGGGTTTCGCAAGTTTTAAAAGGGTTGACGTTTGTTTGTGGCTCCTATCGAGTCGAAGTAATGTAGTAGCTTAAAAAGTTGTTTAGCTTAAAAAGTATAGTCAAGAAAAGCAACAGGCAATAATACCTAAAGCCTTAATGCATTATCACTTCAAATAACCCTAACCGCAAACAACTACAACACAAAGCAGAAGAGATTCATGATCAACGGACAGCAAGATAGATTCAAGCATGGCTGGGAACATGAACAAATGTTCATTCTATTCTGAATTCCAGTTTCTCATAGTCGAAGATTAGCTGTCTGCCCTTAAAGAACAAGCCGCTCAGCACTGTTGGAACCGGAAGCTTCATTATTAATGCTTCTACGTTTTCCCTTCTTAGCACGACTTCTGATAAATCCTCTGAGATCACAGACACTTCGTCTATCACTGTTCTCATAGATTGGGTTGCCCCAGCGGCGGTGGCAGACGTCTCCTTCCCCAGCTTAGGCAAATTTAATGTCAACGCAAGAGCCGAACTTACAGCCACGACGTTAGCGCCCGTGTCTATGAGACATCTGCTCAAAACCGTTTTGTCCCTAGACCGAAGCGACACCCAAGCTCTTGCTAAGCCGTCATCCCCTATTTTAAACCTGTACCTCTTCGCTAGGAGCTAACTCCTAGCAGTAAACAAAATACTTGATTTTCTTTGAAGGTTTGTGGGCGAAGTAGAAGTTCTTAATCCGCCTCTCCTTAACGAGCTTCAACAGTTCCTCCTCTGAGTCTAATATGAACTCCTCCCCCGTTTCCGTCATAAGAACGTATTTTTCAGGGTTCTTGCTCAAAAGCTCTTTAAACCTCTCTAAAACATCCTTCCTCTCCAGCAAGCTCTTAACAGCACCCTTCACTTACAGCCCTCTTGTATCAACGTTGAACCACCAGTATATAAATTCCTCGCCGTGTCAAATTATTAATTGATAGCGAAAAGGAGGCTATAGAGGGTCTAAGACAGGGAACAACATATTAACCCATAAACTAGGGGAGTTCGTGCGAGCATGCCTGTCCAATTTAGTCGTCACGCGTTGGAAAAGGCGCATAGAAGAGGCGTAGATATGTCACACATGTGAGAAAGACCAACGACAAATCCATCATACTCGCCTATAGAGAGGATGCTGGAGTAGTTAAGGTTAAAATCTGCTTCGCTTTCTCTTCTATCATCTTCTCGATTACTTCGGGAGTTATGATGTCTTTAATGAACTGCTCCATTTTAGCTTCATTTAAAATGGTTTTTGCGGTTGTGGGGCTTTTATGTTTGCTGGAAGAATATTCTGGTATAAGGTTTCGCAGGTTTTAAAAAGAATTTGCGAGCGCATGTTTTTTGCGTCATTCTCTTTTGTATGGTATGACATAAGATTTATTTACACGAATGCTTTTGGTTATACTTGGGTGTTAGTATGACTGAGAAGCACCTCAGTAAGGTTGGGCGGAAGGGACAGGTTGTTGTTGCGAAGCAGCTTAGGGATAAGCATGGAATAAAAGAAGGCGGCTTAGTTGAGCAGATTTCAACGGATAAGGGTGTTTTGTTGGTTCCGGTTTCCATTGATGATTTGTTGGAAGAGCTTGATGCGGTGGCTGGGGAGATAGGTGAGGTTTGGCCGAAGGGTGTTTCGGCGGTTGATGCGGTTAGGCAAGACAGGGAAAAACGATGGTCAAAGAAGTGACGTTGGATTCTTCGGTTCTTGTTTCGGCGTTTGTGAAAGAGGATAAGTTTAGGTCTAAAGCGCGGCGTATAATGGAGAAAATGTTTTCTGGGCAGTATCGTGTGGTTACAAGTGCTATAGTGTTTGTGGAAGTTTGTGGGTCGATCTCTAGAAGGGTTGGTGTGGATAAGGCGTTGTTGGTTAAAGACCAGCTTGTTAAGTGGGGGAGCATGAACTTTGTTGCTTGGAGCGAATTAACTGGGAAAAGAATGGGGGAAGCTGCAGAGTTGGCTGTTGAATTGAAGTTGAGGGGGATGGATGCGATAGTGGTTCAGGTTGCAAAGGAGAAAAAGCGGGCTTTGATAACGTTTGATGAGGAACTGGCTGAGAAGGCTAAGGTGGCAGTTGAAGTTTTCACCCATTAAAGATTTTGGAACATGAACTTTGGTTGTACCACACGATCTCACAGAGGTTTCAATATCCTAATCGTTTTGTTGGGATTTTGTTGAATTTGACGTTTTCTTGGTGTTGTGAGGTTTATTCGGCAAGGAAAGAACGCAAAAATAAGGAGGGGGTAGGTCGTATTTGGTTGAAATTTCACGAAATAGAATGTTTTTGACGAAAAGTTTTGTGTAGATGAAGGGGTGCTCAAAGATTTGTGAGTGCGATAAAGAAACATTTGAAAAAATGAGTGTGTGCGAAAATAGGCTTGCCCTTTGTTTGGGTTTGGTTTTGGATGTGTACCGTTTTTGTTATGGTCTTTTCTTTTAGCCCTTTGTTTTATGGAAAATTCAAGACAGGGGTGTTGCCGAGCTTGCATGTTTGGTTTTGATGTTTTGTGGGGGCTTGGCGCTTGTTTGCGGCTCTTATCGAGTGGAAGTAATGTGGTAGCTTAAGAAGTTGTGTTTTTTCCCTACGTTTTTTACCAACAACACATACGCCAAGCCTTTTGCAACTGAATTCCAGAAGTAGTAGCCCCCTATGGCGCTTAAAGACTACTACTTCTAAACCAGGACAGGAAGCTTCAGAGGATGGGAGTTGTTGTTAGTCATAAAAAACCTGGGAAACGCAAACCAACAACAACTGCAGCTATCCCATTAAGTGAGGATCTGCTAACCCATGAAAAGGTTTTACCGTCAAACTCTTTTCGCAATTTTTTGCCTATCTATTTTATTTTTGGAAAAAAGCTCGTTTTCAACATAGCTGCGTTATTAGGCTCCAAATATGCTCCCTCACGCGTTTGCTCCAAATAATACGCCAGCCATCACGCTTCAAAGGAGCGTACTTGAGGCTTCTGTACATGTGAAAGAATCATTCTATTGCGTGAAATTTTAGCCAATACGGCCTACCCCCCTCTATTTTTCCACCGCAGGGGGTCTCTTTCGGAGAAGTGCACTGCAGAGCACATCCTTCGCGACGTACATTCTTAGCTTACCAGCGACCATGTTAGAGGACCCGTTTTAGGAGACTGCGCCAGCAGCAGAGTCACCCAGCTGACACCTCTGCTTTGCTTTCTTAAGACTGGCTTCCAGTTGGAGTAGAGAATTTAGTTGTTGCGTTGTGGGGGAACAGTCTTTTCCCGCAGTCATTTCGCGCGTTTACTACGAGGAGCCTTAATGGCCTGTGCCTTAACATGCTCGTGGTAATCAACAAGGTCCTTGGTCAGCTCTTCCACTTGACGCCTTGTTAATGGCGGAACATACTCCAACAAAGTTTTCCGTATGGCCTCTGCACTCAACCACGTTCACCTCCAGGATAACCATGAGCCTCGCTGCGCTCAGCAACGCGCTGAACAGCATTCAAATAGCGATTCCAGCGCTCGCGGGATATACCAACTTTCCAAATATGTACATAACATGTTAAGATTGATCGATTTCGGCAGTTTTTTATACGCACTAGTAACTTTTAATCAAATTGAATGTGTGTGGGTGGTTTCTCTGTCGAGGAAAGCGCCAGAAGAGGAACGCGGAGATGGTAAATGTTTGATAAAACTTAAATTTGGTTGCGGTAAAATAGTTCAGAAAGGAAATTGGAGGGTTGAAGTATGGAGTTGGAGAATAGGAAGATGAAAATGGGTGTGTTGCTGTTTGTAATCTTGGTGTGCAGCTTTCTCGGCGTATATTTATATGCTGGAGGTGGCAACTGGAACAATAATATTGCGACTGAGGCTGGGCAGACGTATCTTTTAGTCAACCCTGTCTTTGCTCAGAGCGCAAGCTCAGAGACAACATTTCTTGAAGAAGAGGCTGGGATGACGATATACGTGGATATTGGTCGGTCAATCGATTTAGAAGTGGCTAAGACCGTGTACAGAACCTTGGAAAAGGAAACCGCTAACTATACTGTTGGCTCTATTGCTTTGCCTGATCTTCCGGAGAGTGAGGATGTTCACTGCTTTGTCCACAAGGACGGCTGGATCGTGGTCTACTACCTTAAAGCCGAGCCCATAGGCAAGATCATAGACTGGAGCTATTGGTCAGGGGGCAAGCTAACAAAAAATAAGCTGCAGGTGGGGTTAGAACAGATGGGCAACGCTTTAGGAGCATCTGTAACCGGTGCTAAATACTACCATTATCAATACTCATATGCCAACAAGTGTATGCTAATCATTGAAACCTTAGTCGGTGCTGGGGAGGACAGCTTCAACATCACAATACCACTCGACTTCACAGTCTACGAGCGAGCTTGGTCCCATTACTCCGAATATACCCACTCTGGAAGTTATCCGTCATATTTTAAAATTGATGGAACCACGATCAGCAGTATAACAGCGGACGAACAAACGAGATACGGGCAACTTACTGTTGCGCAGCTAAGCCCTGACATGGTCCATACCGTGAGCGTTTCCGATCAGCAGCCCTATTATGTGGACAAGTTGTACGGCGTTTGCATTGCGCTAGCCTACCAAGAACCTTGAAAACCTAGTGGACGGAGTAAATGTGAACAAGATCCTACTGCTATGTCTGAGTATACTCCTGCTACTCATCGGGAGCATTGTTGGGCTTAAGTTCTTTTCAACCAATGCTAGGGCACAAGGGAACGGGATCATCGTCGTGGACGCCGATTACAATTCAACCATCACCACGGAATATTCAGTAGACCTCATCAACATAACCAAAAATGTGGTCCCAAGAATAGTCATGGAGTATGGGGATTTCAACTCCGAGCTGGACTTAAACAAATCCGATGGTCTGAATCAAGCAGCCAGCGTAGTATCTTCAAGGATAACCGTAGAATATGCAGACTTCATATCTGCGTACGGATTGCAAGGCTCTGAAAATCTAACTCAAACAGCCACTACTGTAAAACCTAGAATAATAGTTGAATACGCCGATTTCATATTTTGCACAGACCTAGGACCCAAGCCGATGGAGGATGTAAACCCACCGATCATAGGCGTCCCCGCTCAAGAGCCTCCTCCAGACATGGTGATGCCATACCAGAACGTAACCGTTTCAGTTAATATCACGGACACGGAGAGCGGAGTGAAAAACGCAACCCTACACTACAACATAAACAACAGTGCAACGTGGACCGCTATGGTAATGAACTACAATTCAACTTCAGGTCTTTACTACGCAACGATTCTTGGACAATCTGAGGAAACATATGTGAAATATAAGATCGTCGCCTACGATAACGCTGAAAACATGGCTGTTGAAGACAACGCTGGACAATACTATGCTTACACGGTTATTCCAGAATTTCCATCCGCGACAATTCTGGCATTATTTATGATCCTCACCGGGCTTGTCGCTGTCTTCGCAAGAAAAAGGCTGTCCAAGAAATTCGAGACTTGAGTTCTGAACCATAAAGTCCATTTTTCTACTATGAGGCAGTTGAGTTTCATATGGTTAGCATTCGCAGAATCTTATTTTACTGAACAGACGCCTAAAAATTGAGAAGCGAAGGTAAGGTTATCCCAAAAAGGAATAGAATTTTGTTCTATAATTTGATTTAGTAAAAGTAAAAGTAAAATACAAGCTATAGACAAATTAACACATTACTGAATTAAAGGAGAAAGGAAAATGAAGAAAGTGGCTTATATCTTTATGTCGCTTATCCTGTTGTTCGTTTTATCCACTCTCGTCGAGGAAAATGGTCAACCTTCATCGGCTACAACACCAAACAAGTTTTCCTCCATCGATGAAAAGAAAATGAATGTCTACTATTTCTATGGAGAGGAGTGTTCCCACTGCTCTAAAGTTGAACCATTCATAGCTAAGATAGAAAACGAATATGTTTTACAACTTCACAAATTTGAGATATACAATAACAGGGAAAACCTTCTATTGCTTGACGACTATTTCAATAAATATCACGTTCCCTTAGAAGAAAGAGGCATTCCAGCTATTTTCACCTCAGACTCTTACATAATTGGCGATGTAGGCATTCTCAATGGTTTTGAAGATGTTGTTTTGCCTTCTTTAAATGGTTCCGATTATTTTACTAGCCGTTTTGACCCTGGAGAATCTGTTGAGCCGAGTTTATCTTTACTGTCTATAGCCGTTGCTGCCTTGGCAGATTCGATAAATCCCTGTTCGATGGCCATATTATTGTTTTTAATGACTGGCTTGTTGCTTCTTCGAAAGCGTGAAAAAGCCTTAAAGGTCGGATGTGCTTTCGCTCTGTCAGTTTTTATTGCAAACCTTCTTTTCGGAATGGGTATACTTGCGACGCTTACATTCATCAATTTCTCTTCATTGTTTAAAGTTATTGCTGGCTCAATTGCGTTATTAACTGGAGTTTTGCTGATCAAAGACTCTTTCTTTCACGGTGCAGCAGGATTTGTGATGGAGGTTCCTCATAGATTTAGGCCATTATTGAAGAGGCAACTAACGAAAGCTTTCTTTGGGAGGTCGTCAGGTATTATTGGAATCTTTCTAGTAGGTTTCTTGGTTACCTCTTTTGAAGTACCGTGCTCTGGAGGTCCTTATTTTTACATCTTAGCAGGAATAGCAGCGGATGCTACAAGGTTACAAACGATACCTATTCTTCTATTCTATAATGCAATCTTCATAATGCCGTTGATCTTGATTTCGACGCTTCTCTATTTTGGCTCAATCCATGTTGAAAAAGCAAGGGAATGGAAAGACAGGAACAAGCAGCTCATAAACTTAATAAGAGGCTCCATGATGCTGATGTTGGGCTTCTTTACAATCCCGATCGTAAACCTGACCCAACTAGCAATAACCATCTTGAGTATTTATAAGATCCTGTTCATCCCAATAACTCTCTTTTTCTCCTTTTACGTTGCATCTAAATTCATTGCAAACTTGAGATTAAGAAGTGGAATGCCCCCAAAGCTACTTGCGACATTGACCATAACATTATTGACCATAACAACACTCGCAACGCCAATGACGATGCAGAATGCAATATTTGCACATGCAACATCATCGCCACCAGCGTCGTCAACAACATCATCGGTGTTGGATGACGAATGGAGCGAGTGGGCATCCAAGCCTGTGAAAGTTAATGTCCAGGTAAACCTTGAATATGAAGGTGATCGGGTCACCATCTACAACATCCTTAACGAGATTGAGGAACATGGATGGCGGGCTACAGTATTTGTTACCGGAGAGTTCGCTTTTGATCACCGCGAAACTGTGAGGGATATTGAGAGCAGAGGGCATCAAATAGCAGTTCTTGGATGGCAAGAGGGAGAAGACCTTACTACTTTGAATTTTCAAGAACAGCTCGAATTGATTCAGAGATCATTTTCGGCAGTTAGAAACGCTACGAACAAACCAACAGATGTAGTAGATTTCAAGCCTCAAGGGTACAGATATAACGATGACACGATCAAAGCGCTTCAAGAGTTTGGTGCAAAGTCAATCAGTGGGCTCTTCAGCTGTCAAGAATCATTTTGTAAATGCTGGTATGCCCAACAATTAGGAAAAATTACTTTCCCCTACCCCATCACCGATGAGTTTTGGGCAATACCAATTTCCACCATCAAAGTAAATTCGCAAGGTTTACCTTTGGATGACAAATACATTGATAGTCCTTCGAATTATCTTAGTTATCTTCTTGAAAAATATAATCAGCAAAACGAAACAAAAGACCCTCTCATCATTGTCGTGCATCCTTCAATAACTGGAGCAGACGAAGCTTGGCTAAATGCCTTTAGACAGTTCTTAGATTATGCTGAAAGCAAAAATGGAAAAGTAACAACCTTAGATTCGATAAGACATCACACAGCCTACATAACAGATTTTGATGTAACCGGACCAAGCTCTGCTTCAGTTGGAGAGGAAATAACCATAACTGTCAAATATACCTCCAATGTCTACTGTCCATATTATCGCTTCATTATGTATGGCAGATATCCTAGCCAAGACTGGGAACTTATCAAAGATTCGCCTTACTGCGAGTTTGTTTATACTGGCCCCCACACATTCACCAAAAAACTTACGATTCCTAAATCCCCGCCAAATGAAAACAACTACGCGATTAGAGTGGTTGGGCGGGCAACTTTTGGAGGTTGCCCGCCTCTTGATGATCTTAAGTATTGGCCGAATTATGAGAATTATGATGTTGTGAAGGATATAGCGATAGAGGTTGCTAAACCTAGATGTATACCACTCATCATCGAAGACCCATTCACCTATACAGGCAAATACCTCATAGATTCAACCAAACTATTGGTTAAGGAAAACGCGGCGCTTCCATATGTACAGAAATATGCGCTGGAGTATAAAATAGGTCCAGCACTGATAATGGCGATGATAAAAAGGGAATCAAACTTTGATCCGAACGCAATAGGTGATATAGGACTGCCCTATCCTGCTTATGGTTACATGCAAGTGCGTTGGCCTGCAGCTCGTGATGCGGGCTATCCAGGGACTGCGGAACAATGGAAAACGGACGGCCTAGATCCTGATAAGAACATAAAATACGGAACTGGCTATCTGAAGAAAGTATATGAAAAATGGAAATCCAGTTCAGTGTATGATGATCCACTAAAAAATGCGATATCGGCTTATAATGCAGGAATAACAGCAGGACCAACGAAAACCAACGAGTCGTACGTCAACGATGTAGTCAGTTATTACAATGATTATAAGAGCGAATATATTAACACGCGCACTCACGCTGATGCAATAGATATTGTCTTTGTTCCTGATGAGGATTATGGCGGAAACATTGATTTATTCTTAGAACATGTAAATGACAAGATTAATAATCGATACGGAGCTGTTGCACCAATAAGTGAAAATATGGATGATTTCAATTTCTATTATACAGAAGAAGAAGCAGACGCCGAACCGGGCAATTGCGGTAATGACCTTCCGACTAATTTTTGGGAATACTGCCCTTTTGCTAATGTTGTTGCGGTTCTCCATACCGCAGATTTTGGCGATTGCGCAGATATCCAGGCTCGTGTTTTTTCCGCAGAAGGGCACAATACCGCCACCTTCCTACACGAGAGTGGTCATGCAATTTTTGGACTAGCAGATGAATACAACCCACATCGAATGTGTTATACCGATTATTTCCAAGCCGACCCATATCCAAACATCTGGGATTCATTGGAAGAGTGTGTAGATGACGCCAATCGAGAAGGTTGGGATGCAACTAGATGCCGACAATTCTGCAACTTCTGGGATTGTGGTTGCCCTAACCCGTTCAACTGGGATTGGGGGAATTGGTGGAAGATAGATTATGATGACGATATTATGGAGAGAGGTTGGAGCACAGATGGTTTTGGAGTTGCTTGCACAAGACGTATCGTTTGGATATTTAATCAATATCCACGTGTTCCAATTGACACGGCTTACCCGCTTCCATTCGCTGAAAAAGCAATAATCCTCCATTTAAACATAAATAATGGCCAAATCATTCTTTTGGAATCAAATGTTGTGGATGATTATCCACCCGAGTACATTAATCAATGGGAATTTTTTGATGTTAAAACGCTTTCTTTACAGGGAGAATTATTAGCTAAGTTTGGAATTTGGGATCCAAGATCAGTGGTAGTCGAAGAGGAAATGCCAGAGGATTTCGAAATCTGGAGAGATAATGTGAATTTCACTTTAGTTCTTCCATATTTCCATAATGGGGGAAGCGTTGTTGTTACTAATTCTACCACAGATGAGCTTTTGCTTTCATTTGATATCTCTCAATATGCTACTGGAATTGTCAACGGTACGGTAACAGATTATAATGGCCTACCAGTTTCAAACGCCTTTATTCAAGTAACTGGACCTACTGATGGCTCTACCTTTACCAATGAAAGTGGTAAGTATGAATTAGTTGGATTGGAACCGGGCAGTTATATAATAAGTGTCACTCCCTCACCCTATGCTAATCTAATGTCAACCTGGGCATCGGTTAGCGTATCAGCTGGAGAGATTGTAACTCGTGATTTCGTTCTCAATCCAGCCGGAAGCGTCGGAGGCCTCGTAACTGATATTAACGGAGCGCCGATACCTGGCGTGCATCTTTACCTAAGTGGTTATGAAACACCACGTTACCAGACAGATGAGGAGGGAAGATATATTATCCCAGGATTAGAAGCTGGAACTTATACTGTAAACATTGATGCTCCAGGCTACGGGTCATGGCATATTTCCGTTAACAATAAGCTTGTTAAATACGGTACTTCAGTTTCTGTTGATGTAACCCTTGGTCAAACTACCTGGGTAGATTTTACCCAACAACCACCACCAATGCCAGATATTTGGGTTGACCCTATGTCTTTTGAATTAACATTACCACAAGGCGAGATGACAACAAGGATTTTAACGATCGGTAACAATGGCGATGGGACACTTGAATTTGGGATAACAGTTCTAGTAGGTAGTTCAGTTTTTGATCCAAGCGAGGGCGGCTTGGCTGATATTAAACAGGTTTCTGCCACTATAGAAGCTTCCAATATCAACTTCTGGGTCGAAACCTACAACCCATTACCCGATTATTTACGGGGCTATCTCTGGCTAGATACCGACCAAAATCCATTAACTGGGGTAACAGACGAATGGTGGCCTGGATACGGGTTAAATGACATTGGAGCCGACTATGCTGTCGTAATTTACATCTGGATGGATTACAGGGAAGCTTCTCTTTATAGATGGACTGGTGATTATTTGGAATTTGTCTCGTCTCTCCCAGTATGTTTGAACACGCATTCCTTCACTTTTTCAATTACATTATTTGATATAGCCGACGACGGCCAGATGGATTTCACATTCATAACATATAACGGTGGCTACGACATAGCACCGGACGAAGGCCATGGAACTTCAGCAATCGTGCCCGGTTGGATCTCAGTATCTCCAACAAGTGGTCAAGTTATTCCAAGTAGCCAAACAGAAATAACGGTTACGATTGATACGACCGAACTAGAAGTCGGAGAATACGCCGCAAGCATTATCATAAACAGCAACGACTTGGATGAAAGTATAATTTGTGTCGCATCGGATCTAACAGTAATCCCTAGAGTGTTAGTGGATACATGGATGACGGATAGCGACTTCAACAATATAACAAGCTTTAGAGTCCTGTTCACGCCCTATCGCAACACCGAGCTTTACAAGTTGACCGCCACCAATCCTGGGCAATTCTACTTTAACATTCTGGTCAACAACACTTGGTCAGAACCGCTTAACATAACAATTGTCTATTTGATAGATGCCGATTTCACATTGAAGGGGGCGAAACCGATACATGTGTATGCAGACCTTG
>JRER01000861.1_pt1 | contig 13556 bp, 13 predicted proteins | sample 210161 | NCBI WGS metagenome assembly JRER01 (sample SAMN03019618, study PRJNA260268) | marine sediment metagenome | biome: Marine; feature: Sediment; material: Clay; isolation source: clay from marine sediments 136 meters below sea floor depth collected from... | place: New Zealand: Canterbury...
CAATGACACATCAGACAGAAGGGGAGGGGGACAAAGGGGGTGGGTTGCTAAGTAAATGTCCAAGGGGGTGAGATTAATAAACAATCTCCTCTTGTTCCTTGACACGGCTGGGTCAGGTTGTTAAACTATCGTCGCTTAGGGGCTTCATTGAGCGAGAAGGCATCATCATATAACCCTCCGTCACCACAACCATGGCGCAGGGGTCTGGTTCAGATTTTCACTGGCGATGGGAAGGGGAAGACCTCGGCAGCTATAGGGGCAGTAATCCGCGCCTTGGGTCATGGTCTGAGGGTCTATATTGCCTTTTTTATGAAAGGCGACTATCCCTATGGTGAACGCACTATCCTATCTCAGCTACCCAATGTTACTATGGATAGCTTTGGGTCTGGGGGCTTTGTTGACCCAGCAAATATCAAGCCCGAGGAAAAGGAGCAGGCAAAACGGGCTTTAGCTGCTGCCGGTGAGGCTATGCTCAGCGGCGGCTATGACCTGGTAGTCTTGGATGAGGTGAATCTTGCCGTAGCCTGGAACCTGATTGAACTGGACGAGGTGGTCAGGCTTATTGATGATAAACCCGAGGATGTGGAGCTTATCCTTACCGGTCGCCGGGCTGATACCCAGTTAATTAAATCGGCTGACCTGGTTACTGAGATGCTAAAGATTAAGCACCCTTATGATGAGGGGATAGTGGCTCGAGAGGGGATTGAGTATTAATCAAGCTCTGTGAAGGAGGAATTATGAGTATTACATTGAGTGTAATCAAGGCTGATGTTGGTGGCTATGTGGGGCATTCTGAATCCCATCCTGATATTTTAGCCAAGGCTAGGGAGCATATGGACAAGGCTAAGAAACAGGGGTTGCTGATTGACTGTCATGTAACCAGGTGTGGGGATGACCTGCAACTGATTATGACCCACCAGCATGGTGAGGAGAATGAAAAAATCCATAGGCTTGCCTGGGATACCTTTGTTGACTGCACCCAGTTAGCCAGGAGCTTGAAGCTTCACGGTGCTGGGCAGGATTTGCTGTCCGATGCTTTTACCGGTACGATTAAGGGGATGGGTCCGGGGGTAGCTGAAATGGAATTTGAGGAACGCGCTGCCGAGACCATCATTATCCTTATGGCTGATAAGACCTCGGCTGGGGCATGGAATATGCCGCTATATAAGATGTTTGCTGACCCGTTTAATACCATTGGACTGGTTATCGCACCCAATATGCACACCGGTTTTGCCTTTGAAGTGCACGATGTAAAGGAACATCGGAAGATAACCTTTAATGCCCCTGAGGAGATTTATGATTTACTTGTTTTCATAGGGGCGCCTTCACGCTATATGGTGAAGGCAGTCTATCATCGAGAAACTAAGGAGATAGCCGCTGTATCTTCTACCCAGCGTCTGTCCTTGATTGCTGGTCGGTATGTGGGCAAGGATGACCCGGTGTGTATTGTGCGTTCTCAAGGGCAATTCCCAGCGGTGGGCGAGGTGCTGGAACCATTCACCTTGCCCTTGCTGGTGGAGGGCTGGATGCGTGGCTCACATCATGGTCCCCTTATGCCGGTAGCGGTTGATGATAGCACCCCGACTCGCTTTGACGGTCCACCACGAGCGGTAGCTATTGGCTTCCAGCTCTCTGGAGGCAAGCTGATAGGACCCCGTGATATGTTTGCTGACAAGTCGTTTGATAATGCCCGCCAGCAGGCGAATGACATAGCCGATTTTATGCGTCGCCACGGTCCCTTTGAGCCACATCGCCTGCCCCTGGAAGGGATGGAATACACCACCATGCCTCAGGTTTCGGAAAAGCTGGAGGGAAGGTTTATCCCCCTGGCGGATTAAGAGTATGCCTAAGCTCCTCCTGGCAACAAACAATAAAGCCAAGGTGCGGGAATATAAGAGTCTGCTCCAGAACCTACCGTTTGAGCTGGTTACCCTGGCTGAGCAGGGTATTACTACTACGGTCGGCGAGGCGGGGGGAAGCCTGGAGGAGAATGCCAGATTAAAGGCAACTGTCCTAGCTGCCGAGAGCCGGTTACTGGCGCTGGCTGATGACTCTGGGCTGGAGGTGGATGCCTTGGGTGGTGAGCCCGGTCAACTTTCGGCTCGCTATGCTGGCGAGGGTGCTTCAGATAGGGACAGAATCAACTACTTATTAGCTAAGCTCAAGGGGGTGCCCTGGGAGAGGCGCTCCGCTCGTTTCAGGTGTGTTATTGCTATAGCTACACCTGGTGGTGAGGTAGAGCTTTGCTCTGGCGAGTGCCGCGGCTTTATAACCTTTGAGCCCAGGGGAGAGCAGGGCTTTGGCTATGACCCGGTGTTCTACCTTGCTGAGCTAGATAAGACTATGGCTGAGCTACCTTTGGCAATAAAAAACCGGTTTAGCCATCGGGGGCAGGCATGCAAGTTACTCAGGAGGAAGTATAATCTATGACCGGACTTTCTGACTCCTTCCAGCGTCCCATAAATTATCTGCGTATCTCGGTGACCGACCGCTGTAATCTGCGCTGTATCTATTGCCTGCCACCTGGTGGTGTTCGCCTGATGTCCCATGAGGACATTCTTACCTATGAGGAAATCTATACCGTAGCTCAAGCTGCCGCCGAGCTAGGGATAAATAAGATAAGGCTCACCGGTGGCGAGCCCCTGGTGAGGTCAGGGCTGCCAGAGCTAATACAGATGCTGGCTCAGATAGACGGTATAGACGATATTTCTCTGACCACCAACGGGACTCTGCTCAGTCGCTATGCTGCTGAGCTAAAGCAGGCAGGACTACGGCGGGTTAATGTGAGTCTGGATACCCTTAAGCAGGATAAATTTGAGTTCATTACCCGTCGTGGCGATAATCTTGGCGAGGTGTTGAAAGGCATTGAGGTTGCCAGGTCGGTGGGGCTTAATCCAGTTAAGCTTAATACGGTGGTTATGTCTGGCATTAATGATGATGAGCTCCTTGATTTTGCCGCCAAGACCACCGCCGAGGAGTGGCACGTTCGCTTTATTGAGCTTATGCCCCTTGCTGGTAAAGGCAGCACAGCCCCGCGGTTTGTCTCAGCCAGCGAGATGAGGCAGCGGCTTGAGCTACTGGGGGAGCTGGAGCCCTGCCTGCCCAGTATAGGCAATGGACCAGCTAAGTATTTTCGCTTTCCTCAGGCCAAGGGCAGCATTGGCTTTATTACCCCTATCAGCGAGCATTTCTGCTTTCACTGCAATCGGCTGCGGCTTACCGCTGATGGTAAGCTCCGCCCCTGTCTGTTAGCTGATGATGAGATAGACCTTAAACAGCCCCTGCGCAGTGGTATATCTTGGGCAGGGCTGAAGCAACTGTTCGAGGAGGCAGCGGCTAATAAGCCATTGCGCCATCACCTGGCGGAGGGCTATATGCCTAAAGAGCGACCGTTCTCTCAGGTGGGAGGTTAATCGTGGAAGAGCTAACCCATATAGATGAGCAGGGTCGGCCACGCATGGTGGATGTTTCTGGTAAGCCTGATACCCAGCGTGAGGCGTTAGCTAAAGGCGTGGTCAGGATGCAGGCTTCTACCCTTGACCGGCTAAGAAAGGGAGAGATGGCAAAGGGGGATGTTCTGGCTGTAGCCCAGCTAGCTGGTATCATGGCAGCCAAGCAGACGCCTCATCTAATACCCCTGTGCCATCCAATCCTTATTGCCGACATTAAGGTTGAGTTCAGCCTGGACGAGGCAAGCAGTGCCGTGGAGATTACCACCACGGCGAAGAGCACAGGTAAGACGGGGGTGGAGATGGAGGCGCTTACCGCTACGGCAGTCGCCGCTCTAACCATCTATGATATGTGTAAGGCGGTGGACCAGAGCATGAAAATTGAGAATATACGTCTGGTTAGGAAAAGTGGTGGCAAAAGCGGAACCATCACCCTTGAGTAAAAATAATTATTGGTATATACTACACTATTACCAGTAACATGTTTTTGGGGGTGTGTTATGAAGTTATCATGTCTTCAGGAGAACCTAAATCGTGGACTCGGTGTGGTGGGGAGGGCAGTAGCTACCAGAACCACCCTCCCTATAACCAACAATGTCCTCTTAGCTACAGACCAGTCCCGACTCAAGCTGGCTGCCACCAATCTGGAAATGGCTATTAGTTGCTGGATTGGGGCTAAGGTGGAGGAGGAAGGGGCAATCACTGTTCCCGCCAGGCTTCTCTCCGAGTTTATCGGCTCCTTGCCCAGTGATAAGGTGGATATCGGCCTTTCCCCCCAGACCAGGACCTTGGGACTAAAGTGTGCCCGATTTGAGGCGCGAATCAGCGGGGTTGATGCCAAGGACTTTCCTCCTATACCCAAGGTTGATGAGGGTATTACCACCAAGGTTGAGGTAGAAGCCCTCCGTCAGGGAATTGCTCAGGTTGTGTTTGCTGCTGCCACTGAGGAGTCTCGCCCGGTACTTACCGGTGTTGATGCTGAGTTTGACGGTGATTTGCTGACACTAGCGGCGGCTGATGGCTTTAGATTAGCCGTATATAAGCTACCGGTTACCGTCCCTGTCGGCCAGAAGACTGAGGTCATTATTCCAGCGCGGACATTGGCTGAGCTAAATCGGCTTATGGCTGACCAGGAGGAGGCGGTTGAGATAACGATAAACCCCAATAAGAGTCAGGCTCTATTTCGGCTGAAGAATATTGAGCTAGTTTCCCAGTTGATTCAGGGCACCTTCCCCCATTATGCCCAGCTCATTCCCCAGAGCTACAATACCAGAGCGGTAGTTAGTGTTAACGATTTCTTAAGAGCCACCAAGACAGCCTCTATCTTTGCCCGTGATGGCAGTGGCATTGTCCGCTTGGTGATAGCCCCCGGTGGTGAGCTAACCCCGGGCAAGGTAATAGTTTCAGCTAGGTCTGAAGAGATTGGCGATGATGTTGGTGAGATTGATGCCATCGTCGAGGGCGAGGAGGCGAAGATTGCCTTCAATGGCAAATATCTAACCGATGTCCTGAGTGTGCTTCGTGAGGCGCAGGTAGCCCTGGAGACCACCAACTCATCAAGCCCTGGCGTTGTCCGCCCAGTAGGGGTAGATAACTACATCCATGTGGTCATGCCCATGTTTGTTCAATGGTGATAAATTCTATGGGGACTAACCCTTTAATATCGATTCGGTCCGGCGTAGCCGTGACCTTGATATCCAGGGCATCTAAGGCTAGCCGCTTATCTTGGATAGTGCATTGAGCAAGATTCTCGCGAACCCTTGCACAGAACTCGTTGAGCTTTATCTCAGCGTTGGCCAACTTGGCCAATTGTTCTTTCGTTTCACAGAGGCGTGCTAGCTGCTCTTCATCTGCCTGGCGGTCCTTCTTTAGCTGGTTCATTTCATCCAGGACATAGTCCTCTGCAATTTCGTCGTACCTGAATAGTCTGACTAGGCGCTTCTCCTGATAATCATAGTTGCGGATTTTCCGGCGCAGTCTTACTATCTCTTTGTCTAGAGAAAGGCCTTCACCGGCTTGGCTATGTTGTGCTTGGGCCTGCCGTTGCAGCTCCGCCAGGATAACTTTCGGGTTTTCCAGCACTTCCCTTACCTTCTCCCAGACTATTTCTTCCGCAGGCTCTGCTTGGATGTAGTGGGCATTACATATCCGCCCTCTGCTAGCGGTCGGGCGGGCACCGCGGCAATGGTAATAGCGATACCTGTGATTAAGGCAGCTACCGACAAGCGGGCTACCGCAATAGCCACATACAATGTGACTGGTCAAGAGATAGTCATGCAAAGGTCTACCCGGGCGCAATTCCTTAGACCATTGCAGAGCTTTCTGCGCTCGTTCAAAGAGTTCTCTGCTTACAATGGGCGGGGTAACATCAGGTAGCAGCTTCCAGTCTTCTTTAGGCCGTGGCTGAAGAGATGTTTTCCTGCTGCCGCAAGTTTTGCCAAAGTAGGTGAGCCCGATATAGGCCGGATTGGTTACCATCCTCCCAATGGTTAAGGGGTGCCACTTGCTGCCTGATTTCGTTGGTATGCCCTGGTCATTGAGTATTTTAGCCACATTGAAGCGGCTAGCCCCTTCGGCTATCATAGTAAAGACCCTTTCCACTATTTTAGTCTCAAACCCCAGGGGGATCCGCTTCTTTTGTTCTTTGTCCCATTTATAGCCGTATAACCCAATGCCCGTCCCCTGGGGTAACATTCCTTTTTTAACAAGCTCTCCTTTGCCCCTAGTGGTCCTTTCCTTTATCTGTGCTGCCTCAAATTCAGAGGCCCAACCCAGTATGAAAGCAATTAGCTTCCCGTTCAAGGTGTCGTCCCATTGTTCTTTGACAAAGGCTAGCCTAACGCCGTATAGCTTAAATTCCTTGGCCAGCGTGAGGATATCTTCTCCGACACGGCATAGCCGGTCTGGTGTATAGACTATGATAGCTGCTATTTCACGGTTCCTTGCCTTGCTCCGCAATGTCGAGAGCTGCGGTCGGTCAAGGCTTAAACCCGAATAGGTTTCTTTGAAGATAAGCTCTTGTGGAACGTCATAGCCGAGCTCTTTAGCTTTTCTAAGACATGCCTCTAACTGGCTATCTAATGATGTGCCTTCTTTTTCCTGGTCTTCGGTTGATACCCGGCAATAGATTGCAGCTTTCATTGCTCCCTCCTCATAGTTTCTATTTGCTCTTCTGTTGGAGGCTCAGTGCCGAGATACTTGATAACTTTTTGCCTCACCTTCTTACCCTCTCGCTTGCTTTCCACGAGATAGTAGTAGATTCTGTTGCCTTGTCGTTTAGCTCTGACAAACGCCACCGCTCACCTCTATTACCGTTGTAGTGCCTAGCTAAGCCCGTGTCAAGGAGCTTTTGAAGGTCAAAAGAGGGAACTTTTAGGAAGAGTTTAATCATAGCTAGAAGGGAGGAGCTTTTCAGCAACACCAAGACGAACGGCGGGAAACCTAAGGTCTTAGCTCCAAGTGTAATGTAATTCTTCCCCCAAGTTCTCTCAAAGGTATTTAGAAACTATAACACGGTCTTGTTAGACTATTTAGCTTTAGGCGTAGTCTTGCAAGACAAAATCCAAACAGCGTTGTCTTTACCGTCTCGTCTGACCTGTCTTACCTGCACAGAATCGATGGTGAAGCCACCCTAAGCCACCCCATGTTTGTCTAAGCAAAGCGCAACCAAGACAAAAATGCAAGACAATTCTAATGTTCCCTATCTAATAATAAAGACAGAAGACAAAGACATCTGTAACCCATAACTATAAGACGAAAGACAAAGACAAAAATAGATAGTCTTTATTCCATTGTCTTTGGGTGTTAAGAGGCGTAAAGCCATTATTAATTGGTTGAAGACTTCAAACAGAACCTGTTAGTGCTTTGCTTGCTCCCAGACAACTAAGACAAAAAGACAAGAAAGACAACCTATCTAAAACTGTGTCTTGTCTTCGATTTTGTATCTGGGGTTCAAGACATGTCTTCTCTTTTTGTCTTGTCCGGAATTTTGTCTAGACTTCAAGCCATCATCTAGGAGGAATTCATATCTGGCATCTAGGACATTGTCTTGGCGTTGCCTCACTTCTTACTCGGTCGCTCAAATCGTGAAACGAAATGAAGGGTCGTATCTGTTGAAATGTTTCGTTTTACCGGTTGGGCTGGCCGCACTACTTCAACTAACTGCCGTAAGTGATAGTCTTCTTACTTAAGTAACAAAGCATCCAAGCACCCGCTGAACAAATCGATGTTCTGTGTCGCAGATAGACATGCTGACAGGCGATTAGCTGTCACCACTGTAGATATGATAGTATTAGCCTGTATCTCGCAGTAGAATGGCAAGGAGGTAGACTAGCATGAAAGCAACAAGGTGGCGAATAGTCCTCACTATAGTGTTTGCGCTCATCCTAACAGTCTCCTTCAGCGGCTGCATGCTGGGGGAAGGCAAGGTAGCTGTCATTCCCTTAAGTGGCACTATCGCCGGCGTCAGCCAGCAAGGCCTGCTGACAACCGGTGGCATTAGTCCCAATCTAGTGAGGGGTTACCTAAAGAAGGCTGAGAGTGATGGCGGGGTAAGGGCGGTAGTATTGCGCATTGACAGCCCAGGCGGTTCAGCAGCTGCTTCCCAGGAGATTGCTTCAGAGATACGCCGCTTCAAAGACGACACGGGTAAGCCGGTAGTGGTATCTATGGGTGATGTGGCTGCCTCCGGCGGTTACTATATCTCAGTGTATGCCGATAAGATTGTGGCTAATCCTGGTACTCTCACTGGTAGCATAGGTGTTATCAGCCAGTTTATTTATATTGAAGGGTTACTGGAGAAATTAGGGTTAGAGATGGAAATCATAAAGACTGGTGAGCACAAGGATATGGGCATCCGTCCCCTCACTGATGAGGAGCGGCAGATAATGCAGGATATCACCGATGACCTTTATGAGCAGTTTGTGGTTGCAGTAGCCGAGGGCCGGAGCCTGCCGGTGGCGGATGTGGAAATGCTGGCTACTGGTCAGCTTTATACTGGGGAGCAAGCCCTTACGCTTGGTCTGGTAGATGAGCTAGGAGGTGTGGACAGAGCAATAGAGCTTGCCGCCAGCCTGGCTGGCATTACTGCCCCCAAGGTAGAAGAATATGGTCCTTCACCTTCCTTGTTAGAGAGGCTACTAGGAGGGCTCTCACGGCCCTCGTCACTGCTGTTGTCTGAGGATGAACTGCTCTTCTTGAGAATGCTGGAGGGCTGGCAGGGGATGCCGAGATATTAGTGCCCGAGAAGAAAATAGCTATTCCCCTGTACAGTGTCTTGAGTGCACGAGTAACAATCTGGCTTTTTGTTACTGGTAGGTCTAGAACCGAAGGCTAGTAGGTCTTAACAAGGACGAATCAGCTATTCAAAACGGTTCGTTACTGAGTAAGGGGGGCGTGAAGCCCCCCTTACTGCAATTTAAGTAAGCCGCTCACTCAATCTCAAACCGCTTATTCTAACAGGCTGAATTACTCTCTAAGCATCTCGGCTATCTTTTCTTGGTTCTTCTCTATCCATTCTCGGGCTACCACATCAGGGTCGCGTTCCTTTCTTTCAATCTCGTTTATCATATAGTTAATATCTGCCTTAGAGATTTCAAACTTACTGAGGAAACGATATGCTTTAGGAGCACGCTCAGCTAAATCTTTGCGTACCATTTTATTGACATAGGCTACCCCGTAAAATCCCTTGGTTTCCTTTAGCATTCTTATGCCCTCATAGGCTCCGAAGGCCCAGTGTGGTTCCCACAAAGCAAAGACTATGTAATGATGCTCTTTGTAAGCCTTGTCAAGCTGTGCCAGCATAGCCCACTCTGAGCTAGAAATGTATTTCCAAGTATCTGCCAAGCCATAAGCTTCAAGAACCTCGGGGGCAAGCCGTGATGTTTCAGTGCCCGGTTCCACGCCATAAATATCGCCAAGGCCATCTCCATCATAGTCAAACTCTTTTTCATAACCCTTCAAATCACCTATACTTTCAATGTCAGTCTCGCCAAAATCAGAAACGCCCCATCCCCAAAGAGCTTCATCGTATAGCAAGCCACAAGATTCGATAGTATCTTCGTACTGCTTATAGTATTGCTCCCAATGGGTGGGGAACCAGGCATCAAGGTGCATATCAATATCCCCTTTTGCCATCCCGGTAACCACTACCGGTAAGTCTGCCTCAATTAGTTCAACCTCATAGCCTAGTTCCTCTACCAAGATAATCTTGGCGACGTGACTCTGTGGGATGGTGCACGACCACGGGGTTATCCCAAGCTTTAGTGGTTCTTGGGGAGCCCCGGCACAGGCGGGAATAAAGACCAGTGTCACCGCTACTAATAGCGCCAGTAAAACCTTCCAGTTACCAAGCACTGCTTTTAGTTTCATTTAAACCTCCTTGTCTATTTTGTTGGCGGCTGCCCAACCGGCAGCCTGTTACTGGTGATGGCTTCCAGCTACTTAGCAAGAGCCTCGCGATGTCTTGGCTTGCCCATAGCGGCAGTTAATCGGTCAAGAATCATAGCGATAATGACGATGGAGATACCACCGATGAAGCCACGCCCGACATCTATCCGGCTAATTCCGTGGTAAACCTCGTAGCCCAATCCACCAGCTCCAATTATAGCTCCAATCACCGCCATAGATAGAGCCATCATAATTGTCTGGTTGACCCCAGCCATAATGGTGGGTATAGCCATAGGTATCTGAATCTTAAATAGAAGCTGGCGAGAGGTTGAACCAAAGGCTTTACCTGCCTCTACCACATCAACTGGCACCTGACGAATCCCTAGATTGGTTAGTCTTACCCCCGGCGGCATAGCAAATATTACGGTAGCAATCACCCCTGGCACTTTGCCTATACCAAAGAACATTATAGCCGGGATAAGATAAACAAAGGCGGGCATAGTCTGCATGGCATCCAGAATAGGGCGGAGGGTCTTTTCTACAGTATTGCTACGAGCCGCCCAGATGCCCACAGGGATGGCAAATGCTACTGAGATTAACACTGCAGTAGCAATCAAGGCTAAGGTCTCCATAGCCCTATCCCATACTCCAAGGGTGCCCATAAAATAGAAGCCAAGGACAACAAATATAGCTACCCGCCACCTGGCTACCCTCCAGGCAAGGAGACCAAAAGCCAGAATTACTATCCACCACGGACACCACAGCAACAAACTCTCTATCCCCGAAAGCACCACATTTATAACAAAACTAATACCATCAAAAAAAGCGGCAAAGGTCAGCATCAACCAATCAACAAAGCTATTAACCCAATCAGCCATAGGTATAATGGGGAATGTCATCGGTCAGCTACCTCACTTGTTCCTATGTGTGACAGGAGTGATACCCGGCTAACCACGCCCAATAATCTCTTCTGTTGGTCAACCACAGCAATAGGGATATCGCTGGCAACAGCCATAGGTATCAGCTGTTCAATCGGTCTGTCAGCCTCGGTCACTGCCGGGTCAGCCTTGATAATGCCGTTAAGATTAGTTTCTCCTCTGTGGACGGCCTTAGCCACGTCCGCCATCATCACCAAGCCCTTAAGTTTGTGCTCGGAATCCACTACAAACAGGTTCTCGACAGCCTTCGCCTCCATGGTAGATAGAACTACCTCTGGCTCCTGGTCCATAGTGGCTAGCTGGCCAGGCTCTTCCACAATATTGCCCGCCTGTAAAACCTTGCCTGTGGGGACATCACGAACAAAGTCAGCAACATACTCATCGGCTGGTTTGGTCACAATATCCTGCGGGGTGCCAATTTGAATTATCTGTCCATCCTTCATCACGGCAATGTGCTTACCTAGCTTCAAGGCTTCAATTAAGTCATGGGTGATAAAAATCACTGTCTTACCTAATACTTCGTGGAGCTTGATGAATTCATCCTGCATCTGTCGCCGGATCAAGGGGTCCAGGGCACTAAATGGCTCATCCATCAGTAATATATCTGGCTCAATTACCAGTGCCCGGGCTAAGCCTACTCGCTGCTGCATACCACCACTTAGCTGGTCAGGGTAGCTGTCCTCCCAACCTGACAATCCTACCAAATCCAGGGTCTTTAATGCCCGCTCAGCCCTCTCCGCCTTATCCATGCCCTGAACCTCAAGACCGTAAACCACATTATCTATCACCCGACGGTGGGGCAATAAGCCAAAATGCTGAAAGACCATGCCTAGCTTCTTTCGTCTAACTTGGATAAGCTTTTTCTCATTAAGACTACTCATTGGCTCGCCATCGATAAAAACCTCTCCCTGCGTAGGCTCAACCAAACGATTAATACATCTTAGTAGGGTAGATTTACCACTCCCCGATAGCCCCATGATGACGAAGACCTCGCCCTCAGGCACCTCAAGCGAGACATCACTTACCGCTACGACACAGCCAGTATTTTGGAAGATATTCTCCTTAGACAAGCCATCAGTGCAGAAACTGATTACTTTCTCAGGGTGTGGTCCGAATATCTTCCACAGGTTCTGGCACGAAATTTTTATGTTATTAGAAGACATTTTGTAGAGCTACCTCCTTGCTGAATATAGCTGGAAATTTAAACAGTAAATAGGTGCCCCGGGATATACGAGGGTTAAACATTGTGTAGAAAATATTGGCGGAACAAGGAGCGACTAATCAGCGCTTTATCTCAGGAGAATATGGCTACACTTCTCAGCTATATCGGTCACACATGTTTCTAAAATCCTCCTTTCCCTTCATCTCCCTACATAGCACCTTGTATAACATGCTGGACATATCTAACACCGTTGATAGTGTAAACACCCTGTTGCTGACCTGTCAACCATAAAGAGATAGGCTAGGAGCCCCTGTGTCCCACATATCCTGTGTTCTAAATTTAGTATAACGCCAAATACTCTATCCCCTAAATGTACCAAGTGGCAAATACTAAAAAATCGTTGCCTGGTTCTATCTGCATCACCAAGCCAGCCTAATTACACAATTTGACGGTTTGTGTAACCTTCTACCGGCAGGTTACAAATAAGAGCTATGTTGATGAGCCGGCACCACAGCCCCGGCTTCGATGTGCTATACCGCCAATAAAAGATATGTCAGGAAAATCTACAAGTGCATTAGCATCGCAGGGTGATGAAGATAGACATTAACTTCTCGATGAGGCGAGTTTGCGACCTCATACCCTGTATGCTGTTGTCAAGAGGGATGTTATTGCAAAATCAAAATGTCAGGGGAAGAAGACCGAGGCAGGGTTGCTAAATTACTAAATTAAGCCCAACTGTCTAAGTCTGATGCACATTGCTGACTTTGGAACATCAAAGATTTCTGCCATCCGGTCCACATCCTTAACCTCTGCCCACTTTTCCTTTATCCATTCTCTGGGCATCAGGATACAGCCAGCGAACTCGTCAGCCAGCAACTCATTGAAAGAACCTAGTATGCTTCCTCTTTTCCTGAAAACGGGGCTGGTTCTACAATGGGCTAAGATATGGAAAGCCTCATGCAATATAGTAAATCTCTTGGTAGCAGGGACGTCACCATCCTTAACTTGTATTACCCACCCATCCTTGTGATACCAGATAGCACCATGATAGACCTTTAGTGGCAGTTGGCGGACTTCTACAGCATGCTGCTGGTCAAACCGCGTAATAAGTGCTGTTGGCACCGGCGGGCAGCGAACCTCTCCCATTTTAAGGTACTTCTGTGCCAGCATTTCCACTAGTTGAAATATCCTACCGCGACACCCACCTTCACTTTCACCTTTTATAAAATCAAAGCTATGGAGATTAAATTGGCTCCCATCAAGTAATCGGTTGAGGCGTCCCCTATTATCATCAGGGCACCAGCCACCTCCCTTTCTGACTTGGCAGCTATCATATAAAGGGCAATGCATACCATCACCACTGCCGACATAGGACCACAGCTCAGCTTCCCACCTAGGGATGTTTCCCTGTGTTGTACCTTTTGTGTCTCCGACGCTCAATTAAGTCCTCAATCATGGTAATCAGGTCTTCATCTAGTTCATTGGGATACTTCTGGCGAGCATACTCACGAAACTCAGGCCACTCCGGAGGGCCTGTCTCAGCTACTCCGGGCAGGTGCCCGGCAAGGGAGAGAACCTTTTCCAGAGGCACACCGCTATATTCAGCCAACTTGCGACAAG
>JRER01002681.1_pt2 | contig 13516 bp, 16 predicted proteins | sample 210161 | NCBI WGS metagenome assembly JRER01 (sample SAMN03019618, study PRJNA260268) | marine sediment metagenome | biome: Marine; feature: Sediment; material: Clay; isolation source: clay from marine sediments 136 meters below sea floor depth collected from... | place: New Zealand: Canterbury...
TTCCCCTATAGGTTACCAAGTGCTGGCAGGGACAGACCTTCACTTTCAAAATGGGCTTTTCTTCTCTGGCGAGGCTAGGTATGTCTCGGCCAAGGCAGAATATCCGAATTACAGGTGCATTGAAGATTGTTCTACCGATTGGTCGGGTGTCTTTATTAGCATTGGAATTGGATACAGGTGTAGCTATATCTCTAAGAAATAAAAGGGGGTGAGGAAGAAGATGCCGAGATACAGAGTAACGAACCAGGTAACAAAAGAGGTCCATGAGATAGAGGCCCCCTTTGCCCAGGTGGCCTGTGAAAAGCTGGGCTGGATGATACGAGACTGCCACGTCAAGTGCATAAGAGAAGGGCCGTTCACGCATACTGAAGTGGAAATAGTAGCTGAGCCGCATAAAAGAGTTACCCAAAAGAATGAAGGTGGAGGATGAGGGGTCGTTCTATCAGCTTTAGGAAAAGCAGATCCTACCTTCCCGGACTTTTCTGCTATCGCGTTTATATCAACGGCTATAAGTATCCCCGCAAGCGTGGAGGCTACTATTTAGTCAAATCAGACCAAGATGCGGTTAATCAAGCACTAGCGGAGAGAGGAAGTCTTGCCAAGGCGGAAAAGGAAAGGAGATGAGAAAAGGTGAAAAAACGAATAACAGTTCATATATTCGAGGATTTGATCCTGCCCCTCCAAAGAGGAAAACCTGGAACCAAAGAAAGAGAGGAATCGAACAAGAAAATAAAGGAAGTTTTCAAGAATAGCAAATACTACCCAGAGTATGACCTCGGCGACCTATTCTACGGGGATGGCTACTTCACTACTTCTGATTTTAGAGTTGAGAAAGATACCGTATTCTTCAAGGGAAGCGATGGAAAGGAATACTCGGCACCGAAGCGCTGGGTGATATTCGAGGCTGAGCATCCAGTACCATTCAAAATGTGGGATGAGCAAAGGGCAGAGGAACCAAAAGGATGGGGATAAAATTACAAAAAAACGGGAGCTTCCCAGCCCGTAAGCAAAAGAAAGCTCCCTGAAAGGAGCGTCACAATGTCCACCCCTTCCAAATCAAATAATAGCAAAGGGAAGTTTTTAAGTCAACAGCAACTCTCTGTGGCCACTAATGCGCTGAGGAGAATCCTTAAAAATGTAGAAATTCTCGAGAGAATCAAAAAAGATATCTATAGAGTAACCAGAATATTGTCCTAAGCAAAATGACAAGGCTGCAGCAAATCTTTAGGGAACCTCAAAGGCTCCTCGGAGAGACTAAGAAAATCTTAGAATGAGAAGAGATGAAGAAAAGTAAAAAAATAGCAGTAGTGATTATTTTGGGGTTAAGGAAAGTGTTCAGCTAGTATGCTTTATGTTTCATTAGAGTTGACAAAGTTGAAAAAAAAATATTATAATCTGAAAGGGTTCAAAACAAAGGAGACTAAAATGTTAACCGCAGAAGAAGTTGCCGAGAGATTAAAACTCCATCCCAATACTGTCCGTAAATATGCTAGATGGGGCAAACTGCCGGCAGTGAAGTTCGGCCGGGCTTGGATGATAGAGGAAAAAGATCTTGAAGTTTTTATCAGGGCAAGAGAACAGGAGCTAACGTATGAAAGCCCTCGTTGAGGCTGGACCTACAAAGCCTTTGGTTGTGAGGGACTTAAAGCAAAAAGCCGATGAGGTTTTTAGTCTCTTAGACATTAGCCCCTCTACCCGAAAAGATTACTCCTACCGGATAGGCTCTTTTCTAGAGTTTATCACTGGGAAGGGCTTCCATAGGAATAGCTTTCTTGAGTTTAAACGCTCTCTCAGCCAAAGGGATGATTTTACCGTGGCCACGAAAAATAAATACCTAGCCTCAGCTCGGGTATTCTTAAAAGAGCTGGCCAGGGGCGGAGCAATTCCCGTTGACATTACCCTAAACGTTAAGAGCTTTAAACAAAGCCAAAAGCATAAGAAAGAAGGCTTAACTGAAGAAGAAATATCAAGGCTTGCTCTTGAGATAAAGGATCTTTCTGATACTCCTAAGAATGCAAGATTAAAGGCTCTGTTTTGTCTATTTGCTCTAGGAGGTCTAAGACAGGTTGAAGTTGTAAGGCTTAATATTGAGGACCTGGATCTTGTGAGTGGGATAGCTTATATCCAGGGTAAAGGTAGCGATGATAAAGAACCTGTTTACCTGCAACCTGAGACAGTCAAAGTATTAAAGACCTACCTTGAGGTTGCTAATATCGGATCAGGGGCATTGTTTAAAAGCCTGGGAAATAGAAAAAGCAAAAGACTAACCGCAAGAACCATCAAACTGGAATTTAAGAGTTTGTTTGAAAACTTAGGTATAAATAAGACTGTTCACGGCTTTAGGCATTACTTCATAACTCATCTTCTCAAAAGCTTTGATGTAGGGACGGTAAGAAAGTTCTCCCGACATAAGAGCTTGGATATGTTAATTGTCTATGACGATGAGATTAACCTATCGGAGAAAAAAGATAAAGTTTTTGCCTGTTTTGAGAACATAAAAATAGCTTGAATTTCACATAAGAGAAGTTACACGAAATTGAAAAAACGGATGGTTTTTATACGGAGAGTATTTTTTTGATCTTTGAAACAGGCTCCTAGCTTAAAACAAAAAAAGCAAAATTAGCCAAAATAAGAGGCTCTAATTTTTTCAGTGAGGGGGGGGATTACACTGATAGGTTTTTGATCTTTTCTCTCGCTTCCTTTTGCTTCTAAAAGCAGTAATTTATAAGAAGGCTAAGAGATTAACGATGAGAATAAAACAAACTGGACAAAAAGAGATAGGAAGGATCAAGCTCAGTAACACTAGGGAACTTGTGGCTTCTATCGTAGGCGGTGAGAAGGGAGGAACTAGCAGCCAGAGGGCAACCAGACAAACAAATATATCTCACAGATAGAATATAGCACATTTTCAAAACTCAAGAGGATTAACCAGAGTGGAGGTCACAGTTTAAGGAGGAGATATTCAAGAGAGTAAGATGAGATATTGGTTGCTTTATGCTCTAAGAGACCTTAATCCCAGAGGTCAACATAGAATTACTCTTCTAATTACCTTGCTTTCTTGGTTGGGTGTTACGCTAGCAGTGACAGTTGTCTTAGTGGTTTTATCCGCAATGAACGGACTAAAGACTGAGTTCATCGAGTTGCTTGTAAAAATGACTCCTCATGTCACGGTAACACATGCAAGCCAAAAAGTTCTGTATGATTACAAAGCTATAGTCGCACAAATAGAGAAAGTCCCGGACGTAGAAAAAGTTTATCCTTTTCTACTAACGCAGGTTCTTATCTCAGGAGCCGGAGGCGTCCAAGGAGCAATTCTACAAGCAGTACCCGAAACAGGAGATGTGCCCCATCACGTCTCTGCACTTAGAACAGGAGTGATCCTTGGGGAGAACCTAGCTAACGCAGTCGGCGTTCATACGGGAGAAGAAGTCACGTTTGTTTCCCCTTCGGGAGAAAGAGGCGCTTTCTTAGTAACGGGCATTTTTTCTAGCGGCCTTTACCAATACGACTATGGTTTAGCATACTTGTTGTTGTCACGAGCACAAGAGTTCATGGGCTTAGGGGCGGGGGTTACTGGTTTACAAATTAAGGTGAAGGAACCCCTGCAAGCCTGGAATGTCGCCAAGACAATCGGTCAAGTCCTTCCGTCTGCTTACCGCATCGATAGCTGGGATCAGGTAAATAAGAACGTCCTTCTAGCACTGAGTCTCCAAAAGAGAGCTTTGTTGATTATGCTTTTCTCCATTATTCTGATTGCAGAAATATTAGTAATCAGTTCTTTGATAGTCAGAATAAGTGAGAAGACAAAAGAAATTGGAATCTTAAATGCTCTTGGAGTAGCAAGAAGAGGTATAATGTCCATTTTCATTACCGAAGGTACTTTTATCACAACTATCGGCACGGGATCAGGATGTATGCTAGCGATCTTGCTATCCAGTGTTATTCGCAAATTTCCGCTAAGTCTGCCGCAAGAATTCTCTGGCCTGAGATATCTCCCTATAAGGATGGAACTTAATGATTTTATTTTCATATCGATTCTTACTATAGGAGTCAGTTTCTTGGCCTCCTTGTATCCCGCTCAAAAGGCAGCTAGGTTGAGCGCAGCAGAGGCACTCCGATATGGCTGAAGTCCTTTTAGAAATGCTCAATGTTGGCAAGGTGTATAGCGATGTTGAAAAAGTAGAGGTGCTTAGAAATATTACGTTTGAAGTCAGAAGAGGCGAAACGGTATCTATCCTAGGACCCTCTGGATCTGGAAAAACTACCCTTCTTAATCTGATAGCAGGATTGGAAGGTGTGACAAAAGGTAAGGTCATTCTTAAAGGAACGGAGCTCACGACTTTGACTCCTCAACGAACAGCTCATTTACGGAATAGGGAGATAGGCTTTATTTTTCAGCTATATTATCTTATTCCTCATTTCACTGTTTTTGAAAATATTGCATTTCCTCTTCTTGTGACAAAAAAAGGACCTGGTAAGAAGGAAATAGAAACCAGAGTATCCAGAATTATGGGCCAACTTGGGATTAATCATCGAAGGAATCATCGACCAGTATTTCTTTCTGCTGGAGAGAAACAGCGAGTGGCTATTGCCAGAGCTTTGATAAATGATCCTTCGTTGATTCTCGCTGACGAGCCAGTCGGGGATATACATTGGCAGTTGGCTAAGAACATTCTAAACCTGATCTATGATTTGGTGCGGACGGAAAAGTGCTCACTAGTCCTTGTTACTCATAATGAGTCAATAGCCGTAGAGGCGGACAGGTGCTTTTGTTTAGAACATGGAACGATACAGCCACACACATAGAGTTCCGAGAACATTTGCCAAGGTCACAGCTTCGCGATGCACCACAAAATTGTGGGAGAAACTTGTGCAATCCTAATGAAGATACGATACAAGAACCAACATACAAGACTTATCCTAATTCTTGAACTACTTCCATGTTTATTTAGCGTTTTTGTTCTGGTGCTGAGTCTGCTTGCGCCTTACCTTGAATATCAGCGTATGGAATTATCCGGAGTATTATACGCAATGCTCAGGTCGTTTTGTCATCAGATTCCTACTAAGTCTTTCTGGATTGTGGGATCCAATTTAGGTGTGTGCACTAGATGCTTGGGTTTATATATTTCTTTTCTGTTAATATGGCTTCTTCTCGTCATACAATATCGACAATGCTTTTTCTGGAGGTGGGGCATCCTACTTATTATTCCTATTCTCTTGGACGGAATAACGCAAAATTTGGGATTAAGAATGAGCACCAACTATCTCCGATTTTCCACAGGTATACTGGGTGGGGCAGGGGTTGCAATCTTATTATTTCCCGTATATTCTCTAACTGTTCAATTCTCCATAAGGATAGTGAAAGCTTGGTATTGTTGGCTCAACCGAATAATTGGGACGTTCTTTTCCGAGTTGAGGAACCCAAGGCCGACAAAAGAAAATCTTAGCAAGCGAAAGGGTCGCTGATAGAAAGGCGACTTAGGTCACTTAACTTCCGAGTTAGAAAAAGTAATGTCAATAATCTTATCAGAAACAAGGAGGGAAAGATGGAGAGAAAAGAGATTTTAGTGAAAGGGTTCCATGTAATGGTTGTTCTCACGATTGTACTCGGCTCAATCGTGCATTCGGCAGGTGCTACAGAAGTGGAATTCAGTACTACCGTTCTCCTCAAAGAGGGAACCCCGCTCGTCCTAAAACTAACAGAAGAAATAAGTAGTGAAACGTCTCATGTAGGTGACATAATTCACCTAGCGGTCGCACGAGATGTAAAGGTCAAAGGACACACAGTCATAGCAGTTGATACACCGGCGACTGGCGAAATTACTATGGTCGAAGCACGCGCAATAGCCGGACAAAAAGGTAGAGTGGCCTTTACAGTATTTCATACAACTGCCGTGGACGGAACCAGGATTCTGCTTAGGATGAGTTTGACTAGGACTGGTCGAGGGAAAGAAGCGTTAGCTCTGGGAGGCGGATTGCTAATCTGTCCTCTATTGATTTTTGCGAAGGGGGAGAAGGCGATTTTTCTGGTTGGCACCGAAGTAAAAGCGTATGTGGAAAATGACACTGAAGTTAGGGTTACTTCGTCTCTCTGATTGGACATTCGCTAAATTGAAGGTGACATGAACCACCATGCGGGTGATGAATGAATAGAAGAATAAAATACCAAAGCGGAGTGTTCGGATTGCCAATGTGGGATGGAACGAGGAAATAGACCAGTTCTCGAGATGGAGGGAGAGATGTTCACCTGAGACCTGGAGGCAGGAGATAAAGCTGATAGTTACAATATAATATATTCTTGAACTTGCGAAATAGACAGCGAAATCAGGCTAAATCAAGATTTTATGCTAATTGACAGAAAAAAGACTTCCATAGAGGTTCATAGAGGCATTTTCTCAGGGTAAGATGACCTATATGACCTAGGTAAAATTAAAGTCTCTCTATCAAGAGATTTTTATCAAGTCAGTTGTGGGATAGGGAGACTTTTAGGAAGAGAGAAGGGGGAAGGGAAATGATGAAAGCTAGATTACTCACTTTAACAATAGTTATTTTATTTCTTTTGCCATCTTTTGTGTTTGCCCTTGATTTCCTCTATCCAGCTAAAATAGAGAGAGTAATTGACGGAGATACGATAGTAGTAGATCTATTTCTTGGACTTGGCGTTATTCTGGATGATCAGTATATCAGGTTCTATGGGATAGATGCTTGGGAAATAAAAGGAGAAGAGAGGCCAAAAGGACTGCTTGCGAAAAAATATGTTATAAAAAGATTGGAAGAGGGTAAAGTAGAAATTGAAATAAGGCCGGAATGGGGAAGGAATGGCAGAGGAAAATATGGCCGGTGGCTTGGCAGGGCATATGTGGACGGAAAGAATATAAATACTGAGTTGATAGAAAAGGGCCATGCAAGAGAGTACGAGGAAAGTTTAGGTAGAAAGGAGGGCAATTAAAATGAGGGGTAGAAAACTATCAGCTGCTTTATTGTTGGGCGTGGGTCTTTGTTTTGCTCCTGTTTTGGTGTATGGGGAAGTTGGGCAATGTAAAGAAAAGGCTAAAGTATATCTTTCACCCGAGGATGTTTATTCCTTACTTTTCGACTATAACCTCTTAAAAGCTAGGGTTGATTACATAATGCGAAACCCAACTAATTTTTTGAATGTTAATTTTTATTATGACCAAAAAGGGATGTTTACAGAGATGGGTTTATTTCCTAAGGATATTGATACGGAGGGTGAGATTGTTGTAATAATTGTAGATAACAGGGATGTATTTTCTGATAAATTTGGAACAGTCTTGCTGGATGAATTCAAGAAGCAATTGGAGACTATAATAGATTCGTCTATAATCTTAAAAACATGGGCAACGATACCTCAAATTATGAAAAACGAGCTGAAAGAGCTGGGAGTAGAAATGGATGCTGATATTGATATTGTGGCTAGATTTTGCAGTAAATGGGAGATAAGTCCTCCCTCCCCGCTACCAGAGGAAGTTTGTTTGGGCTATTTCTATCAAGGGGAATATCACCTATGGGAGAAATGAAAGGATTTATGCTCATTGACAAAAAAACGCTTTCATAGAGGCCCATAGAAGCACTTTCTCAAGGTAAGGCAACCTATAAGACCTAGGTAAAATTAAGACTCCCCTATCAAGAGATTTTTTTCAAGCCAGTGATGGGATAGAGGGATTTTTAAGGAAAGGAGAGTTAGGTGGGTAAAAAGCCTTTAGGTAAAAAGTATAAACAGTTAAGCAGGAAATACGATAAGTTATTTAAAACTCGGAAAATTAATTCAAAGAAGGTAGAGCTATATCATAATAAATTGGCTGAAATTGAGGATATTATGGTTGACAGAAATTTGAAAGGGACTGAACTGGAGAAGAAAGGCAATATAGAAGATGCTGTAAAACTATATGAGCAGAATATTACTGATGAATTTGATGGAACTCATTCTTATAACAGGTTGGCTATAATCTATCGGAAAAAAGGACAAATTGAAGACGAGATAAGAGTTTTAAAGAAAGCGATACAGATTTTCGAAACTAATGAATTTAAAGAGAGGTTAAAAAAAGCGAAGGCTTTAAAGAAGTAAAAATAGTTTGAATTTCACACAGCAAAAATTACAAACTGGATTGGAGGACCGAGAATCAAGATTTTGACAGATTTCTTAACAATAATAGAATTAAACTAATCTCTTTGCATAACCAGTTGTCATGAGGTCCTTTTCACATCGGATTAGAGTGATAGCTTTTTGATAAAACTGGGTAGCAGCTCATAAATTCTAAGCTACTTGATAGTCTTTTCTTAAAGAGGGATTTGCCCTCTCACGTCCAAGTAAGAAAAGACTGTTACTTTAACCTGCTTCGGCAGAAGAGGGGTAACAGTCATTGTCGGATTTACTTGGACGTGGCCGATAATGACATGTGCCCCTCTTTTTTTATGAAAGAGGGATAGTGCATGAAACAAATAATTTCTGATGGGAAGGAGGTGAAAGCGATGAGACGGTTAATGAGGGTTTTAACTAGAGGCAAGAAGGGAAAGCAGGGATTTACGCTGATTGAGCTGATGATAGTGGTAATCATAGTTGGTATCTTGGCAGCAGCAGCGGCGGGCATCTATCGGTTTTATGTAAAAAGAGCCTACGAAACAGAGGCAAAGGCAACTCTGGGAACGATAAGATCGGCTGAGTTAGTTTATCATGCTGAATACAATACTTTCTTGGCTGTGGCAGCAGGGAATATAGAGAATCCCCCAGTTCCGCCTTCGGATCTTGTCGGGCTTCCCGATGCTGGGCTGGGAATAGAGGTCGTAAAAAATACTTGGTTCGATAATCCTTTGTGCTTCTCGGTCATTGCCGGAACTGGTGATATTAAGGATACCTTCCTAGCTAAGTGCGATGGGGGCCTAGCCACTGGCCATCCCGAAGTTGAGGATATCGGACTGAGCCTAAATGAGAAGGGAGTCTGGGGAACATTTACGGCTACGGTTGTGGGTCCATAGCATAAAGGGAAAGTAGTGGTTGGACATCATCAGATTAATTTTGTAACCAAGTAACAACCCCTGGGCTTGGGAAAATATCTCTCAAGCCCAGGGGAAAAGAAGCATTCGATTGAGGCTTGCTTTATTATTGATAGGTCTTGGGGTTTTTGTCTATGTTTGGGGTCATGGTGAGTGTGCCCTGCCTTTCATTGCATTGCCTTTTTTAATCATTGGCTTACTTAAATTGTTCTCTACAAAGGAATATAAAGATTGGAAAAAGTCAAGGACTTACAGATTCCCGGGCAAGAAAGCCCCCCGATTTTAGTCGTGGGGATGAATTGCCTTGACTTCATTTTTATTTAAGGTATAATATAACTATGAGAAAAAGCCTTAAATACCGACTTTTTCCGACTAAAAAAGAGAAACGTATTTTTCAGGAACAGCTTGATCAATGTAGATGGCTTTACAATCATTTTCTTGAGGAACGTAAAAATAATTGGGAGAAAGAAAAGAAGGGCATCAGTTATTTTCAACAGTGTAATTCTCTTCCTGCCTTAAAGAAAAAGCGTCCTTCTCTTAGCACGGTCTATTCTCACGTTCTTCAAAATGTTGCTGATAGAATTGATAAAGCATTTCAAAATTTCTTCCGTAGAGTAAAACAGGGCCGGGAACCCGGCTATCCTCGTTTTAAAGGATTTGATCGGTATGACAGTTTCACTTATAAACAAGCAGGATTTGGTTGGAAAATTAATGATAATCACCTTGAGCTTTCTAAAGTAGGTTCTATTAAGATTAAGCTTCATCGCCCTATTATCGGTATTCCTAAAACCTGCACCATCAGAAGACAAGCTGGCAAATGGTATGCTTGCATATCTGTTGAATATGAACTGAAACCCTTGCGGAAAAGTAATAAAGCTGTTGGTATCGATGTCGGACTGGAGAATTTTGCTACTCTTTCTACCGAAGAAAGAATAGAAAATCCTCGTTTTTTTAAGTCTGAAGAAAAGGCGATTGCTAAGGCTCAAAGAAAATTATCCAGGCAGAATAAAAATACTTCTGAAAGAAGAAAAGCCAAAAAAGTTGTCGCTAGAATTTATAACAGGATTTCTAATAAGCATCATAACTTCATTCATCAGGAAGCTCGAAAAATTGTTAATCACTTTGGTGTTATTTGCATTGAAAAACTGAACTCCAAAGGAATGATGAAAAATCATTATCTGGCAAAATCTATTGCAGATGCAGCGTGGAATCAATTCGCCCGGGTACTTGCGAGTAAAGCGGAAGAGGCTGGCCGTAAGTTCATAGCAGTTGACCCACGAGGCACAAGTCAAATCTGTAGCCAATGCGGAACCATTGTGAAAAAGAAACTGTCCACTCGCTGGCATAAGTGCCCTGTTTGTGGTATTCGTCTCGATAGAGATCTCAACGCCTCCTTGAATATTTTGGCTCTGGGGCTACAGAGCCTGGGACTTGTCCCAAGAAGCTCCCGACTTTAGTCGTGGAGAGTGGTCACTTGAATCGAAAGTGAGGTGAGAAAAGTGAGAAGTTTAAAAGATGAAAGCGGAGTCATATTGCCTATGGTGATCATCTTCATGTTTGCTCTTACCATAACTGGACTGGCATTTCTTAATATGGGAGTGATGGAGCATAACTTGGCAATGAGGGAGATCTATAAGAACCAAGCATTTTGGCTCGCTGAGGGGGGGATAGAGCATTTGCTAGTTAAATTGCATAATGAAGAGAAACCTGAGCTTATTCCTTGGACTGATTTCGGAGATGGAGACTATATGGTTAAAGGCTTCTATACTGAAGATCCACTATATGCTATCTCAATTGGACGGATAATAAAAGGCAAGCAGGAAATACTTAAAAGGATAAAGGTAGTGATATCTGAATCCAGTGTTTTCAATTATGTTATCCTTGGAGAGAATGGGGTTCATATAGGGGGATCTACACTTATCGGTAGCATAGATGGCAATAGGGCAACCATAGGAACTAACTCAACATCAGAGGAGTCACCCTATGCAATTAACGTAATTGGAAATCCTCCAATTGACGCAAATGTCGTAATCGGTCCTGGAGGAGACACAGCAGCAGCTATAAATGCTAGTGAAGACGTAATTCCTTCAGAGAATCGAAGTACTCTTGACCAACTAAAGTATATGCCAGATGTTGACCTACCCGATTGGACGGATGAGATAAGTCCTACTGACTATTCTGTCAAAGATGAGGAGAAAATAAGTGACATTGGACTTTGGGATTTTGATGGAAACTACTATAAGGCACATTATATTCATCTTTCTATCCTGGCAACAGGAGATGAGCTGGTAATAGATGAAGATTCTGTCTTAGTAGTAGAATATTTGGATATAAAAGCCGGTGGAATTTATATTAACCCAGGTAAGAATCTTACTATTTATGTGACTCAAAATGCAGATATAGGGGGAAATGGTATAGTCAATTTGAATGAAGATTCTACTCACTTACACATCTATGGCACTGATAGTTGCACATCTATAAATTATTTTGGAACAGCAGATTTCCATGGAGCAATATACGCTCCAAAGGCAGAGATTACTTGTTCTGGCACTCCATATCTTGAGGGTTCTTTAATTGGCTATACAGTAACGACAACTGGAGACGTAGAGGTAAAATGGGATTCTAAACTAGGGCAGGCAGGTGGCCCTATCTTCATCAATTTAACAAATTGGGAAGAGTTACCTTAATCAAAGAATTGACAAATGGTAAAGGGAGGTGAAGAAGGTGAGGACTAGGTTTCTTAACTCAAAAACTGGCACTACCTTAATAGAGGTGATGATAGCTCTTATAATCATAGCTATTGTAATCCTGGGAGGGGGAATGTTCTTTTTCTATGGTCGAGTTCTTATTGTCCGGGAGGCTCATCGCCGAGCTGCTACTCTGGTAGCTAACGGAAGGCTGGAAGAATTAAAGGGAGCCAACTACTTAGACATTGCCGCTAAGGGCTTGGACTCTGGTGAAGAATTCTACTATGAAAAGCCCTACTATATTGTATGGAGAGAGGATAACTGGAAATGTTTGGGGGAACTTATCGAGGACCCTAATAACGAAAACTTTTCTTACGACTATGTAACGGTGGACAATCTTGACTATCAGAAAATGCTTACGCAAGCCCAGCTTAAGGATGACAATGGAGACGAAAAGTTTGACCATTTATGGGCGACAGTGATGGTAGAATGGACGAATAGTACTACCAAGACGGTAAGGCTAAATACTTTAATTGCTCCGAGAGAAGCGTTACCATAAAAAGAGAAGGAGGCAACAATGGCTATATACATAGCGTTATACATAGCCTACGCAGCCCTAATCCTGTGTGGGGTTGCGCTTCTATTGATATGGAGGCGGATAAGAAAAATAGAGAAGGAGCTATTTAAGACTCCTAAGAAGAAATAAGGTAAACCATATAAAAGTGTGCCATTCACCTAATCTCTTAAGCTAATCTTTTTGTTTTCTCTATCTCCCTCCTTTTAATCCTAGTAGTGCGCCTCATTTTTAATCGCTGAAATTACCATAAATAAAGGACCTTTTTTTTTACAACTATCAAAGTTGGATGCTGCACTATTCTGGTGCAACAAGACTAAGATGTGGGATCTGCATTGTAAAAGGAATTCTCAGAAAAAAAGAGTCTCGTTGCACCATTTGGTACAAGATTTTGCACTATCTCGGTGCAAAATAAATGAGCCTTAGCTATCCTAGATTTTTTAGGAGATACACATGAGTTCAGTGTGGGAATGACTTTCAGTATCTTCTGGGATCTTTCCCAAGAAAGTGGCAGAAAAATTGCTATAAACAAATCGGTGACACTCGGAAACGGGTTCCAACCTTGAGCAAGTTTTTGGCACTGATTTGAGTCTTGCCAGAGGAAGTTGTCATGAATTCTATCCTCATCGTAGATGATGATAAGCGCCTGAGAAAGCAGATCTACGGGGCCCTTAGGAACCATTATGAGGCTTTTCAGGCGGCGAATGGGTTAGAGACTCTTCAAATTTTAAGTGAAAATCCGGTAGATCTGGTACTTCTGGGTCTCCATCTTTCTCCTAAGGAGAACACCCCCGCGGAAGGGATGAGACTCTTAAGAGAGATTAAGAGGGTTCACTCTGAAATCATAGTTGCGATGATCACTGCCGATGGTGAAAAGAAGATATCTTTAGAGGCTGTTAAACACGGAGCATATGATTATTTTACCAAGCCTCTTGACCTTGAGAAAGTAAAGGTTGTTCTTAAAAGAGCTCTTTACATGCAAAGCCTGAAGCGGGAGAATGAGCATCTGCAACAGGAGAACGAGCGTCTGCAGCGAGAATTAGAAAAGAGATACACATTTACCGATATTGTGGGAAAGAGCCAAAAAATGGGGGAGATCTTCAAGTTAATTAAAAAAGCAGCCCTGAGTAATTGCCCGGTTCTCCTGCAGGGAGAAAGCGGAACCGGTAAAGAGCTGGTGGCTCGGGCCATTCACTACAGTAGCTTAAGAAAGGAGAAACCCTTTGTGCCAGTTAACTGCACC
>JRER01001492.1_pt1 | contig 13489 bp, 10 predicted proteins | sample 210161 | NCBI WGS metagenome assembly JRER01 (sample SAMN03019618, study PRJNA260268) | marine sediment metagenome | biome: Marine; feature: Sediment; material: Clay; isolation source: clay from marine sediments 136 meters below sea floor depth collected from... | place: New Zealand: Canterbury...
GCTGCAATAGTATGTTAAATACCTCAGCATGTGCCTTCTCCACCTCATCGAAGAGGATAACTCGGTAAGGGCGACGCCTCACCGCCTCAGTTAACTGACCACCTTCTTCATACCCTACATAGCCGGGTGGTGCGCCAATGAGGCGAGATACGGTATGTTTTTCCATATATTCTGACATGTCCAATCTCACCATGGCCTCTTCATCGTCGAAGAGGAATTGTGCCAAAGCTCGAGCCAGTTCTGTCTTGCCTACGCCAGTGGGACCGAGAAAAATAAAACTACCAATGGGGCGCTTAGGATCCTTAAGTCCAGCTCGGCCCCGTCGGATAGCTTCGGAAATGGCTGCCACTGCCTCCTCCTGATCCACTATTCTCTGGTGAAGCCCCTCTTCCATGTGAACCAATTTGTCACTTTCACCTTCGAGCATTCGAGAGACCGGGATGCCTGTCCATTGGGAAACAAGCTGAGCAACATCCTCCTCGTCCACCACACCGTCAATTTTCTTTTCCCGCTGCCACTGAAGTTTGGCATTATTGTATTCCTGTTCTAACCTCAATCTTTCTGCTCTCAGCTCTGCTGCCCTTTGGTAGGCTCGCCGTTGTGAAGCAGCTTCTTCCTCATCACGCAAATGCTTTATCTCCCGGTCTAGTTTTTTAACTTCCTCTGGGGCACTTTCCATGTCAATGCGTAGTTTGCTGGCGGCTTCATCGATTAGGTCAACGGCCTTATCAGGCAAGAATCTATCGGAGATATATCTCTGAGATAGCTTAGCAGCAGCAGCTAGAGCTAAATCATCGATTTTTATCTTATGATGGGCTTCATATCTGGGGCGAAGTCCTCGAAGCATCTCTATGGTTGTTTCTACACTGGGTTCGCCAATGAAGACAGGCTGGAACCTCCTTGCCAGTGCTGCATCCTTCTCAATGCGTTTTCGATATTCATCAAGAGTGGTAGCTCCGATACATTGAAGTTCACCACGAGCCAGCGCTGGCTTAAGCATGTTGCTGGCATCAACTGCTCCCTCAGCAGCCCCGGCTCCTACTACGGTATGAAGCTCGTCAATAAACAGAATGACTTCTCCACTCGCCTGACGGACTTCGTCTAAGACCGCCTTTAGCCTTTCCTCGAATTCTCCCCGGAACTTGCTCCCTGCCACCAGCGCTCCCATGTCCAAGGCAACCGCCCTTTTCTCTTTGAGGGAGTCGGGGACGTCTCCAGCCACAATCTTCTGGGCTAATCCTTCGGCGATGGCTGTCTTACCTACGCCGGCATCACCAATAAGCACAGGGTTATTCTTGGTGCGACGTGAGAGTATCTGTATTACACGCTTCACTTCCCTCTCCCGGCCAATTACTGGATCAAGTTTACCCTGACGAGCTAGCTCGGTGAGGTCATGTCCATATTTTTCCAGAGAGCGATATTTGCTTTCCGCATGTTGGTCAGTAACCCGATGGGCACCGCGAATTTTGCGCAAAGCTTGGTAAATCCTTTCTTGGTTGAGGCCAAATTCGGCTAGGATTGCCGCGGCTTCGCCCCTGCCTTCGGCAGCAATGGCAATGAGCAGATGTTCCGTGCTGATGAACTCATCCCTAAGCCTGTCAGCCTCCTGGCGAGCATTCTGCATAAGCTGGGAAATTCGTGGTGTAGCATAAATTTGCGTTCCCTCATAAGCTACCGTGGGGTAGCTTTGCAGCGTCGCCTCCACTCGCCTTTTCATTGCCTCAACATCCACACCTAGTTCTCGTAATATGTCTATAGTTACCCCCCCTTGTTGCTCCAGCAAAGCTAATAGGACATGTTCCACATCCCATTGATTGTGGTGATAGCGTCGAACTAACTCCTGTGATGCCGCTAAGACCTCTTGAGCTTGCTCGGTAAATTTCTCCGGTGTCATGGTTCTATTCCTCCTGATATACTTTATCTCGCTTAATTTCTTCCATCCCTTTTATATTATAAACATTTTTAAGGGCTCAGTATAATGTTTATTAGCTGTGCGAGCCGGGCTACCCAGGAAAATAGAATGGTGGCCACTAAAGAGAAGAAATGATTAACTGAGAGTCCCACTCTCAGATTTTAGCAATTCAGTGAGCTGCTTCAAAATCCTGGCTGTAGCCCCCAAAATATGCCTTTCATACTCATAAGAATAAACGGCTAAAGTTTTGCCCTCGATAGTTTGGCAATCTGCGTATACTTGTGTATAAAAGTTGTCAACAGGGCAGTTTAAGGTCTATACTAAAAGATTGGGGTTAACTAACTATGGCGATAAAACGAGATTATTATGAAGTGTTGGGCGTGCCGCGGAACGCCAGTGATGAGGAAATCAAGAGGACGTTTCGCAAGCTGGCTTTTCAGTATCATCCCGACCACAATAAAAATCCCGGGGCAGAAGATAAATTTAAGGAAATAAATGAGGCTTACCAGATCCTTTCTGACCCGGAGAAAAGGAGTAGTTACGACCGCTATGGTCGAGTAGCTACGGAAGAATGGCATGGTTTTCCTGATTTTGGTGGGCTAGGTGATATTTTTGAATCCTTTTTCGGTGGTTTTGGTGGGAGTCCGTTTGGTAGGACTACTCAGCGTGTTCCACAAAAAGGGGATAGTCTGCAAATCCACCTTACTCTTTCTTTTGAGGAAGCGGTTTTTAGTTGCCAGAAAGAAGTTGAAATACAGCGTATTGAGAACTGTCCTTCATGCCATGGCATTGGTAGCCAGCCAGGGACAAATCCTCAAACTTGCCCTGAGTGTCGTGGGACAGGACAGGTGAGAAAAGTTCAGCAGAGTATTTTTGGCCGCTTCAGCCACATTACCACCTGCCCCCGTTGTAAAGGCAGCGGCATTATAATCCCCCACCCCTGCTCCCAATGCCGTGGAAAGGGGAGAGTAAAGGTAAAACGCAAGCTAACGGTGGATATTCCTGCCGGTGTGGATGATGGTTATCAAGTGCACCTCGATGGCGAGGGGGATGCTGGCTTGTATGGAGGAGCGCCTGGCGCTCTCTACATTGACCTTTCAGTGAGGCCACATAAGTTGTTTTGTAGAGACGGGAGCGATATTCTTTGTGAGTTACCCATTAATTTTGCTCAGGCTACCCTAGGTGATGAGATAGAAGTGCCCTCTTTAGATGGGAAGGCAAGCCTAAGGATACCACCAGGCACACAGAATGGAAGGGTTTTTCGCCTTAAAGGCAAGGGAGTGCCGCAACTTAACGCTAGGGGGAAGGGTGATCAATTGGTCAAAGTTGTGGTAGTTACTCCGCAACATTTAGATGGGAAGCAACGACGCCTTTTCGAGGAGTTGGCTAAGATATTACCCCAAGCCAAATTACCTTAGGGCATCTTTATGTGATGACATAAACACTTGCGCATAGGATATAAGGAAATTCTAAATACTAAAATCTCTGTAGGCTTATGCGCAACTACTTAATGCGCTTTACCTAGTGAGGGTTGATAGTGGCTCTTTGTTAGCTCACTGAAATCAGCCAGTGCTTCAGTTGCTGGCAAGTTTTCAAAAAGGACTTGATAAATAAGATTGATAATAGGGGTTTCCAAAGTCAACTTCCGTATTATTTGGTGAACTGCCATGGCAGTGTAAACCCCCTCGGCAACCTGTGTCATAGAAGCAGATATTTTTTTCAGAGAGCGCCCTTTAGCTAATTCGTAACCAACGTAGTGATTGCGACTCAAGGCGCTAGCACAAGTGGCTATTAAGTCGCCTAAACCAGCTAAGCCGTAAAAAGTGCTGGCCTTAGCTCCCAAGGCTACCCCGAGGGAAATAACTTCGGTCCAGCTCCAAGTGATGAAGGCAGCCTTAGCATTGTCACCCAGTCCCAACCCATCGATCATCCCGGCGCCTAAAGCTACGATATTTTTCAGAGCTCCACCTAACTCTACCCCGATAACATCATCGGTAGTGAGCAGAAGGAATTTAGGCGAATTCATCAGGTCTCGTGCTCTCTCAGCCACAGTTATATCCTGTGCCGCGATTACCGAGGCAGCAGGCAGGCCTTGAGCAATTTCTTTGGCCAGATTGGGACCGGAAAGAACGCAAATCTGCTTTCTTAAAGCGGGGGCAATTTCCTCTGCCATTACTTGAGACATCCTCTTACCGCTATCCTCCTCTAATCCCTTAGCAGCGCTCATCAATAGCATTGAATTGGTTAAGTAATTCTTAGCCTGAATAACATTTTGCCTCAGTTTTTGTGAAGGAACGGCCCAAATTACCAGATCAGCCCTGTCTAAAGCCTCTTCAATATGGCTGGTAGGGGAGTAGCTACGTGTTTTCTGATTCAGCCCCTCAACCTCGGCTTTGCTGCGCGCCCATAGCTTTACCGCTATCCCCTTATCACTCAGCAAAGAAGCTAAAGTGTTACCCCAGGTAGTGTTGCCTATAATGGTAGTTTTAGGCATGGTTTAGAGCTGATTTGTATTTTGTCTCTACCATAATCGGCGTTCTGTGCCCTGCTGTAAGCGGCTTATGTTGCCGCGATGCTGGTAGATAAGCAAGACTATAGCTGCTAAGCCGTAAGCTAGATAAATGGGGGGAGAATCATAAATAATGGTCAAGGGTACCAATAAACACCAAGCGGCTAGAGCTCCAAGTATAGAGCCTAAGGACATGTGCCGGCTGCGCAATGCCGATATAGCTAGAACTTCGACTCCAAATATAGCTGCCGGAGGATAGATAACAAACAATGTGCCAAAATAAGCAGTCACACCCCTGCCACCTTTAAACCTGGCAAATACAGGCCAGTTATGTCCTGCCACTGCTGCCAGACCAGCCGTAACTTGAGCCATCTGGTGGAGGGGTATGCTACCGATGGTCAAGGCACCGCTGTCTATAATTACTCCGGCTAGCACCACCGCTCCAGCGGCTTTGACCACATCAAGAATCATGGTTAAAATGCCAAATTTAGTCCCTACAGTTCGCATTACATTAGTGGCGCCTGTCTTGCCACTTCCATATTTCCTGACATCAACACTACCTTTGAGCTTGCCTATGATCAAGCCAAAAGGAATAGAGCCCAGAAGATATGCAATGACCACCGCAGCAACAAACTTAGCAGTTATCATGTTTTCACCACCTTTATCCTTCTACTCCTTTTACTGTTAGCCCTGATGAAAATTAGGTGCAAAGGGGAGCCGCAAAAACCAAAGCTATGGCGAAGTTTATTCTCCAAGTACCTCTGGTAGGAAAAGTGGACTAAATGTGGGTCATTAACTTGTAGCACGAAAGCTGAGGGTCTGGATTCGTCTTGATAAGCTTGGGCGATGTGCAATCGTTTAGAGCCCATACGAGGCGGGGGATGACTGTCTACTGCCTGTTTAATAACCATGTTAACTGCTGAGTTCGGTAAACGCTTCTGCCTTTCCTGCCATACCTGCCAAGCTTGGGGTAAGATTCTATCAACATTGTGCCCTAACTTGGCGGAGATGTAAAGAGTGGGCACATAAGACATAAAGCTAAGCCGCTTTTTCATATACTGCTTAAATTGCTGTCTCTGTTCCTGAGAAACAAGGTCCCATTTGTTAACCACTAATACCATGCCTTTGCTTACTTCTATAATATAGCCAGCGATATGCATATCCTGAGCGGTGATGAATTCACCAGCATTGATCAGTAATAAGGCGATATCGCATCGGTTGATAGCTTGAACGGCGCGGATCAGGCTGTAGTAGTTAGCGCCGGCACCAGCCCGACCGCGTCGTTTAATACCCGCAGTATCAATGAGTAGCATCTTCTTATCATACCAATGGACTATAGCATCAAGGGCATCACGAGTTGTCCCTGGAGCCTCATGGACGATGGCTCTCTCGTCGCCGAGCAGTGCATTTAGCAATGTTGACTTTCCTACGTTGGGGCGTCCCACAATAGCTAGTTTAGCCTCTTCCGGCTCTACCAAGCTGGCGGTTGATGGAGGGAGGAAGACTAGCACGGCATTCATAAGCTCGTCTATCCCGCGATTATGATAGGCACTAATAGCTATGGGCGTAGCAATACCTAGGTGGTAAAAATCAGCCACCAGTTCCTCTTGCTTTACAGTATCTATCTTATTTACCGCTAAGACTGCGGGCTTGCTGGCAGCACGCAATATATCGGCTATTTCTTCATCCGTGGGAATAAGCCCCTCTTTAGCATCGGTAAGGAAAATAATGACATCTGCTTGGCTGATGGCTGCTTCCACTTGCTGCTTAACCATTTCATCTAAAGTCGTCTGTGGCTTTGCTTGCCAGCCACCGCTATCGACCACAGTTAGCTCTCTTCCCTGCCATGAAACAGGAGCGAAAACGCGGTCCCGAGTAGTTCCCGGTAAATCAGCCACGACAGCTTGGCGCTTGCCCGCCAAGCGGTTGAGCAAGGTGGACTTACCTACATTAGTCCGGCCCACAATGGCTATGATTGGTTTTGTCATTTACTTGCTACTCTTGGGTGGCTGGTAAAAGCAATTTAGCCAACAACGCCTTTTGGAGATGAAGCCTGTTTTCAGCCTGGTCAAAAACCACCGATTGAGGACTATCTAATAGCCGGGCGGAAATTTCCTCACCATGATGGGCTGGCAAAGGGTGCATAAATAAAGCATCCCCTTTAGCTAAAGATAACAGCTTAGCATCTACCTGATAGCCAGAAAAGGCAAGGCGCCGTTTTTCTGCTTCGGCTTCCTGCCCCATGCTAGTCCACACATCGGTGTAAACTATATCGGCGTTTCTGGCTGCCTCACCAGGCTCACTGGTTAGCTGAATTTTGCTGCCACTGGAAGCGGCAAGTTCCCGGCCTTGATTCAATACCTCTTTCTTAATTTCATAACCAGGTGGGGAGGCAATGCAGAAATTCATTCCTGTGAGTGAGGCAGCGAAAAGCAGACTGTTAGCCACGTTGTTACCATCTCCGATGAATGCCAGAGTCAAACCGGCAAGCCTGCCTTTCTTTTCATATATGGTGAGAAGGTCGGCAAGCGCCTGGCAGGGATGTTCCAAATCGGAGAGAGCATTAATTACCGGCACAGAGGAATACTCAGCTAGAATGAGCAAAGTCTGATGAGAAAAGGTGCGGGCGGCGATACCATCAACGTAGCGGCTGAGCACCCGGGCTACATCGGGAATTGCTTCTCGCGCGCCCAAGCCTACTTCATCTGGAGATAAATAGATAGCGTGCCCGCCTAGCTGATGCATGGCTAGGTCGAAGCTGACTCTGGTCCGCAAGGAAGGCTTCTCAAAGAGTAGAGCCAGGGTTTTCCCTGAGAGGAGGGATTGTATACCCCTTTGCTTCATAGCCAAGCCTTGCTCTATGAGCTGTTCAATCTCCGCGCGGCTGAAGTCGGACACCGAGAGCAAATCTCTCTTCATATGACTTTAGTATATCATGCCTGTTAAGTATCATAGTAGGTAGTTCTTTAGCAGCACCTGTCTGTCATTGTGAGCCCTTTGCTTCCTGTCATTCTGAGCCTGGCGAAGAATCTCACACCGCTCAGGACAGGCTCCGCGAAGAGTCTAAAAGAGATTCTTCAGTCCTGAAGGGTAGAATTGACATGGCCCTCTTTGCTCATTTAACCTGCTAATTTGCTAAGCCAGGGTTTGAGAGGGCTACCCTGGCTTATTTTTTGGCAACCATGCCCTCGAAATGCGTCAAAAATGGGGTTGTGGATGGGTTGTGTGACCCCCAAATATCACATTTCTTGAAACGCCCGCCTAAAATCGCCTCTCAGGGGGACGTCTAAAATATCCTCGCCAACCAGTTGGCTTTAACCAACCAGAGAAAAAACCTCTAGGTAAGGGTGGACCTTCCCAAGGCATCCAGGGTATAAGCTTGTCAGAGAGGGTTGCCTCCCGAACAACTGTAGTAGTTACATCTTTACGGCATTTAGGGCAATATGAATGCTCTACTTCATGTCCAGGATACCATTCTGAGGGAGGATAGCTAACATGCACCAGCCACTTACGACTACAAACATTGCACTTTATAAAATATGTGTAAGTCATCTATCCTATCTTTTCAAGTACTTGACGATAGCTTTAACTATATTCCTCAGCTCAGGCATCGCCTGTTTGCAAAGCCAGGCGCCCCAAACAACCGCTATGACCAATAAAGCGATACTTACAGATAGCACAATAATCAGTCCCCAATCTAATTCAAAATTAATCATTCAATTACCACTTCATTCCAGCTTTTTTCCTGACGCTAAAGAGCAATAGGCATACGAATAGTATCCCGACTGCAAAAAGGACAGCTCGGGTTACTTCTCCCGCCAACATACGCCAAATAAAGACGGGCATACCGAATACCAATAGCACGATCAGCAAATAGCGCACACGCTTGAGCTGAAATTCCTTTCCGGTCCTCGTCCTGAGCACGACTAAAACTGAAAACATAAGCGCCGAGATTCCAAAGCTAACAACAAATAAAGTCCAGGTAGAGGCAGTAAGCACACCCTTGTTTTGAAGGTACCAAAGGACCCACATCCAAGCTGGGAGGGCAGCTCCAGCTCTTATAAGCTCCTGCACAATTATCTTTCTCATTTTGCCCTGGCAACGAAACGGACCTAGCCTGGCAAACTCCTTTAGATTCTCCTCATAGGTTTTCCTCATTTAGCCACCTCCTTGTTTGGGGTTACCTCGCCTGTTTCCATGTCTATGCAGTAGACGCCTTGGATATGGATAGGCAGAGTAGCTATTAGTCCCCTTTCATAAAGATTCTCACCCGTAAAAACCTCGACCTCATAATCGCCTGAAACTAGATCCTCTGGAACTTCAAATATCGGGTGAATTGAGCCGTTTTCATCGGCTTCACAGTAGAATTGCATGCCCCCACTGCTATCACTGTAGGCGTATATGGACCCACTGCTATCAATTGCTCGGTACTCGAAGCCAACCCATACCTTCTGACCTGGTTTGAAGTTTGAGCCTGAGACCGTAAAAGAAGAACCAGCCTCAATGATATTAGACTCAACCATAATGGCCAGCTTGGGCGTTAGTGGCTCTGGTGCTCTAGCACAACTAACAATAAGTAAACTTGCAAGAACCGCTATTGTGATTATTTTATGTTTCATTTCTCCATCCTCTAAGTTTAAGAATAGTGAGCAACGAGAGCTATGTCAATTCTACCCTTCAGTAGCCATGGTGGCAAATCCCGCTCGCTTCGTGGTAACCATTTAGAGCGTGGTCTTACAAGGTCAATGAGGTTATTTGCTTGCCCTTGCGGCACACTGCGCCTTCTCGTTCATGCTCCGCTCGGCCACTCCCAAGTCGGGCCTTCGCTCCGCTGGGCCGCTGCGGGCAACGGTTGTGGGGGGCTGGCTTCTCGCGCCGCTTGGCTCCCCTCTGACGGGCTTCGTCGCTTCGCTCCTCGCAATGACAGGAGGGAAAGTCCGCAATAAGGAGAAATGCTATAATTGTGAGGAAGGAAGTCTATGGGAGATTCTTCGGTCGCTTCGCTCCCTCAGAATGACAAGAGGTGAAGGGCGAATAATGACGAAAAACGAGAAAGGAAAACCGCTGTTGTTGCTTTTTGATGGCAATGCTCTGGTGCATCGTGCATTTCACGCCTTGCCCCCGCTAACCGTATCCAAAACGGGGGAGATGGTGAATGCCGTTTATGGCTTTGCCAACACGTTGCTCAAGGTGCTGGCTGAGTTCAAGCCCACTTATTGGGCTGTAGCCTTTGACCGCCCCGCTCCAACTTTCAGACATGAGATGTTCGAGGAGTATAAAGCGCAACGTCCCAAGGCACCAGAGGAGCTGAAAAGTCAGATAAGGTGGGTTCATCAGCTAGTAGCCGCCTTTCACATTCCTATCTTTGAGATTGATGGCTTTGAGGCTGATGATGTTCTGGGCACCTTGGGTAAGCAGGCTGGTGAACAAGGTAGTGAAACTATCATCGTCACTGGTGACAATGACGTGCTCCAACTTGTGTTGCCGGAGATAAAAGCCCTCATGCCAAGGCGAACCCTTAGTGATACTGTCCTTTATGATGAGGAGGCAGTTAAGCAAAAATATGGCATAAGGCCTGAGCAGATTACTGATTTTAAAGCTTTGGTTGGTGATGTTTCGGATAATATTCCCGGCGTGCCAGGAATTGGCGAAAAAACAGCTACGAAGTTAATTCAGCAGTTTGGCAGCCTCGAGGGAATCTATGACAATATTGAAAATGTAACGCCGAGCAAGTTACGAGCAATGCTACGTGAATATCAATCCCAGGCTTTCCAGAGTAAGGAGTTAGTTACCATAGTTAAGGATGTTCCTGTCAACTTGAATTTGGAAGCCTGTCAGGTGAGCACTTATGACCGGAGTGAGGTAGTGGAACTTTTCCGGGAGCTTGAGTTTATTAACTTACTCCCCCGATTGCCACAAGAAATTTGGGAAGGGACAAGGGAGGGGACAAGCCCCTCCCCTACTGAAGGCATTTATCAAGTAGTGAACAGTGAGGCAGGTTTGAATGAACTGATAAGCCAACTGGAAGCAGCAAGCGAAATAGCCCTTGACCTTGAAACCACCCTTACCTCTTCTCCCTCATATAATGAAGTTTCTTTTCCTTACAAGAGAGGGATTAAGGGTGAGGGCTTGACGGCAGAGCTGGTGGGAATAGCAGTATCACCAGCCTCTGGAAAAGCATTTTATATACCTTTGAGATTGCTTCGCGGAGTTTATCCTGAGCGAGATTCTTCGGTCGCGGAGTTTACACTGAGCGAAGCCGAAGTGCTCCCTCAGAATGACAACAAGCGAAGGGCTCAGAATGACATCCAGTTTTGTCACCCTGAACGAAGTGAAGGGTCTGGAAATGACATCTCTGCACAACTTCCCCTAACTCAAGTTATAGCTAAACTAAGACCAATCTTAGAGAATACAAACATAGGCAAAATTGCTTATAACGCTAAGCATGATATGGCTATACTGGCTAATTACGGGGTGGAGCTGGAAAACCTGGATTTCGACCTGATGATTGCCGCTTACCTTATCGGTGAAAAAAACCTGAGTCTTAAAGCAATTGCTTTTAATAAACTGGGCCTGGAAATGGCGCAAATCACCGACTTGATTGGCACCAGAAAAAAGCAGGTTTCTTTAGCCACGCTGGGGGTGGAACAAGTTGCCGATTACGCCTGCGCCAATGTCAACATCACCTGGAGTCTAAAGGATAGTTTAGAAGGTGAGCTACACCAGCAGGGATTGTGGCAACTCTTCAGGGAAGTGGAGATGCCTTTGGTTCCTGTGCTGGTAGCTATGGAGAGAAATGGTATTACTTTAGATACTAACTTGCTTCGTAAGATGTCTCTTGAGTTAGGTCAGGAAATGCTAAAACTAGAGGCAGAAATTTATAACAGCGTGGGGCATCAATTTAATATCAATTCACCCAAGCAGTTGGGCAAGGTGCTGTTTGAGGAGCTTAATCTACCTCGCTCTCGCAAAATAAAAAGCGGCTACTCCACCGAGGCTTCGGTGCTTGAGGGATTGAGGGGTCTCCATCCCATAATTGAGCGTGTGTTGCAATATCGCCAGCTTGGCAAACTCAAATCAACGTATGTCGATGCCTTGCCGGCACTTATTGATGGCAGAACTGGCAGGTTGCATACCAATTTTAATCAAACAGGCACGGCTACGGGACGACTTTCCTCCAGTGAGCCAAACCTACAAAATATCCCTGTGAGAGGGGAAATGGGTAGGAAAATAAGGCAGGCTATCGTTGTTCCGTCAGGAACGCACCTGTTAAGCGCTGATTACTCCCAGATTGACCTTAGAGCGCTAGCTCATCTCTCCCAGGACCCCAGCCTTACTGCCGCCTTTGTCAGCGATGAAGATATCCATGCCATGACCGCCTCCAGGCTGTTTGATATTCCAGTAGCAGAAGTGACCGCTGAGATGCGCCGAACTGCTAAGACAGTGAACTTCGGTGTTATTTATGGCATGAGCGATTATGGATTGGAGCAAGCCACTGAGCTTAGCCGAGAGGAAGCAGGCCAATTTATCGCCTTATATTTTGAGAGGTATCCCAGGGTAAAAGAATACATTGAAGCAACCAAAGAAGGGGCGAGAAAACTGGGTTATGTGCAAACGGTGCTGGGAAGGCGAAGGTTCATACCCGAAATCAATTCCCCCAACCGGCAAGTGAGGGAAGCTGCGGAGCGCATGGCTATAAACGCCCCGGTGCAAGGCACCTCCGCTGATATTATCAAGGTTGCCATGATTAATATACATCGAGAAATAAAGAAGCGAAACCTAAAAAGCAAGATGCTTTTGCAAATTCACGATGAACTGCTCTTTGAAGTACCTCAAGAGGAAGTAAAGGAGATGAAATCTCTAGTTGCCGAGCTAATGTCCCAAGCTATGAAGCTTTGTGTGCCCTTAAAAATAGATATTAAGCTGGGCAAAAACTGGGGCGAGATGGTATAGGTTGGGAAATAAACGCGGTTGCTAAGCGCTCAGGCTCCAATATTCTCACGGGCGCATATAGACGAGCGCTGGAACTCAGGTGCCCATCCCTTTCAAACTATCTGGCGTATTGTTCAATCTCCAGACGCTGGGTATAAAGAGGGCAGGAATGAGAGCGAATATAAAAATTAGCAGAGGAACTGCAGGAAAAATAGCGATTACTTTCCCATATGACCCTGTCCATGTAGCGAAAATCAAGGCTGTTGAAGGTAGCAAGTGGCATCCAAAAGAAAAGTATTGGAGTGTTCCACACTCTGATTTGATGCTAATTTACTCTGCTGGATTACGAGTAGGGGAAGTAACACGTTTGAAGGTGGAAGACATTAACAGTGATAGAATGTTGATTCATGTAGGGCAATCAAGAGGGAGAAAAGCTCGATATACGCTGCTTTCGGAGAAGGCTTTGCAGGTCTTGCGGGAATACGGCAGAGAGTATCAGCCACAAAAATGGCTTTTCAGCAGGCAAAAAGATGGAAACCATGTTTCAGAGCGAACAGTCCAAGAAATCTTCCATTATGCGAAAAGAAGTGCAGGAATAACTAGAGACGTATCTGTCCATTCCCTAGGACATTCATTTGCTTGAGTCCGGAGTAGACCTACGCTACATTCAGGAATTATTGGGACATAAGAGCAGCAAAACGACCGAGGTTTATACTCATGTTTCCAACAAGGTACTGGAGAATATCCAAAGTCCATTGGATAGGATGAAGCTAAATGGAAAATAACCGCATTGCGGTTATGCACGAGTTGTACGCCAGCCGGGCCGAAGATGATTATTTAAATTGATTGTCGTCTTTATTAGATTAAAATTTAATATAGGATAAAATATCTCTTGTTTATTATAGACAGTTTAAAATGATTATTACTTTGAAAATGAGGTGGTTTTATGAGTTTTGAAATTTATTACTTTACTGGAACCGGAAATTCCCTGGCTGTGGCAAGGGACATCGCGGAAAAAACAAATGGGAAATTGCTATCCATTCCGGCGGTCATGAATAAACAAAGTATAAAAACAGACGCAAATAGTATTGGGATCGTATTCCCGGTTTATATGGCTCATCTCTACGGCATACCCC
>JRER01001595.1_pt2 | contig 13486 bp, 14 predicted proteins | sample 210161 | NCBI WGS metagenome assembly JRER01 (sample SAMN03019618, study PRJNA260268) | marine sediment metagenome | biome: Marine; feature: Sediment; material: Clay; isolation source: clay from marine sediments 136 meters below sea floor depth collected from... | place: New Zealand: Canterbury...
GAGACCCGCAGTCCTATATTCTTGCGAACAAGCTGCTTTTAAAGTCCCTTCAGGATCACACTCGTGAAGAGGTAGGATGGAAAGCCTTAGATGAATGGGAAAAAGCCAGAGATAGCTGCTTTCAAAATCTTGGTAAGCTTCAAAAGGAAACGCACGAGCTGGTAAGCAATTTTCTCAATCAAGAACAACCGTCAGACCTTTTGTACAGGATCAAGCAGGGAAGCAAAGAGGATTCTACGAAACGGATGGTGGAAGCAGTGCTTAAAGGTATATGGTGGGGTATTCTTGAAGATAAACTGGAGCAAGATTTTTTTCGGGTTGATGTGGTGGCACGAGGGGAATACGCATCCACGCTACAGGAAGCGATCTTTTTCTTCACTGACAAGGACACGGGTCTAGCCGAAAAAGTAATTCGTGTATGCAAATCGGCATTTAATAATTTGTGCAAGGGAGAGAAATCACACATCGTTGAGTCATTACAAAAGGAAGTTGACACAATGAGAAAAACAAGGGAGGAACTCCGCGAAATGCTAAATCCGATTAAGCTGTACCGCATGATACTTCGCACTCGGTGTGAGCTATGTCCTGCGTAACAGAACATAGGCTGAGTGCAACCTTAAAAGCCAAAGGAGGGAATTGGTTATGAAAGGGAGCATTAGACAAAGAAATAAAGGCTCTTGGGAGGTTTGCCTTGATATTGGCCGAGACCCAGCGACAGGCAAGCGCTTAAGGCACTTTGAGAGTGTTAAGGGCCGTAAGGCGGATGCACAAAGGCGGCTGGCTGAACTTCTGGTCGATATGGAGCGGGGTAACTACATTAAACCTAAGCGGATCACCCTTGGTGAATGGTTGGGTGACTGGCTTGATGGCTATGTCAAAACTAATTGTTCTTCTCGAACCCAAGACGGCTATAGATCTATTGTGAAGTGCCATCTTGCCCCAAACTTGGGCATGATTCCCTTATCGCAGCTTCAACCTCAGCATATTCAGCAATACTATGCCAATGCTCTCTCAGAGGGCCGCGCTGATAGAAAGGATGGCCTTTCATCTCGAACTGTACTTCATATCCATCGAGTTTTATTTCAGGCACTGAATTGTGCTGTCAGGCAGGGATTGCTGATTCGCAACCCTGCTGACTTGGTAGATGCCCCGCGGGCTAGGAAGCACATAATGAAGGCTCTTTCACTGGCCGAGGTTTCAAAACTCCTTGCTGTTGCCAAAGGCACGCGTTATTATCACATCATTTACACCGCAGTTTATACCGGCTTGCGCCAAGCTGAGTTGCTTGGGCTGCGCTGGCGGGACCTGGACCTCAACTTAGCATTGCTTTCTGTTTCTCAAGTGCTATATAAGCGCCGAGGCATCTGCCAGTTCAAGGAACCTAAAAGTGAACATAGCCGACGGCGGCTCGATTTACCGCCTTCCTTGGCTACATTCCTCGATGGATATAAGACTGCCAAGAGAGCGGAGTATCTGATGCTGGGAAAGCCCTTCAGTGAGGATGACCTTGTATTCAGTAATGTAGATGGCACTCCTATGGATCCTGGCACTCTTACTCACAACTTCGCCAGGATTGCCCGAAAGGCAGGTTTAGCCGGGACTCGCTTCCATGATTTGAGACACACATGCGCCAGCTTAATGCTCCTGGCAGGTATCCATCCCAAGATAGTTTCTGAGGTGCTGGGGCATTCAAGCGTGTCGTTTACCCTAGACGTATACAGCCATGTTATCGGAGGGTTGCAGCAGGCTGCGGCAAGGCGGTTGGATGAAGTGCTGCAGCAGGGGTTGGCAGAAGAGGAAAATGTCGGCAAAATGTCGGCAAAAGGGTTTGAAGAGGGAAATGAGACAGATACAGCCAGCGAAGGGATTCGAACCCCCGACCGGCGGTTTACGAAACCGCTGCTCTACCCCTGAGCTACGCTGGCACAAAATTAGTATAGCTGATAAGGCAGACTGTGACAAACGCCTAACTAGAATCAGCGAAGCTACTCAGGTTTTGACAAGATGTGGCAGAAGTGGTAGCTTGGAGCCAAAGGAGGTGCAAATCAATGGGGCGAAGAGTAGAAAAGAAATATGAACATGGTACTCACATTGCAGAATTTGTGGATGAGATGCCACCTCTGGCGGGGGACCGAAGGACTATATTCCTGCCCGATGCAGGCATTGACAAGGCGATAGCATTAGGTGGCCGTACTTTAGGCATAATGCTGGCCAGCATCATGTGCCCTCTGGCCGAGAAATTTGGTGATGAGGTCTGGGAAGTTGCTAAAGAGGCAATGTACCAGATTGGTCGCCGCCGTGCCGCAAGTTTGGCCCGGCTCATGAAAGTCAACGATCTCAAGGATGCGCGATGCCTCGGCAGGATAATGGACATCGAGGACAATAATTCAGGCGTCAAGGGTGAGTGGATCGAGACTGGGAAGAAGAGGGCGGTGAAGCACGAGTATGAATGCCCTCTTGTTTGTCCGCAGTTAGAGAAATGCCCCCAGGTGTGTAGCATACTTCTTGAGGCTATGGAAGAGGGCACCTTTGATGAGCTCGGCGTTAGGGTCAAGAAACCCCTTATCACCAAGGTAATACCGTCGGGCGACCCTTACTGTGAGGTAGTGGTTGAATTGGAGGAGTGAAAACAGGAACAAAAGCAAAACCCACAAACCCTGGACTCTTCGCCGGTTCGGTCAGGTCAGCTTTCCTTTTCCATTATTATCTCGCCAGCGATTCGAGCTGCCTTTGCCGGTGGGACACGGCATTTCTTATAGCCGCCAATTTTTTTGAACTCCTCAGCGTCCGCAGGGTCTGCCAGATTAAAGCTTCTGCCACACTGCAATTTCACGACATCGCGGCACATTACACTGCCAAACTCCTTCTCAAATCCGCGGCAGAATTTTCTAGCTGGCTTGATTGCCCTCAGGAAGCCCTCCCAGTCATCCAGGCTTTCCCGGCCATAGGCTAAGCCGATAGCCATCAGACCTCCAATCACCGCTCCGCAAGTTTCTCCCCTTAGAGCAATTCCTGGCATAGCGGTAGCCGCTTTAAAGGTCAATACATCACCTAAATTGAATTGCTCTTGAAGCGCCAAAAGACATCCCTGGGCACAGCAGCCAGACCTCTCCTCATAGTCTCCCGCCTTTTGTTCAAGCTGTTTCAGAATTTCTTCCCTCAATGTTTCGTCTGGCATTTCCAGTCCTCCTTCCATGAAACTATAAATATCTCGCAAAGTACGCCCTGAGCTTGCTACAAAGCATGACGTAAATCCAAGTTTTTTTCAACTTTGTGCCGCGAGCAATTTAAAGGGGCTACTGCCAGACGGTAGGCTGCTATCTAGATGACTGATGTATTATACCGGGCAAGCGGTAAATCTGAAGCTAAATGGCTATTATGAAAGCAGGTACAACCCAAAACCGTACATTGTCGAGGCGATTAGAGTCACTGTGTTTCGTTTCCTGTTGACGACTGACAGTGTTACAATGATATCAACTGCTTACTACAAGCGGGCAGGGCCCTTTGCAACATGGGAAAATTAAACGCAATGAAGCATACCAGGACGGCATCTAAAGGTCGGCTCCGCAGGAAATTGAGAGCAGACTTCCTCACGGGCATTCTCATTGTTGTGCCCCTCGGCGCCACGGTATTGATATTGCTTTGGATTTTCAACGCTATCGACGATGTTCTGCAGCCCATAATCAGGTCAGTAGTGGGTCGCACGATTCCTGGCGTAGGCTTTGGCATAACGATAGTATTGATCTTCCTGATTGGAGTCATAGCCAGCAATGTCGGCGGAAGGAAACTGGTTCACTACGGCGAATCCCTATTGGCGAGGGTGCCGCTTGTTCGGCAACTCTACACCGGTATCAAACAAATCCTGGTAAGCTTCTCTAGCCCCAGTGAAGCTGGCTTTCTGCGAGTTGTGTTGGTAGAATTCCCCAAGAAGGGCATGAGAGCTATAGGGTTTGTCACTAATGAATCCTACGACAAGTCTGGTGAAAAGCTGCTCACCGTCTTCATACCAACCTCGCCGAATCCAACGTCAGGCTACCTGGAAATAGTGAGGGAACCTGACGTTGTCCAGACCGACATATCTGTTGACGATGCATTAAAAATGGTTTTATCTGCTGGCAAAGTGTCACTCAAGGAAATCAGTGACAAGTTGACTGCCAAGGATCAGATGTGACCTAGGCTTTTCACATAAGTCCCCATTAGCCAGGCTTTGGCACCGTGCTCAGACTTGGCTTCTCCGATGAGAAAGGATGACCATCACGTTCAAAATGCGGCAGGTAGTTCTCTGCTGCATCCATCTCCTGAATCCAGCCGTTCTCTAATCCCAGTTCATCAAGCAATTCGAGAACTTCTGAATACTCTGAGGCAGAGATTTTACGGCACAGTTCTGGTATTCTAGGCGCTAAGTGTGCTGGATAATATTGAGACATGATGCTTACGCTAACCTGGGGTGAAATATTATGAGCCAGCCAGGTGAGCGAATCGCGACTACCCGCCAGTCCATTGGGCAGGATAAGATGACGTATGATTAATCCCCTCTGAGCCAAGCCCGAATCGTCCAAGACTAGCTTATCCCCAACTTGCCGATGCATTTCAAGAATAGCTTGGCGAGCTCGCGCTACATAGTTATTGGTATGGGAAAACTTTGCTGCCCAGGCATCAGAGGCATACCTTAAATCAGGCAGGTAGATATCCACAATCCCATCCAGCGCTTGAAGCGATACCACAGAATCATAGGCGTTAGTGTTGTAAACTATAGACACCCTCAGCCCCATAGGCACCGCCTCTAAGGTTGCTCGAACTAACTGAGGCACAAAGTGAGAAGGTGAAACAAAACTGATATTATGACATCCTAACTCATCCTGGAGATATATCATTTGTTCTGCCAGGGTATGGAAATCCACCTCCTTGGAAGCCTGGCGCTCTGGGTCCTGGCTGATGTGATAATTCTGACAGTAGACGCATCTTATGTTGCAATTGCCAAAGAAAATAGCTCCGGTTCCCTTGATACCTGAAACAGCTGGCTCCTCGCCATGATGGTCGCAAATTGCAGAGACTATGGCCAGGCATCCAGAATGGCAAAACCCAAGCTCATTCCTTAGACGATTGATATGGCATTCCCTGGGGCAGATATCACACGATGCCAAGCGTGTCTCTAATGCCTCAGCCCTGCGCCTCAGTTCGCCGCTGCGATATAACTCTAGATACGAAGGTTCCACTCTATGCCTCTTTAATTAGTTTATCCTGGTGGAGTTATTTCTTCCAGATTCTCCAAATCGTGGTAAAAACGAATCACAAGTTGGCTTAGCTTACTCCCCTCGTTTAACCTGAAGATTTTAGTTTGCTTTCCCAGGGGCTCTTCCTCTACCAGCCCAATCTTCACCAGGTCTTTAATCACACGGGAAACGCTGGAATGAGATAGGCCCGTTTCCTCAGCAAGTCCTGACAGATATGTGATTTTGCCCCGATTCCTCAAAAGGGTCTCTAGAACAGCTATCCGTGCATTTCTTCCAAGTGCTTCTGCTAACATTCCCATAAGCGCCTCCTTCGCAACACAACTTTCTCATAAATTATCAGGCTTGTCAATAATTCATCCAACCTTTCTATAATTTGGAAAACTTGACAAAATAAGAGAGGACTCTATATAATGGTCAACCATAAATATTTTGTGATAGGTTTGTTAACTAGGAAAGCAAGCCAAGGAGATTAAATGACAATCAGAATTGTTACCGATAGTGCATCAGATATACCACGTGAGCTGGCACAGAAGTTGGGGGTTAGTATTGTGCCCCTGACAGTTGCCTTCGGGAAAGACGTTTATAGAGAGGGCATTGACCTCAGTGCCGAGGTATTTTATGACAAGCTGGCGCAAAGCAGGACATTGCCCAAGACCTCACAGCCCTCAGTGGCAACATTCATCGACACGTACCAGACACTCACTGAGCAGGGCAACGAAATTATTTCTATTCACCTTTCCAGTAAACTGAGCGGCACTTATAACGCTGCATTACAAGCTAAAAAGGCTGTAGAGAAAGACTGCCACGTTGAAGTTGTAGATTCTGAAATGGTATCGATGGGGACAGGACTCATCGTCATTGCTGCTGCCAAAGCAATTCGAGATGGGATAAGTTTCAAGGAGGCTATGGATATAGTGCAGCAGAGCGTGCCCCGAACACGCCTGATTGCCTTCCTTCAGACGCTGGAGTATTTAGAGAAGGGAGGGCGGCTAGGCAAAGGCAAAGCGCTTCTCGGCTCAGTGCTGCACGTGAAGCCCATAATTACGGTACGGGAAGGTGAGGTTCAGCCCTTTGGGATGGCACACACCACAAAGGGTGCAATACAGCGTTTATACGACTTTGTAAAGACACTGTTGAAAATCAGAGAGCTATCTATTATGTATACGACTGTCTCCAAAGAGCTGGAGATACTGGCAAAGCTGTTAGACACAATATTCCCCCTCGGCCGTATCCACATAGCACAGGCTGGTTCTACATTAGGCACACATACCGGGCCAGGTACCCTGGCTATCTCCGCCTTGGTAGAATGATACAACCTTCAGATATTGTATTTATATGAGGGCCATGACCAAGGTTCCAGGCCCGACATACGTAGATATGACGGAACCAAGCCTTGTGATAAGAATATGCTCCCTGGGGATTAACGCCTCCAGACGGTGGGCAAGTGTCTCTGCCTCATCAAGCGTGGCAGAGTAAGCAATAGCTATCTCTGTTACACTGGAAAAGTTTTCCGCCCACCGTTTTAGGCGATTCAAAGCCATCGCTCGGCCAAAAACCAATTTGGGAGAACGTATTTTACCACCATCATAGACCTCACCCAGCAACTTAATGCCTAGTGCCATGCTTATTTTCCCTAACAGAATTAGCCCTCTGCTTAGCCGAAAACGCTTTCCCTTAAAAAGATAAGAAAAATTGTCCACCTTTCCAAACACACGAGTCTGTGGAACGACCTGGTACATTATGTCAATAATTTGCTCCAAGTTCTTGCCTTCTCGAGCTGCTCTGGCAGCAGCTATAACCACAAGCCCTAAGCCTACGGAGACCGAGTTCGAATCCACCACTTCCACACGGCATTTATCCTTGACGTAACTACTGGCTAACCTTGCCACATCACGTGTGCCGCTATAGCCAGGAGAGAGATGAATAGAGACAATCTCACCAGTTTCAGCAGCTAAGTCGTTATACACCGTGACGAAGTCGCCTGGCGACGGCGCAGAGGTCTTAGGAAGTTCCCGACCATGAATTAACTCGTGATACACTCTATCAGCATTAATATCTATGCCATCGCGATAAGTTTCATTACCAATCTGTATACGTAGAGGCACTACAGTGATATCAAGCCGGCGAGCTATCTCAACAGGAATATCACAGGTGCTGTCGGTCACTACTTTAACCATTACCCTTAACCTTCCTGGCTTGAAGTAAAAAACTGCTCCCCCTATTATATCACTGCGGAAGCTATGGCAAGCTCGGTTAACCAGAAATCTAATGAGCTATTGATGATACCTACTCCAGTGACTTAGAATATGTTGCTAGTCAGCCATTTAGCATTGCGTATAACGAGGCAGAACCCACATGGAGAAGCAAGCTGTTACTAAAAGAAAGCTATACAAGCTCCTGGCTGAATTTGAAGCCAGCCCTGGAGATTATATAACCTTATATATGAAACCCTCTTTTTTTCCTCATTATATAAATGAACTATCGCTGGATCCCAAATATAGTGTATGCCTCGACGAAATCAAAGGGTTAGCTAATGCTAAAGCCGTTATTCAAGGAGCGGAAAAGTATAAAACAGGAACAGCCATATTCTGGCAGGCGAGTGGCAACAAATATATAGTGTTGCCACCATTCCCTATTAGTGAGAACAAGATTTCACTTGGTAAACCTGATATTTCTCCTCTACAGGAAACACTGGAGAGGAAATATGTCATAGGAGTTATATTGGTAGCGTGGGGCTCATATGCTCTGGGAATTTTCCATGGTGATAACCTGGTAGAATCAAAAACTGGCACCGGATATATCCATAAGGAGCACAAGAAAGGAGGTAGCAGTCAGAAAAGGTTTGCTAGAAGAACCGAAGAGCAGAAAAGGGATTTTCTCAGAAGAGTTGGCCATAGAATCGAGGAAAAATTTGAAAACCAAACTCTGGATTATATTTTCTTTGGAGGAAACAGGTTAATCCTTAAGCCCCTCGCGAAGGAATGTAAGTATCTTGAATTGGAAGCCAATAAAATTTGTGCAAGGATTTTAGATGTGAGGTACGCTGACAGGGAAGCGTTAGCCCACAGCTTGAGCGAAATAAATACGTCGCTCGCCTTCGTTTGCTGAAGGCGAGCGATACCCTACCTTTGACAGCGTCACCCGCTCTCACACCTTGCCGGAGGTCGAGTCCCCAGGCTTCTTATTAACCCTCCTGGATTTCGATCATCCAAGAGAAGTCGGGGCCAAAATTCTGCTTGCGCCTTCTAAACGGTTAGCAAGTAGTCAAGAAATTAGGCTTTACCTATTCTAAATACCTTCGTCCCGCAGCTGGGGCAGACACCTTGTACTGCAGGTCTACCGTTCTTAAGTGTAATCTGCCTGGCGTTTCTAATCTCGACCTTCTTCCTGCACTTCATACAATAAGCTGTTGCCATGACACCCTCCTTTTTCTGGATTTGCTATATTGTTGCTACAAGTGCTAAATCTTGTCAATACCCTGAGCCCTATTTTTGTACAAAAGTACCCTTATTAGTACCAAAATAAATATACCTGAGAGCAGAATGGCCTTTCTGCCATCTGGCATAGGATGCCAAAAACCCTGCCAACTGGACTTCATTACCTCTCTCAGCCCAATATCAGGAATCTGGAGGAACCTCTTGCCTGTTTCAGGATCCTGTTGGTAAAACTTGACCCTGGGGTTCTCAAGTGAAGTCTCCGTTTTGCCTTCATATTCCACCCATATATGTATAGGCGAAGAGTTAATGCGATATGGGATATGCTTCGCTTCTAAAATGGAGGCGAAAACTATAGCTCTGGCTTTGCAATCCCCTTTCCCTTTCTCTAACACTGCTTTGGTGGTCGAGAAATACCATGGCATGCCGTGAACTTCCCAGTCGTAATAATAGGGTATCCTCGCCACAACTACTTCTTCTATTGATGCGGGATCGGAAGGAAAATCTCCTAGCAAGAACCCAACGGCATCAGGGTCAATGTCTGGGCTAAAAACCCTTTGCATGCTGATAATCAAGTTGAAGGGGTTCGGATATAGCACAAAAAGGATCCAAAATACCAGAAATAAGGGGAAATACTGCTGAAAAACTCCCCGTATTGCTCCCGAGAACCTCTTCCTTTGCCAATCTGGTTTTCTCAACACCACTTTGATATGCCTTACCATCCCATTTTTGGGCAGCTATGACTATACCATACCAGTGACCAAAATTTGTCATCCTCGTTTACTTTCTTGCCGGTTTATGCTATTACCATCGGCTCCTTGTCAAATTGCGTGGAAACAGCTACGAGATGGTGCAAACCCCAGGAGTATCTTTCTCCAGTAGACGTCGACATTTCTTAAACCATAAGAAACGCGCTTTAGCATTTTGATTTTTGTATTGCATCCTTCAGTAAAACCATTGGTGGTACCGTTGTAAAAATGGTCCAGGATAGGCTCCCTCCATCGCCGCAAAGTGTTACGCCATCTTGCAAGCTCCCCATCGTCCTCTGATCTAAGGTTAAAGATGATCAGGGCCAGGAGCCTTGTTGCTTCCTCTCTGCTTTCCTGTCGGTAGAGCTCCCTTATCTTCTCTTTAGCCCAATAAAAGCCCTTAAGACTGGGATGTCTGGCAAGAAGTCCGTCTACTTTACCCTTTCCCTCATCACTTAGCTTCTCCCTACCTATTAAGAAGACCTTCTTCGGTATCTTGATCTTTCGCTTGCGCAGTACATCTTGCTCTATTTTCCTGGCTTCATCCATTCTCCTGTTAGAGTCGGCAATCACATGGAAAGGATCAACTACTACCTTAGCTTCCGGGAATGTCTCTTCAACTACCTTGCGTAGAGATTCCTTCATATCAATACAGACCTCTTTAACCTTATCCCTGGGAATCTTATTTAGAAATCCCTTAAGGGTAGCTACCCGGTCATCCCTTAGAATTGCTAACATCTTTCTATTTTTGACCTCAGTCACCGTGTGTACCATATCTTGGTGTCTGAAGCTATGCTCATCAATGCCCAGGAATATCTCTTCCTCTTCCTTTATAAAACCCAGGCTTTCTTCATCTAGCTCCCTTTCCAAAAGGCGCCTCAAAGTGCTATAGCTTACCCCCAACTCCCTCTCTACATGGCTGAAGCTCCGATCCCTGAGTTGCCATAGCGCCTCTAGTTCAGCTTGCTTGGTTATCCTGGAGTAGGGTCGCAGTAGGTCCGCCCCCTCATTGAAAAAGCAGCCACACTCTTGGCACCGCCAGCGTTGGCGACACAGCTCAAGGTAGACTTTCTTGCCGTTGTTCCAACTGTGTAGCACCCTCCTTCTCCTGCCCAAACCATGCCGATATAGCTTCGCTGGACCACAACGAGGACAGCTGGACTTCCCCTGTCTTATCCTCACCGCAGCTATTATCCCTCCCTCTTCCTCAGTTACCTTGTCTACTCTGTATCCTTTCAGCCCTAGCAGAATTGTGATACCATTTTCCTGGCTTTTAGCCATCGGTGGTAAGACCTCCTTTCTTTATTTCCCTTGCTACAGGGTTCTTACCACCTTATCACTTTTCCACAACATTCATAATAGAGCCTCCCGGTACTTGCCAGGAATGGTATTTCGTGCTACGCTGCTGGCAGCGATCAAGAACGATCTGGTTAACTTCGCGGAGAAGGAACTCTCCTACGTTCTTGCCGCCGGGGAATTTGGAAGCGAAGGGAGAAAAAACATGGGTATGACTATGGCAGAAAAGATCCTGGCCAATCACTCTGGACAGAAGAGGGTGAAGTCAGGTGATCTCGTCACCTGCAAATTGGATTGGATCGTTCATATTGACGTCGTATTTACTACTGGATGGTTCAAGGCCCCCAAGAAGATTTTTGACCCCAGCCGTCACGTAGCGATAATGGATCATGTGGTGCCAGCACCGTCCATTCAAGATGCCGATGGCCAGGTGGAGATGAGGAGATTTGTGAAGAATTTCGGCATTAGACACTTCTTTGACGTGGGCGATCATGGGATTGAGCACCAAGTTTTGGCTGAGCGTGGGTTCGCTCTTCCAGGACACCTATTGGTGTGCGAGGACTCTCATACATGTGCGGCAGGAGCCCTAAATTGTGGTGCCAGGGGCTTGGGCGCCGCAGGAATGCTCTACGCAACCTGCAAGGGCGAAACTTGGTTCCAGGTGGGGTCCACTATCCGATATGAACTGGAGGGAGAGCTGCCAGAGTACGCTTGCGGCAAGGATGTCTTCCTCTACATTGCGGGGAAATACGGCGAGCACACTAACAAGAACGCCGAGTTCAACGGGACCGGCGTAGCAAATCTGTGCGTTGCTGACCGACAATGTATTGCCACGATGTGTGCGAACTTGGGTATCGAGTTCGCCACATTCCCTTGCGATGAGCGACTGACGGATTACCTGAGAGGAAGGGCGGTAGAGAGCTTCACTCCCGTGGAAAGTGACCGTGATGCGGACTACGAGGACGTACGGGCAATCAAGTTGGAAGAAATGGTGCCTTACGTGGCTCTGCCTCATGCCATACCCAACAACTGCAAGCCGGTGGAAGAGCTTGAAGGGCTGGAAATCCAGCAGGCCTATATTGGCTCCTGTGCCAACGGTCGCTTAGAAGATTTTGCTGCTGCAGCCAATATTGTCAAAGGGAGAAAGGTGGCCAGAGAGGTCCGCTTTATCCTTACGCCCGCGTCGCAAGAAGTCTACAAGGCTGCTTTGAAGGCCGGCTATATAGAGACATTGCTGGATGCCGGAGCGGTTGTTACCAGCTCGACTTGCGGTGCCTGTTACGGTGTTCACATGGGACTGATTGGGGCTGGGGAACGTTGCCTGTCCAGCGCTACCCGCAATTTCAGGGGGCGAATGGGCAGCCCCGATAGCGAAGTGATGTTGGCAGGTCCCGCCACAGTAGCAGCCTCGGCCATTACAGGCCATATCACTGATCCGCGCAAATTCTTGTAGGAAGGTGCCAAAAGGGATGAGAATCACAGGTAGAGTATGGAAATTCGGTGATAACATCAATACCGACCTAATATATCCCAACGTTGCGTTGAACCTCTCGGCAGAAGAGCGGTGGAAATGGGTGTTTAGTGCGAACCGCCCAGGGTGGGTAGACCAAGTGGAATCGGGTGACATAATCGTCGGAGGATGCAATTTTGGTACAGGTTCAGCTCGGCCTGGAGCGGTTGTGTTCAAAGAGTTGCAACTGGGCGGACTGGTAGCTCATTCCATCAATGGAGTCTTTTTCCGGAACTGCATTAACTACGGATTTCCTGCTTTGCAGTGCGCAGGAGTTGGCGAAGCCTTCGAAGAAGGAGACGTTGCTGAGATCGACCTGGAAGCAGGAACGGTCAAGAACCTGCGAAGCGCCCAAATGCTCCAGGGGATCAAGTTGCCTCAAGCCATGGTCAAAATTATCGAAGCTGGAGGAATCGTCCCTTTATTGCGAAAAGAAGGCTACCTAGATTAGTGGAGCAGACGGACGAATATGACGGGATTCAGTGCTTTCTTGCTTAGCCAAGCGTGTTCGCAAGCTACCCGGCGTTATAGGCAGGGACAGGAAGGGTAAAGGGAAGCGTTCCGTGTCAGGCTGCTGCTATGGCCTCCACTATGAGATCGCCCATCTCTTTAGTCCCGACCTTGGTCTTACCCTCCTCCATAATGTCATACGTTCGGTACGTCCCCAGTGTCTTCTGCACTGCCTTCTCAATGCACTTCTCCTCTTCCACCAGCCCAAACGAGTATTTCAGCATCATGGATACGCTGAAGATTGTGGCTATTGGGTTTGCGTCATTCTTTCCCGCATGTTTGGGGGCGCTACCATGAGCCGACTCATAAAAACCAAACACCTTCTTCCCTGTTGTGCCTGAACCGGCCAGCTGAGCAGAAGGTAGCATTCCCAAAGAGCCCGCCAGAACCGAAGCCTCATCACTGATTATGTCGCCAAACAGGTTCGCCATTACAAGAACATCAAAATCTCTTGGCTGTCGAATCAGCCACATGGTACAAGCGTCTGCATATGCGTGCGAAAGTTCCACGTCAGGATATTCCTGTTGCAGTTCGTTGGCAATCTGGCGCCATAATTGGGACACCTGTAAGACGTTAGCCTTGTCAACCGAGCACAATTTCTTACGCCGCGACCGAGCCAATTCGAATCCGGCGCGGACGATGCGCTCAATTTCGTGTTCCGAGTACGACATTGTATCCACCCCCATGCGCCCCTCCTCGGTCTGCCACTGTTTCTTCGGCTCACCGTAATAAACGCCGCCGTTATTCTCGCTC
>JRER01003090.1_pt1 | contig 13475 bp, 16 predicted proteins | sample 210161 | NCBI WGS metagenome assembly JRER01 (sample SAMN03019618, study PRJNA260268) | marine sediment metagenome | biome: Marine; feature: Sediment; material: Clay; isolation source: clay from marine sediments 136 meters below sea floor depth collected from... | place: New Zealand: Canterbury...
TAAAGGACAAGGATGGCTATTTTTGGATTTTGGGCAGGGCTGACGAGATACTTAAAGTTGCTGGACATAGAATAGGTACTGCTGAACTGGAGGATGCTGCTGTCTCCCATCCCCAGGTAGCTGAGGCAGCAGTAGTGAGTAAAGCTCATCCGGTAAAAGGTGAGAGCATCGTCATCTTTGTCAGGCTCAAAGAAGGGGTCAGTCCCTCCCCAACTCTGAAGAAAGAACTGACCAATCACATGCGAAGTGTGATAGGACCGATAGCAACCCCTGACGAGGTTTATTTTACAACCAAGCTACCCAAGACAAGGAGCGGCAAGATTATGCGGCGAGTTTTGAAGGCTGTGGCTAGTGGTGCTAGCATCGGTGACCTGACCACCCTGGAAGATGAAGCTTCGGTGGCAGAGATAGTCAGGAGTTACCAGGAACTCAAGAAAGCGGAGGAGGCAAAGTAAAGTGCCAAAATGTCAAGTTCATCGTCCACGGAAACAGAATACCTGCCTCCATAAATTTGGAAAGGGGGTGTATTAGAGGTGTCTATTTCTTTTTCTGGCAGTGAGCTTATCAACATAGCCATTGGTATTGAGAGGAGGGGAATTGCCTTCTACGATATCATGACCAGGTCAACCGAGAATACCACGGCTCGTGATGTTTTTCAGCATCTAGCTGATATGGAACGAGAGCATGTCCAGATTTTTCAGGGCATGCTAAGCGAAGCCAATAGATATCAACCTTCAGAGGCCTATACTGGGGAATATGCTGCTTATCTTCAGGCACTAGTTGACAGCGCTGTTTTCACTGATGACATAGTCACCAGCGAGATGGCGGCTCGGGTGGAGAGTGATATTGAGGCTATGGAGCTAGCTATCGGGGCGGAAAAAGACTCTATACTATTTTATTACGGGATGAGAGATATAATGCCCCAGGGGGCACAGCCGACGGTAAACAAAATAATAACTGAAGAAAAGTCGCATCTCAGGCTACTCTCCGAGCTAAAGAAGAAACTGACTCCTCTTTAATAGTCAGTAACCAATGGAAAGCTAGTGGCATACAGTTGGGGCAAGACTTTTGGGGCTACTTATGGTTCTGTGGCACTGTTCTTTGCCGGCAACACTGATGGAAAAATGCTTCAAGCCGCACCTCTTGCCCCGGGTCTCTGTTGCCGTCAACGACGAGATTGAACACGGGAAGTCCATCGTGCCGGTTGCGAAATTGGTGAAAAAGGGAGCTGGCAATGGTGCCGGGCATACAGCCGAAGGGCATAATGTTAACGACCCCGTTGAAACCGTGTTCGGCATATTCCACGGCGCGTCCCATACTTAGAATTGCCTCGCCCTCTATCTCATCGCTTAAATAGGTGCAGCCTCGGGTTAGAACCTCCGATGTCGGCAGCTCATGGCTGAAATACCTAAGCGCTCCATCAAATTGCTGTCTCAATTGTTCAGCCGCCCTTTCCTGAAACTTCTCAGTTAACTTCTGTTTGGCGTACCCCTTCCAGTCCCTTTCAAGCCGGTATCGCCGCCTTCGCTGGTAATCAATATAGTGTATCCACTCCTCAAAAGGCGGTAGCGAACATTCAGCACCGAGGGCTTCCAGTTTGCGAACAATGAAGTCGTTGGTGAATTGATTGCTTCGGACAAAGATTTCTCCGACCAAACCGATGTGTGGCTTGCTGACGCTCTTGTCAATCTTTACCGCCTCAAAGGCATACCTGAGGCGCTTGGCAAGTGTCTCAAGACCGTTGCCCCCCTGCTCAACAAGTTTTGCCAGTAACTCCAGCCCCTCCTGGTAAGTGGCATCGGCTTCTCCCTTGTTGACTTCGTAGGGACGCCTTTCAAGAAGCATTTTCTGCATCAAGTCCAAAATGACAACCCCACGCCAGGCAAGCAGCTTAAAGTCTGAACCTATACTGGCGACGTGCTGGTGATAACTCTTGGTCTGGTCAAGGAGAAGGATAGGGACTTTCTCCAGACCAAGTTCATCAAGGACAATTCTATGGAGTTTATTATATTGCCCGAAGCGGCACGGTCCGCTAGCGCTGGCCATAGCAAAGGCAGATTGGCGAGGGTCAAAATCAGGGGAAAGGGTCTTCTTGACGATGTCGCCGGTGGTAATGATAGCAGGCAAACATTCCTTGCCACTGGTATATTTTCTGCCCAGCTCCAAACTGAGTTCATCTGCCATTGGCAGTGCTTCTGCGGCAACACCACAGTATCTCATGGCTGCGGCAATGATTGGTACATGGTCTGACATATATGGGCAGTATACTGTTCTGTCATCGGCGTGGGCGAAGCTGGATACCGGGATGGGCTTGCTTACTCCTCGAGTTCTGGCATTGCGTATAGTGTCGAGGAATGCCTCACAGCGAGTAATAACGCCGACATCAGCTGAGTGCTCGTCAATTTCTATGGTAAGAAAAGGCTTGCCCTCAGTCTCCTTAGTGAAAAACTTAAGCAGGTAGGAATCAGGACCGCAGCCGAAGTTGGTCAGATAAAGTCCGAACAGCCGTGGGTCGCTGGCAATCATTCTGGCAGCAGCCAGAATCTTCTGCCCTGACTTCCAGTACATATTGGGATGGACGGAGGTAACCTCCTCAGCAAACAATTGGAGAGGCAGGAAGTCCAGGGGAATCGCCAGCACACCGAGTTCACGCAGCTTCTCCGGTAAGTTCAGTGTCATTCCCGGGTCACAGGTGTTATAGGGTCGCCCGATGATGACGACAGCCTTTTCATCAGGCTTTAACTGTGATAGGACTTCTTGACCGCGTCTTTGCTGCCATTCGTTAAATGAATCAAGTGCTTTAAAGCCGGCACCGATAGCCTTCCTCACTAACCCTCGGTCAGAGACGCCCATCTCATATGCCAGTTGGAGTAATGCCTTTTCCACCCATTTGCGACCCCGGTCAGCATGAAACACCGGACTGAGCACCTTGGGTCTGTTATCAGGATGAGCAGGGGATGCTTGTTCAATCTGTATAGAACTGCGAATGGTGAACGGAAGCCCCTGAGTCAGCGGGCAGTTCCATGACTTGTCAAAATCGTCGGTTAGTTTCTCCATCGTGCACTGAACAGGCAGGAAAAGGAAATCAATGCCTTTCTCCAGCAGGTGCAGCACATGTCCATGGGCTACCTTTATCGGGAAGCACGGTTCCTCAACAACGTTCTCCACACCTTGACGGATGATGTGGCGATTGGTTGAATCAGACACGACCACCTGAAGTCCAAGTTCAGTGAAAAATGCTTTCCACAGCGGGAACAGTTCGTGAAAGAACAAGGCTTTACCAATGCCAACCGTCTTGCCATTAGGAGCATCTGGTCTATCCTTTGGATAGGCACTCATCAAGGCCTGGGAACGCTCATCAAAGAGCCGTGGGATTTTTGATGAGCGGCGCTGTCGTTTCTTTTTTGGGCTATCATATTTACCACAGCGTGAACCGTAAAAGAGTGGTGTCTCACTCTCAAAAGTGACTTCGTGAACTTCACACCGATTCGGACATCCCTGGCACTCAAACGACGCAAGTTCGTATTTTCTATCCCTCAGGTCGAAACCACGAAAGCGTGTCTGTTTGCCAGTTCTGTCCATTTCTTCCATCGCCAGCATTGCCACCCCAATAGCCCCAAGTATGTCGTGATGCGGGGGAACCAGAACTTTCTTGCCCAGCACGTTCTCAAAGGCTGCCTTGACTGCCCTGTTGAACGCCACACCGCCTTGAAAAAGTATCTGATTGCCGATACAATGGTCTTCTACAACCTTGTTGAGGTAGTTCTTGACAATAGAATATGAAAGGCCGCCCAGCAAGTCTTTCTTTGCCGCCCCTCTTTGTTTATGGAAGTTCAGTTGAGATTCCATAAACACAGTGCAGCGTTCACCTAAGTCCAGAGGCTGCTTTGAAGCCAGCGCCTTGGCGCCAAATTCCTCATTGATATCGATGGCTAATTTTTCAGCCTGCTCCTCAAGAAACGAGCCTGTCCCGGCGGCACACACCTTATTCATAGTAAAATCAACAATGGTACCGTTCTCAAGGCTGATGTATTTAGCATCCTGCCCACCGATTTCAAAGATAGTATCTACCTCAGGGTACATGAACGCCGCCGCCCTGGCGTGGCTGGTAATTTCATTCCGAATCACATCGGCGCTGAAAAACTCCCCTGTCATATAGCGACCGGAACCGGTCGAACCGGCACCTTTGATTACCAGGCTATCGCCCAATTCCTGAGCCACCTCGTAGAGCCCTTTCTTGACTGCCTCAATTGGTCTGCCCGCGGTCATCAGATAGCGCCGTGCCAGAACATTTACATTCCTATCTATCACCACCACATTGGTGCTTATTGAGCCGATATCCACGCCTACATAGGCTTCAATTTTGTCACCAGCAGCATATTTGACTGGCTCAACGCAGAGCGGATAGTTATCGCCTTTAAGCGAAGGGAGGCTGAGGAAATCATACTTCCGCTGGGCGAGGTATTCACGCATCCGACCAAGGTCACCGACGGATAGGTTCGTTGCTGCCGTCTCTGTTCTGTCTCGTGACCCTTGACTGGCAACGAGCACTGCTCCAATCGCTCCCAGTACTGCGAAATGTTCTGGCACGATGAGTTCATGCTCGCTCAGCTGCATCAAGTCACGGATAGCCCACTTGATGCCCTTATTAGCAGCGACACCGCCCTGAAAGCAAACCGGTTTGCTAACTTTACGACCATGGGCAATACCGCCGATAAAGTTGCGCACCATAGCGAAGCATAAGCCAGCAACAATGTCGTGGACTGGGGTACCAATCTGCTGTAGGTGGATCATATCGGTCTTGGCAAAGACGCTACAGCGCCCAGCGACGCGTGGTGGACAAGCCGATTGAAGTGCCACATCACCAAACTGTTCAATTGGGATGCCCATCCGGGATGCTTGCTGGTCAAGAAAGGAGCCGGTTCCAGCAGCGCAGACACCATTGACAGCAAAATCGGTAACTTTTGGTGGTTCACCCTGACCTTCTCCATCAAGTAAGATGAGTTTAGAATCCTCACCTCCAATTTCAATAATGGTTCTCACGTCAGGATGAAAGTGCACCGTGCCTGCCGCCTGGGCAATGATTTCATTTACAAACTGCGCCCCTAGAAGCTCGGCAATGAGCTTCCCGCCGTTGCCCGTGGTAGCTACAAGCTCAAATCTCTCCATTGAGTATCTTGCCAGCACCTCTTCAAGAATGGCAAGAACCGTCTCCAGAGGCTGACCTTTGGTGCGGACATAATGTGATTCAATAACCCTGTCCGCTTCATCTACCACAACAACCTTGGCACTGACCGAACCGACATCAATACCGAGTTTCATTGGAAGTCTCTATCCTTGACCTGCTATAGAATACATTCTTCACCCCAGCCTGTCAAGGGTGACGAAGCAGGCACCCCCTTTGACAAGAAGGGGATTTAGGGCTAAAATAGGTATGATTTTGCGGGAGTAACTCAGTTGGTAGAGTCCCTGCCTTCCACCTGTGAAGCTAAAGTGGCTTTTTTTAGCTTCAAAAATAACAAAAGGACTCAGCTAGAGTCTAAAAGTTAAAATTCGTAAAAAGAAAAATTCAAAGCAGGGACTCAAGGCGGACAGGCAAAAATGAAAAATGGACAACCAAAACCTGTCACAGCTCATATCCCGTTTCCTCAGCTCGCGCCGATACCTGTCACAACGCTCGGTGGAATACTACCAGACCTGCCTTAGAGGACTGGAGTGGTTTTCCCGAATTAACGGCTGGCCGCCTCCAGAGCAGCTCAGCCGGGAGCACATTTCGGACTTCCTGGGCTATGTCGCCACCGAGCCTCACCGCTGGGCAGGGGATGGGCGGCGCTCAACCTGCAAAAAGGCGTCTCCGGCTACCATCTATCACTACGCCAAGGTGGTCAAGTTCTTCTTTGGCTGGGCCAAGGACGAGGAGTACATAAGCAAAAATCCATCGGTACGACTGGAACTGCCCCGGCCACGATACCGCCAGGTCGAGCCTTACTCCAACCAGGAGGTTAAGGCCATGCTCGATACCTGCCAGCAGGATGAGCACTACTACCCATACCTGGGAATAAGAAACCAGGCCATTATCTCGCTGTTTATCGACACCGGTATTCGGCTGGATGAGATGGCCAAGATGAAGCTTTCCGACCTCGACCCCAGGCTGGGGCAGGCCCGCATCATGGGCAAGGGGGCCAAGATGAGGGTCGTCCCCATCAACGGCAGGGCAAGAAAAGCACTTAAGAGATACCTTACCTCAGCCAGGCAACCGGCGGGCGATGAGCTGTGGAAGACCGATGACGGACAGCCGCTTTCTCGGTGCTCGATAAAGATAATGGTCGACCGCTTAAAAAGGCGGGCCGGGGTGGTAAGCGGCGGTGGCGCCCACCGCTTCCGCCACTACTTCGCCACCCACTGCCTTGATAATGGAATGGACCTAAACACACTGAGACTGCTACTCGGCCACGCCACCCTTAACATGGTTCTTCACTACTCCCAGTATGTCGATGTCCAAAAAGCATTGCTCCAGCACGAGCAGTTTAGCCCGCTTGATGGCTTATATAAAGGGAGCAGTAGTATACAAGATGGCTGGGGCTGGCGCGGATAAAATAAAGGAGCTAAAAGTGGAGGACAAGCGACACTGACAGTCCACCGACGGATAATTAAAACGGGGGCGCAGGTAGCGCCCCTCTTTTTTTGATGGGATAAGGGTTGAGAATACCAGAGGGTTATCGCCGGCTTAGCACCCAGGCGAGGAATTGAAGTTGAATGTCGGTATATTGAACGGTTCTATCCTCTTCTGTCATCACAGCCTCCCATAATAGATTAGCCTTCTCAAGCCATCGTTGGTTATTGTCCACTCCCCCCTGCGGTCATTTATCACCAGCTTCTCTCTTTTAAGCCAGTTCAGCATAGCTGCGGCACCACCACGGCTGTAGCCGAACCTCTCCATTAGGTCAAATGGGCTTATAACCCCCCTCTCATTGATAAATTCCAAAACCTCAAGCTTTGATGTCTTTCTCATAGGGAATGATTAAGTTAACTTAATCATTCCCTTAAGTAGCGGTAGCAAGCCTTATTTAAAACAGCAGCTTTTATAACAAAGGGCGGCTAGTTCCACTTGCTTATTCTTCTATTTGGCTTAGTGCCTTCTCTTCACGGCAATATTTTTCAGGTTTAGATCCATCACCTGGAAGGCTCTATCAGCGTACGCCGTGGGGCTAATCTCTTCTATCTCCCCGGCCGACACGACCAAGGTAGCGGATTATGGTTTCCTTTCTTTTAATCACAGGTTAACCCGTAACTTTTCGCCTTTAAGCGGTGGTAAACGCTGGCTATCTATACCCCATACGGTTAAGAAAAAAGCGGGTGCAACTACCCCGCCTTTTTCCTATTTGGCTTAATGCCTTCTCTTCACGGCAATATCTTTCAGGTTTAGATCCATCACTTGGAAGGCTCTATCAGCGTACGCCGTGGGGCTAATCTCTTCTATCTCCCCGTATTGTTTAGCCAGCCAGGCATTACCCATTATCTTGACATATAACGGGCCCGGGAAAGTAAGGGTTAAGGTGACATCAGTGTCTCCCGCCTTCTCCATGACCTGGGCCAGCCACCGCCCTGAACTCGTCGCCTGTTTTGGCTTGCCTAAGAGCCTCCCAAGCCCACCTGGCAGTACCTCGAAGGCCTTTCCCCTGACTATCTTCCACGTTATTTACCATCATAGATATAATTATACTCCGATTATAAAAGAACATGGAAGCTACCCTTGACACTTGTTAATCAGAGCATACACTAGAGCATAGGGGCACTGCCGGTAAACCTGTTCCATAAATAAAGAGAGGCGACGCCTCTCTTATTCCCTTCCTCTTACCAAGGGGAAGGGGGTGTTTATGGGGTGAAACTGTGCTAATATCTAATAGCTTTCTAAGACAATCCTAATGGGGCAATCTTAGGCTGTCTAGGCGGGTAGGCAGTGATTTGGTGATTAACCACCAAAAGGACAAGGAAAGGATTTGGCACTATGACCGATTTGGTGGATGGCAACCTATCAAAACCACAAAGCTAACCGTCCTGGAGTTTATCTATGGACGAGAGATGATTACCGCCTTTGACCTTATACAGCAGTTTGATTACACCTATAGTTCTGCCCACTGCAGGCTATCTTTGTTGAAGAGGGAGGGCTTTATTCAACAAATCGGAGGTGGGCATTGGTGCCTCTCAGACCGGGGCTTTGATAAGCTAGACCATTGTGGAAGTCTAAAGAGAAAGGCAGATGAAAAGCTGAGACGCGAGGGGCAGGCAGAGGGCGGGGTCTGGTTTATTGAAGATGGCAAGGTGAGGATGGCTAGGACTGTGGGCGAGATGCTGCTTACTTTAGATGAGGCTAAAAAGGTAATCCGTGAATTGAAAGAGGCTCGTTTAACATAGTTTAGATAATTTAGAAGGTGTTACCTCTTTTTAGTTGATAGTGCCCACTTTCTGAAACAGACTTCGCAAGTGCCACTAATCAGCTGGTCGAATTTATCATGGCATACCATGCACTCGAGGTCTGTGCCGTGCTCAACAGAGCTTTTGCTGCGGAGTTCCGCAATGTAATCCTCATCATTGACTTGCTTTGCTGGATTCTTGAGCCGTTCTTCCTGTTCAAATTCAGCCAATAGGCTCCTGAGTTCCGTAGTATCATTACCGGCAGCCTCTGTCGTTTCTATCAGCTCAATCAGCTCCTTTTTACTAAACCTGGCTATAGCAGGCATATCAATTCACCTCCCCTCTAATCCTTCCAGCAGTCCCAGCATAGAGCCTGGGCTATCCTCGAATCAATCTCCATGAATGTCCTGTTTATGATGTATTGGTCGTTGGTTTCCAGCACCCTTTGCAAGTGCTGCTTCGTCGACTGGCTTATTGGAGACTGCCTCACACTCTCCAGCGCCTTGGCAAATTGCCTACTGCGAGCCAGCCTCCTTATCTGGGCATAGCTCTCCATCTCCTCTGGTATTGTGGCGAGTGCCTTTGCTGCTTCGCCGTTCATGGCTGTTTTATCACCTCCTCAGTTATTCACACCCACATGCGTGGGGAATACCCTACATATTCGCTTAAGGATTTGAACTTCAATTCTCCTCAGTCCTCGTGCGTCCGGGCGTATTCCTGCCTTGCCTTCTCTACTTCTTCCTCGGTCCAGTCCGATGGGGGGTTCAGCCAGCCACCCCCTGGCAGCCCTTCTTCCTCGCAGCGGCAGACATTATGGCGCCCCCTCTGGTATGGCGGCGTAGTTATCTGGAGATCCTTGCCACACAGCCAGCACCGGTATTGACCTAATCTTCTTCTTTTAACTGTCATTTACCCTCCTTTTGCCGCCTCGACTATTTCCCTCAGAAGGTTGTCGCCCTTCTCAGCCGCCAGATCGGCGAGGTCTTTATCCGTTGTGATATTATACTTCTTGCCCAGGAGACCCTTGAACTTCTCAAGATTCTCCCTGGGGAAGAGGATCCCGGTGGAGTAGAGTGGATTGTCGTAGTCCACCTCGCCCTTGGCCTCAGCAATGATGGCATGAGCCTTCAGGAGTTGCACGAAGTCTTTCCTGACCCAGATCTCCAGGCTGGTCATGAAGACATTGGAGCTGCGGCAGAATACCCGGGCGAAGTCGATGTCCTCTTCCTCGAATCTCTCCATCACCCTGTCGTACAGCTTCTTGAGCATCTCTTCTGACTCGTGGCCTGAGAGTATGGCGTCGGTGAAGACCTCCACATATTCATCCGACTCACACTCATAATAGCCTCTCCAGGGGTCGGTTGAGTGCCACTTGACCCGGAAGTCGCCCTCGGTCTCATTACGGCATGAGCCTATTAGCCGCAGGTCTTCGTTATCCTTGCCATAGTAGATGGTGGCGGTCGGCTCGCAGGTATCCTCGTCGTAGCAGGTATCGCATATCGGTTGACCCTCATATGTCGTACCAGGGTCTCCGGTATAAGGCCTGTCTCCTGGATCCGCCAGCACAATCGGCTCACCACAGAGGGCACAGATAAGGTCCTGGCGCAATTCTTCGCCTTCCCCAAGCTCCTCATGCTGAGCCTTCTCCCTGGCGATCCTGGACGGACCGGCCTGGCAGTTTGCCTTCTCGGCATACTTGCAGGTGTAGTAGCGGTCGCACTCACCGCCAAGGAAGCGGGCCGGGAGCCAGCAGTTGACCCCCAGCTCCTCTTTGGTAACAGTGACTACATTGGTATGCAGATTGCCTTGATCATCAAAATTAACTATTCCTACCTTTGGCATTTGGTTTAACCTCCCTTCGTTTTTTCCCTTCGTAGCAGTCCGCCAACTCCGGCGAGGCGTCCTCGACCGGGGTAAAGCCGCCGAGGACAAGCCCAAACTCATCATACGACCAGTAGACCTCTTTGCCTTTGTAGCCATTGCCGTTGGCGGTGTGTACTGGGGTAATGACGTTGCCGAAAGCGGCCTCAAGGGCCCGGACGGTGGCGCCATTGTCACAGGGTATATGCTCGTGCTCGCCCATTTCCGAGTCCTCGATTTCCAGGGTGCCTAGGCCACTTCCCCAGGACCCGTGGAATTGAATCAGTTTGCCTTTCCTTAGTTCCACTGTCATGCCTCCTTTCCTTTTATTAGAGCTACCCGCCCCGCGGCGAGGGCCAAACTGCAGAGTTCTTGGCCCCTGGGAGCTTTAGCAATTAAAAATGGCCACCTCCTTTCTAGCTTTGGGCTATCAAGGATGCGGCCACTTTAGAACAACAAAAAACCTCCGGGCGGAGGTTCTCCGCCTTCCTTTTTCACAGTCTCTGCTGTGACCTATCGTTCCCCCTGGCGGGGCTGGCTTTGGCACCTTCAAGAAAGACTCAAAGGTTGCCGTGCGGATCATCGGGCCAGTTCCCTAACCGCAACTCTCGATAGCTCCGTTACTTATTCAGTTATCAATGTTCAATTCAATTTTAATCGTATACTAATATTATCATATTTCGGGGTACTTTACAAAAGAGCCTTTTGAAAAACCCGTTTAGTCCGCTATTTGATTATTAAACAAAATATCCTTTTGTTTAATAAGAGGAAGCAATTGCTTCCTCTCTTCAATTCTGCATAGCTTTGATAAATCATACTTTGAGAATCCGTTGACGATTCAATTATTCAGGGCTTTCAGGCTGGCGATAGGGGGGGGAATCTATTCAGGGATGAAAGGTGAGCCTCTATTTGCTTTTAGAGGCTTTCTGATCCCCTTCCTGATGAAGAGATGCAAAAGGAGATTATCTCTTTCTCCTGCGAGTGTAATAGCCCCTCTTGGCGCTCCTTCTCTCTCTGGGGTAGTTGTAAAGAGTCATGATAGGGTCGGAAAGTTCCGCCATGGTGGCGCTCTTTCCCGTATCAGTGAGCCTGTAATAGCGGCGTGGTGGTGCCGGTGGGTAGCTCTCCTGAACCAGGGAAGGCTCTTCCCTGCTAGTCTCCTCCACATAGCCCAGGCGCTTCAAGTGTGAGAAGTACCTGGTGAAGCTGGAATACCTCATCTTAGTCAATTTGTAGGGGATGCGCTCCAGGTAGTATGTTGTTCTCTCTTCAGCCTCCTCAACTGTAAAGGGAGGAAGCTTTTTTCTAATGCGTTCCTCCTCCTCCCAGGCTACCATATCCTCAGCATAAGTACGGTGGAGGGCTTCTTTGTAGCAGCGGTGGATGTCTGTCTGGGGAGCACCAACATCGGGGTCTATCCTGGGAGAGCCCATGGGTCCATTCCCCAGGAGAAATTCCCTGATAAACCAGCCACAGCCGAAGGGACGCAGAAACCCACCCCTTGTCGGCCTTAGTGGTTCAAGCACTATTTTGCTCCTTCCAAAGTCTCTGGTACCACTGCTCTAGTTCTTTGCCGGCTACCTTTCTGTAACGCATTGTCGTCCCGATATTGGCGTGGCCAAGCTGCTCCTGTAGCATCCTGATGCTATCAGTGGAATCGTCTTTCTGGACAGCCATAACAGCAAATGCATCCCGTAGTCGGTGTGGACTTACATTGTGCACTTTACCCGTTTCAGCATTGATGAGCTTCGGCAGTCCTGCCCTATCAGCACATTCTCTTATTATCTGCCAGGTACGGTGGCGGTTGATGCCAAAGATGAGACCTTTTGTGGCATCTCTACGGATAAAGTCACGCAGCATTTCCAGTGTTTCAGCATCAAGAAACAGAGTTCGCCACTTTTGGCTCTCCTGGGCTCTGGCCAGGGGCTCATTAACTTCTGTCCCACACCGGGGGCAGAAGCGGTGGCTTTTCCCTAACCTGGTCTGGCAATGGGGACAGGAAAGTCTGAGCCGACTTTTTAAGTGCAGAATGGTTACCGTTCCCCGGTCGAAGTCTATGTCTTCTACCTTAAGGGATAAGGCCTCCGAGATTCGGCAGCCAAGATGGAACAGCAGCTTGATGAGCAGCCTGTCTCGAACACAGGTAGCTGCATGTTCCAGTCGCTCAACTTCCTCAAGCTCAATATAGGCCTTCACTATGCTTCCTTTATGGGGAGAGAACCCGGCAAAAAAGAAAGGCGGGCCATCTCCCACGAATTTTGGAGACTACCCGCCTTTTTATCTTCGATTGTAAGGAGATTTTAACGACTTGTCAAACAAGATAACTATTGACATTATGGGGTAGAATAGTCTACCTTGATAGTCGGAAAGGAGGGATAGAACTAATGCAAGCATACTGTATGAAATGCCGCACTAAAAGGGAAATGAAGGATGCCAAGGCGATAACCATGAAGAACGGGAAACCGGCAACTCAAGGCATATGTCCCACGTGTGGCACCAAGATGTTTAGAATTGGTAAGAGTTAAAGCTACTGGTCATTTAGAAATTGCACAAGGCTGGATATCCTTACTGAACTGGTATCCAGCCTTTTTCTTGTTCCAGAGGTAACTTTTTAAGCTATTGTGTTCAAAGGTGGGTAACCTTTCAAGCTTTCGTTGTCTCGGTTGTGGAATTTGGACAAAAATGCAACACCTACGCAGCACCATTCTCAGAGAGCGCAAGAGGCTCAAAGCCGGGTGTGGCCCTCTGTTTATTATATATAGAATCTATAGAGTCTCCTACCCCCGGAGAATTGCCACCCCTGTCTTACTCTACCGAAACAATCACTCCTCGTTCTTCAAGCTGAGGGATATACACATTCACCGAGGTGGGGGACAAAGGATTCCCTTTCAAAGTCAGCATATCCCCCTCGGAAAGCCCACTGTTTGCCACTAGAGGCTGTATATCGCTTATCTGGTTTCCCCTCAAGCTGAGCCAGTCTAGGTTAGTGAGGGAGGAGAGAGCTTGTATATCACTTATCTGGTTCCCGTCAAGTTCCAGGTCTGTCAAATTGGTGAGGTTTGAAAGGGGTGAGACGTCATTTACCTGGTTCCCGCTCAGGTAGAGCTCGGTTAGATTAGTGAGGGAGGAGAGGGGTGAAATATCGCTTATGCGGTTCCCATCTAGGCGGAGTTCAGTCAGGTTAGTGAGGGGGGAGAGAG
>JRER01000244.1_pt1 | contig 13466 bp, 8 predicted proteins | sample 210161 | NCBI WGS metagenome assembly JRER01 (sample SAMN03019618, study PRJNA260268) | marine sediment metagenome | biome: Marine; feature: Sediment; material: Clay; isolation source: clay from marine sediments 136 meters below sea floor depth collected from... | place: New Zealand: Canterbury...
CGAGATTCGCATGTACTCTCCACCTGCCGTGGTTGGAAACGATGAGCAAAGGATATTTCTTCGCTCTTGGATGCAGCAGGCTTTCCTGGTGCGATTCACCGTATGGGATCCAGTGTGGAACTGGTGGTCTCTCATCATCATCAGGGAAGTGCTTGGCTAAATTCTGGGAATAGAACTCTATCTTACCAGACGGGGTCTGCAAGGGATTTTCCTCAGGGTTCTCGTAGAAATCTATCAAACCAGGCCTGTATTTCTTCCACTCTGGATCGGTTGGGATGACGAAATATCCCTTTTCTTTAAATTCTTCGTAGCTGATAAACCCTGTTACACCTGAATTTTCGAAACCATGCTTTATCCATTCCTCAACAGTCTTACCTTCTGTGTACTTATCCAATAAACCTAGTTTCTCAGCTATCATGCAAACTATCTCGTAGTCGCTCTTGGACTCCCCTATGGGTTCAATGCATTTTCCTTCGTGGAAAATGGTGTAAAATTGCCCGCTAAAGGTGTCTACCCCTATATCTTCCTCCTCTAATTTGGTATTTGCTGGCAAGATTATGTCGGCAAATAGACAGTCGTTCTCCAACCATGGGTGCTGGGCTAAAATGAATTCTATCTTCGGGCTTCTAAGCGCTTTTATCTGCCTATTTCCATCATTCCAACATGTTAGCCAACAAGGCGAATCGGTCCATATCATATGTATTTCAGGGCAACCCTCTACGGGATAGGTGTATTTCTTGAATTGTTCTTCAACCGGCTTGAATAACGTAGTGCTGTACCAACTGATAGGTGGATTGAGAATGGCTTCATGAATGAGGGTCTTGGGAATAATTTGTTTTGGTAGAACCGTAAAAGAAGGATCCCACCCACGATACGCAGCCATAATGTTTGGAATCACCACGGGTCCAGGCAAAGGCGTCATGGCATCCAGTGGGTGACCCGAAGGGACGCAAACGCCATTGCTATAAAAACCCCATTCAATCATCTTGACTTGGTTAACTCCTGGTTTTCCTAATCCCTGCATCGCCAGCAGCAGGACCTCCAGCCTGGCGGGTTCGGTTGAATATGGTCCCCTGATGTAGGAACCTCCGTTACCATGTGCTATCGTTGTCCTCTTGGAGGCCCACTCCCTCGCCAATTCTTTAATTATCCTTGCCGGTACTCCTGTTATCTCCTCAGCCCATTTAGGTGTCTTGGGAATCCCGTCCTCCTTCCCTAGGACATACTCCTCAAACTTATCGAACCCAAACGTATGGGTAGCCACATACTCTTTATCATACGTTCCTCCGGTAATCCAAATATAGGCTATGGCGAGCTGCAATGCGGCATCTGTATTGGGTCTTATAGGGATCCATTTATCAGCGTGAACTGCTGCTCCATAGTTCACATCCGGGCAGATGTATATGGATTTTATTCCCAGCTCCTTGAACCAATAACACAAACGGCTTGCTAACTGTCCTCCCCATCCCCAGGGCGTGGTTTCCGGGTCGCCCCCCCAAAATAGAAGGAGCTCGGTATTCTCTGCAATATCAGGGAAAACATTAGCCTGAGGCCTCATCTGACCTAGGGGTTCCATTCCCCATGCGTGTTTTGCGCCCCAATGCCATCCCTCCCAGCTATCCGGATTTCTAGCTTGTAACGTGAAACCTCCCAAATGGTTAAGAAGCGGGCCAGGACACCCATGGGGACTATGCACAGTTTTTGTCTCCCCGTGTCCATCTATCTGGCAAAGTATGGCGTATAGCCCATATTTTTCTTTTACCCTCTTTATCTCGCTGGCTATTAGGTCCAAAGCCTCATCCCACGAGATTCTGATGAAACCACTCTTCCCTCTGTTCTCTGGATGCCGGTCACCCTTGGGCTCCCAATCAACTCTCTTCAGCGGATACAAAATTCTGTTGGGAGAGTAAACCCGCTTTTTGTAGGCCAAACTGAAAGGAGGTAGCAACGTCTTCATCGTTGGTTGGAAGAGTTTTCCTCGTGCCTCAATCTTCCAGGGATTAAATTCCTCGGGCTTATACTTCCAATCATAGTGCAATGGTTTAACCCTAACTATTCTACCCTTCTTAACATCGACTGCTGCGGCATTTGAGCCTTGGCCAAAAGAGCAAAAACCAAGTCCTTTTATGAATGTTTTCTCCTCTTTGGTTTCTTTTCTAGGTTTCTCTCTTTCTACCATTCTTGCCTCCATCATTTCCAAATCCTCCTATGAAAGAATAGTGCGGTTTTTGTTAATGAGTTTCCCTGATTACATCGCCCGTTTTGACGCCACTTGCTTTTAAACCCTTAGACTACCCTTCAATCTATGTACGCTAAGCACATTAAGCCGTTAAGTCCCACTTGGTGAGCGATATAAGCATCAGAGGAAATAACAGCATCTTCTGTGACTAGGGCCTTTATGTTCATTTACCTCTAACGAAAGACTCGAGGCATGGACCAGCGGCCGGGTGGTACGGTCGCTTGAATGCTTCGGAATACCTTTTCATCAATTCTTCTAAGTTGGCCCGCTCAAGCTCAACTAAGTATCCACTTGTAGCCATCCCTGTAGCATTTTTAGAGGTTGTTTTGTGTGGGGCTATGGTGTCAGTCGCGCCTCCTCTGTCAAGCTCTCCTGGAACTATCGGATCATACTTTGCTCCGTGATCCACACTTACTACCCCGGGCATCATTCTCTGCGTCACATATGCGCCGCCGAGGATAGCACCCCTATCGTTGTATAGCTTAACCACGTCTCCATTTTCTATTCCCCTCTTAGCAGAGTCCACCGGATTAATCCAGACGGGCTGGTACTGGTATCCGTCTGAACCTCTGACTTTGCCCGTTGGGATTTCCCTGAACCACGTTATATCATCGTGCTGCGAATGTACTCCCCACCTCGGGTGGTTGGAAACGATAAGTAAAGGATATTTCTTTACTCTTGGATGCAGCAGGCTTTCCTGGTGCGACTCACCGTATGGAATCCAGTGTGGGACTGGTGGTCTCTCATGGTCATCGGGGAAATGCTTGGCTAAATTCTGGGAATAGAACTCTATCTTACCGGACGGGGTCTTCACAGGATTGCTCTCAGGGTTCTGGTAGAACTTTATCATACCAGCCGGGTCACCCTCCCAATCCGGGTTGGTTGGGATGACGTAGTATCCCTTTTCGGTAAATTCTTCCCAGCTAACCATATCCTGCACACCTGATTTATCGAAGGCAAGTCTTATCCATTCCTCAATAGTCCTACCTTCTGTGTACTTATCCAGCAAACCTAACCTCTCGGCTATCATGCAAACTATCTCCCAGTCGCTCTTAGATTCCCCTATGGGTTCAATGCATTTCTCTTCATGGAAAATGGTGTGAAATTGTCCGCTAAAGGTGTCTACTGCTATATCCTCTTCCTCGAATTTGGTGTTGGATGGCAAGATTATGTCGGCAAACAGGCAATCGTTCTCCAACCAAGGGTGCTGGGCTAAGATGAACTCTACCTTTGGGCTTCTAAATGCCTTAATCATCCTGTTTCCATCATTCCAGCATGTTATCCAAGAAGGAGTATCAGTCCATATCATATGTATTTCAGGGCAACCCGTCACGGGATAGGTGTATTTCCTGAATTGATCCTCAAGCGGCTCCACCAATAACGTGGTACCGTACCAACTGATAGGTGGGTTGAGAATAGCTTCATGAATGAGGCACTTGGGAATAATTTGTTTTGGTAGTGCAGCCCTTCCATGTCGTTCTGGTAGTGCAGCGCCTGCATGAGCCCACCCGTCCTCCTCATACTTCACTGCGTACCCACCTTGATGTGCAGCCATTACATCTGGGAGCACCATGGACCTGGGCATGGGATACTGCTCTTGGTTGCCAAAAAGAGCCCATTCAATCATCTTGACCTGGTTAGCTCCTGGTTTTCCCAATCCCTGCATGGCCAACAGCAGGACCTCCAGCCTGGCGGGTTCAGTTGAATATGGCCCCCTGATATAGGAACCTCCGTTACCATGTGCTATCGTCGTCCTCTTGGAGGCCCACTCCCTCGCCAATTCTTTAATTATCCTTGCCGGTACTCCTGTTATCTCCTCAGCCCATTTAGGTGTCTTGGGAATCCCATCATCCTTTCCCAGAACATATTCCTCGAACTTGTCAAAACCAAATGTGTGGGTAGTCACGTACTTTTTATCATACGTTCCTTCAGTAATCCAAATATAGGCTATCGCTAGCTGCAAGGCGGCATCCGTGTTTGGTCTTATAGGGATCCATTTATCAGCGTGAATCGCTGCTCCATAGTTCAAGTCCGGACAGATATATATAGATTTTATTCCTAGTTCCTTGAACCAATAGCACAATCGACTTGCTATCTGACCGTGCCATCCCCAAGTTGTGGTTTCCGGGTCACAACCCCAAAACAGGAGAAATTCAGTATTCTTTGCGATATCGGCGAAAACGTTAGTTGTAGGCACCATCAGCCCCACAGGTTCCATTCCCCATGCATGTTTGGCTCCCCAATACCATCCCTCCCAACTATCCGGGTTTCTAGTTTGTAATGTGAATCCCCCCAAAAGGTTAAGAAGGTGAGTTTGACACCCGTGGGGACCGTGAACAGCCTTTGTTTCGCCATGCCCATCCACTTGGCAAAGTATGGCGTATAGCCCGTATTTTTCCTTTGTTCTCCCTATCTCGCTGGCTACTATTTCCAAAGCCTCATCCCACGAGATTCTAATGTAACCGCTCTTTCCCCTGTTCTCTGGATGCCGGTCGCCGTTGGGCTCCCAATCAACTCTCTTTAACGGATACTTAATCCTGTTGGGAGAGTAAACACGCTTTTTGTAGGCCAAACCATAAGGAGACAGCAACGTTTTCATCGCTGGTTCGAAAACCTTTCCGCGCGCCTCAATCTTCCATGGCCTAAACTCCTCAGGCTTATACTTCCAATCATAGTGTAAGGGCCTAATCCTGACTATTCTACCGTCCTTAATATCAATCGCTGCAGCATTTCCGGCTTCGCCATGAGCACAAAGGCCCAAGTCTTTTATAACTGTTTTCTCCCTTTCTTCAGATGTGTCTTTTTCTACCATTTTTTGCCCTGTCATTTTCAAATCCTCTTTTTGGACTTGTAGACTATCCTTCTTATCCATATACTCTAAGCACGCAAACTGTTAAGTCTCACCTGGTGAGCGATATAAGCATCAGAGAAAATAACAGCCTTCTCCTTTTATTTAGTTTCAAACTTGCTGTGTCTATTGCCAGGCAGGCTCTTTAGCTGCATTTCTACCAGCTATAATACCAAAGGTCATTGACCCAGAAGTCATTGTGCCTAGCAAATACGTCTTGGTATGGAGGCCACCGGTGACTTCCCCTGCAGCGTATAGCCCAGGTATAACTTCGTCATACTGGTTTAATACCTGAGCATGGGCATTTATCTTTAGACCTCCTTTCATAGAGGTCATCGAGGTTACGCATTTTATGGCATAAAATGGAGGTGTATCTATTTTTACCACGGGTCGCTCAAGTCCAAGCTGAAACTTTCTGCCAAATACAGTATCATAGCCCACACTATCTATATCGCTATTATATTTATCAATGGTTTCCCTTAGCCCTTTGGCAGCTATGCCGGCACTTTTAGCCAATTCTTCAACGGTATTAGCTTTATACTGCTTGCATTTTTCTATACTCGTCAGATGTTCTTCGCAATCCTTGCCAACATTCTCTTTGACTTTACTGTCATAAACTATCCAATAGCCACCTGGTTGCCTCATGCCAGCGCCTGTTAAAGGCCCGTAGAAGGCTTCAGAGAGTGACTCGTTGTGAAATCTTTTACCACCGGCACTTACCATAATAGCTCCCCAATATAGTACCCATAACGCGTTTGAATGTGTCTCAATGCAAACGGGCCAAGCAGGAGCCACAGCGATGCCAATATCTTTTGTAGCTGCACCTACAGCCAGACCCATCTTGAGGCCATCCCCAAGATGTCCCACAGGCATCATAGGAATGGCATCAAACATTTCAGGAGCATACTCAGCTATCATTTCACGATTTCGTCCAAATCCCCCAGTTGCTAGAATCACAGCCCTTTTAGCCTTGAAGTTCTTTATCTCATCTTTTAGGCTAACCTTAAGCCCAATAACCCTTCCTGTTTGAGGCTCTGTAATTAGTCTGGTGGCTCTATGCCTTAATAGTATCTCCACTCCCCTATTCTTGACTCCATTTTCTAAGGCTTTAACAAACTTAGGCCCGAGTCCAGCGATCCAGCCGAGACCTCTATTTCTGCTATGACCTGGATGTGGGGCAAGACCAGGGAATTTTATTCCCTCTTCCTTAAGCATCCTGTAGGCATCAAGCTGGTTATCTGCGTATGCCCTTGCTAGTTCGGGGGCAACGCCACAAATATTTACTAGATCCTGACAAAAGAGGTCAGGCGAGTCATCTATTCCCAATTCTTTCTGCTCCTCGCTTCCGGCGATGGCGAAAACTCCTGCCACCATATTAAAGCTACCGCCGCAAGCTGGCCGTGACTCAAGAATGGTTGCCTTGAGCCCTGCCTCGGCAACTGTTATTGCTGCTGGAAGTCCAGCTGTTCCTCCTCCAACTACAATGACATCTGCTTCATGATCCCACTTTTTAGGTACTTCTACTACTGTCATTTCTTAAACCTCCTTCTTATTTTAGTTTCAAACTACTTGGGAACTGCCCATAGTGAGATATGACGCCTTTCTTGATTTAAAACGCTGCTACCTTAGCACCCCATTTTAGCACAATAAATTCTCTCTCCATCGTCGTTTGAAAACTATCACCTCCTTCTCCGTTCAAGACTTTAGTCTTAAATTGATCCATGAAAACCAAATCAACCCATCTCCTTTAGCTTGCGACCGCTGATGCACTATACCTCTGAATAGAGCCGACTCCGCTGGTGGGTTTGAGGTGTCGGAGTTTAGAAATTGACCTTATCCACCCCTTTTAAGCCCAGTATCTGCCTTGCCTCGTCAGGGGTAGCTGGTTGGATACTCAGCTCGCGAGCTATGTTCACAATCCTCTGCACCTGCTCGGCACTGCTCCTGGCCAACCTACCATAACCAGCATATAGGCTATCTTCCAAACCTACTCTAACATTGCCTCCTATAGCCAGGCTAACGGCACCCATGGGGATTTGGTCGCGGCCAGCAGCGGCTACTGACCAGGTAAAATCACCAAGCACTCTTCGGGCTTCTTCATAGGCAAATATCAGAGTACTCGCTCTAGGCGGCATGCCACTGAGACAACCCATGACAAACTGGATGTGGATAGGCCTATCCACATATCCCTGTTCGAGCAGAAACTTTGCCGCGCCAATTTGTCCAATATCCCAAATCTCCAACTCGGGTTTGGTGCCGTTCTCCCTATCAATTTGGCTGTACTCCCGCATCATTTTGAATGTGTTTACAAAAACAAAGTCCTCCCTTCTTAAATGTTGCTCTTCCCAGGCAAACCTCAACTTCTTTATCCTTTCCCAAACATGTGTTGGTATTGGCGTACCACTCATTGAGCCCAAATTTAGCGTGGCCATCTCTGGTTTAAATTCGGGGACTACTGCTATTCGCTCATCTACAGTGCCAGCGCCACCGGTGGTTAGGCAAATGACCAGGTTACATCTACTCTTGATATTGGTTAGTATCTCGCGGAAAATCTCTAAGTTAGGCGTGGGCTCGCCCGTTTCCGGAATGCGAGCGTGTACATGAGCAATCGCGGCTCCAGCTTCAAATGCCCGAACTGCATCATCAGCAATCTGCTTAGGTGTCAGAGGCAGATAATCTGACATGGTTGGCGTGTGTCCAGCACCTGTAACAGCCGCGGTTATAATCACCTTGCGCCAAATCTTCTCCTCGCTCATAGGTCTGCTCCTTTCATACTAATACTACCAATGCTAGCTAGGTGATAACATCCTTTCCTACCCCGTCTCTGTTCCTCGGTCAGGGCTTGCCTTTTTGCTTTTAGGCGATGTATATAATCCTGGACATTCTTCATTTCCACCCCATATCTTACCCTTGTATCCGCTTTCTCTTCTGCATGTGCCTGAAGCGGTGTATACCGATCACCAGGTAGTTGTACCACCATCAACGTAGATGATTTGCCCAGTAACGTAATCTGATGCCTTTGAGGCAAGGAACAACGTAGGACCAACAATATCCTCAGGCGTTGCCCAGCGGCCAAGTGGAATGCGAGCTTTCAACCTCTGGGCAAACTCAGGATTGGCTAAGGCAGCGCGAGTAAGGTCAGTTTCCACAAGAGTGGGAGCAATAGCATTCACCAACACATTATACTTGGCCCACTCACAGGCAAGTGTCCTTGTCAGAGTATCAACCGCTGCTTTGCTCGGAGAGTAAGCCACAGCGCCTACAGTGTCGCCATATCTACCTCTTACGGATGACATGTTTACGATCTTACCAGCACGCTGCTTGATCATCACCCGGCCAACTGCTTGACAGCAGATAAAGGTACCTCGGGCATTGAAATCCATAACCTTCTGCCATTCATCAACCGGAATAGTTTCAGCAGGCTTACGAATGGCCAAACCCGCAGAATTAACCAGAATATCAATGCGAGGAAATTCCTTCAGGACGCAATCTACCATATCTGCTATTGACTGCTCCTGGGTAACATCCGCCGAAACAGCCAGCGATTTCCTACCCAGAGTACGTATCTCCTCAGCTACTGGCTCTAGCTTACCAAGGCGGCGGCTGCATACCACAACATCAGCACCGGACTTAGCTAAACCTACGGCCAGAGTGCGACCAATCCCACCAGAACCACCAGTAACTATAGCTACCTTGCCTGACAAATCAAATAAATCAGTCATATCTTACCTCCCTTTTTCACGGCACGCGCTAGACCTCGTTCTGATTTCCTTTTATTTAGGGTGAAATACCCGATTATGTTTTCCGCCACTATGGGATGCCACCATCAGGTGCCGGGTGGCACAATCCTAAACCCAGCACTCTGTTATTTCATCTATAGGGAACTTGGTGATGATCTCATAGCCATCCTTGGTGACAACCAGATCTTCCTCCAGTCGAACGCCATCCTTGCCACCTGGCTTACCTGTCCATGTCTCCAAGGCTATGACCATGTTCTCCTCTAGCTTGACAGGATTCGCCTGCGCCTCTGGCAGGGTAATAAACGGAAGATCGTGAAGAGAAAGTCCGATACCATGACCGACAGCCAAAGGTGTTACTTGCTCCCATTTAGTAAAGTTCGGCCCCCAGTAGCTGGGGTCAGTCGGCCATCTTTCACAGATATCTAGGGTGGTAACCCCCGGTTTGACAATTTCTATGGCAGCATACAACATGTCGTGGGCTTCCGCATAGAGCTCCTTCTGCTCAGCCGTAGCTTTCCCGCAGCAGAAAGTACGATAGACACATGGCTTGTAACCCTGATATGAAGCCGCATCTACATCAATATAAATCAAATCACCCGGCTGGATAGGCCTGTCTGTGAAGGACAAGTCAAAGGGATTGGTGTTATCACCGGAACAGCATACTAGGTCTTCGTTGTGGTCACACCCTTGCTCATACAGAATCTTTAATGCCAGCGCTACCAGGTCACACTCTCTTACACCTGGCCTTATAGCATCCTTGATAGCGGCAAAGACCGTATCGGTATTCTGACAGGTTATCTTCAGCAACTCAATCTCGTCCCGGGTCTTTATCTTCCGAGCATCGAGCATAGTAGCCTTGGCATCAACGCACTTTATGCCCTTCCGCGCAAAAGCCTCTGCAAAAAGGAACTCCGAGGTACTGCCATCAATACCCAGAGGCTCATTGGTCAGTCCATGCTCTGCCAGTACGCCACCAATCTCCTCAACATGACGTGCAAAGTCATCAACTGTCCGGGCAGTCTTGGTATGACGTAGTGCCGGGCGCACATTACCTTTCATCCAGGGCATCCGTGCCCGCAGCTTATCAGCCACGGCAGCAACATAGACGACCGGATCTCCGTTTCTCGGTATGACGGCAAACTGCATCTGTGATGCCCGAAGCGGCGTGGTAACATAGTGGCTGGTGGTGTAACGAATAGAGTCAGCATCAAAAGTCATCACCGCTCCCAGTCCATCCTTATTAATCTGGTCCTTTGCTTTTTGTAACCTCTCCGCCCTTAAGCGGTCATAATTGACCCTCTCTTCAAAATCGACTGCATACTTGCCAAATGCCATTTGAACCTCCTTTTATTTTGTTTTATTTGTGCTTGTTTCCGGACTTTCAAAGGGAAAACCATAGCTATCGAGCGACACCCATATTTTCACCCCCTCTCTTTCTCTCGGACATTGAACAATGCCAGTTGCTGGAGCAGCTTCCTATTTCTTTCCTCTATGATTTGTGTTCTCGACCTGCCCGCGTAGTCATACCAACCCTTCCCTGATTTTATTCCCAGTTCACCTTTGCCTACCTTCTCCATGAGAGCTGGCGATGGCTCTGTTGCGTTGCTGAGCACTTGGAAAATTCGCTCTGAAACTCGTGCCGAGGTGTCTAATCCAATCATATCCTCTGCTTCCATGGGACCAAGGCAGGCAAGTCTGAAGCCGTAGCTCGCTTTAATTGCTGTATCCAGGTCCTCAGGGCTTACGATGCCCTCATCTATTAGGTATTGTATCTCACGCTGCATAGCTCCTGTAATGCGGTTGATTATAAAGCCCGGTACCTCCTTCCTTACCAAAACCGGCTTCTTGCCAACCTTTAGCATGAGTTCTCTGGTTACCTCTACCGCTTCATCCTTAGTATGCTGGCCACGGTGAATCTCTACTAAGGGAATGATATGAGCTGGGTTAAAGTAGTGCAGACCGACAACTCTGCCAGGGGTGCGCAGGCCCTCAGCAATGGCTGAGATGGTAAAACTACTGGTGTTGCTGCTGAGGATGACATCCTGGCGGAGTGAGTCCAGTTGGGCGAACAAATCTCTTTTAGCCTGTAGAATCTCAGGGATAGTTTCAACAACAAAATCACAGTCCTGTGTTGCCTCAGCTAAGTGCTGCGCTAGGAAAGGCTCAATCCTTGACTTTATAGCAGAAGGCTCTTCCTGTAATAAACCGAACTCCTGAAATAGCGCCAAATCAGAATCTATCTGAGCAAGGCACTTGTCTAGGGTCTCTTTATGTCGAGCAAGCACTCCGACGGACAAACCAGCTTGGGCAAAATTCTGTGCGATGCCTTCGCCCATCGTCCCTGCCCCAACCACAACCACTTTCCTAATATCTTCAGCCTTCACTACTAAGTCGTTAGATAATAATAGTCGCGGCTTTCCCGCCGCTTTTGCGTTATATCACTTAAAACCGCTCCTTGTCAAGCATGGGGGCTAGTTAAAATTCAAAAGTGAACCGTTTATGCTTGAAAGATGATGAAACGTTTACCTCACAGTGAGACACCATGGGCAGGCGACTTCTGTTGTCCAAGCTTAGCCACAAATTAGCCTGCCGACTAGGGCCGACATACTGCTGCCCCGCTCAACCTTTATTATCTGCTTACTCTCAAGGTATAATATTGCTGCATTCGAGATGGGATTTAACGACGTTGAAAAGGTGGCGGACGGGGAGCACCAGATTGAGAGCTTGTTGGGAGGAGAAGTCAACCCATTTCTGCATGTATATGTATGGTCGTTTATGCAGCAAGTCTGGCGGGGCATAGTTAGTTAATTAACTATAATCCCATCCCTTGCCAGGGCATTAAACAGTCGTTGGCAGAGGGAGCAAAATGCCCAGCAATGAATTATTAGGGCAATTTATAAAGAGCGGGGACACCCTTTGGGTGTGTAAAGAGGCGAAGCTGATTTTCCACTCGAGAAAGGAGCGCTTGATGCCACTTCTCGATTATATCAATGCTTTTGTGCCTCAGATAAGGGGAGTAACCATTTTCGACCGCGTTGTGGGTAATGCCGCCGCTTTACTTCTCAAGAAAGCACTTTGCTTCGATGTGTACAGCCCTGTGGCTAGCCAGCTCGCCGTTGATAGTCTAAAGGAGTTTGGCATCAGCTATCATTTTTTGAAAATTATTCCCCATATTCTGGAAGGAAATGGCATTTGTCCCATGGAGAAGTTATCAATAGGCAAAACCCCGGAGGAGTTTTATAAAGCAGTTAGAGATACTAGCGCCGGAAGCTGTGGAAAGCAAAATGAAGTCTAAGGTTCTGTTCTTTGACTACTCTAAAGGCAATGATGTCTTACATGGCATTGAAGCACTTTTCGCTGAGTCAGGCTTTAATAGGGTGGTAAGGGGCTCAGTGGCGGTCAAGCTGCATATGGGTGAACTGGGGAACACGGCGTATATCAGGCCGGTGTTTGTGTGGAAAGTTGTTAGCTTGGTTAAGAGAGCCGGCGGTAGGCCTTTCGTCACGGATACCACCTCCAACTACCCCGGAAAGAGGGATACCGCGGAAAAGTACTTAACTACCGCAGCCTGTAACGGATTTATTGAAGGTAGCATTGGAGCACCCGTAGTCATTGCCGATGGCGATGGGGGTGCCGGCACTTTAATAACTATTCAAAATCCCATCCAGGATTGCCAGTTGAGGGAGGTTAAGGTTGCCTCAGGAATATACCGGGCATCCAGTCTGCTTGTCCTTTCACATGTGAAGGGTCACGAGCTTACCGGCTTCGGCGGAGCCATTAAGAACCTTGGGATGGGCTGTGTTACCAAAGAAACCAAGAGAGCCCAGCACATGGTAAATAGTCCGTCGCTGGATGAATCCCGCTGCGATAGCTGCGGACGCTGCGCTGAGGTATGCCCGACCCAAGCGATAACTATGAGCGAAGGTAAGCCGAGTCGTGACCTGGCTCGGTGTATCTTCTGCAGCACCTGTCTCTTCACCTGCCCTTGCGATGCATGGTTCTGGCCTCAGGGAGCTAAGGAGAGGCTTCAGGTGGAAATGGCCCATTCTGCCTCGGCGGTATTTTCTAGGTTTAAGGGAAAGATAGGCTTTATCAACTTTGTTCAGGATGTGACTCCAAGGTGTGATTGTGCTGCTCCCTCTGGTAAGCCAGTGGTGGCTGACGTCGGCATTTTGGCTTCATATGACCCGGTGGCTATTGATAAAGCCTCGCTGGATTTGATTGACCAGTCCCCGGTGGTCCCGGGTGCCACTGAAGCCAGACCACCAGACCTGCTGGGGAAAATGCACGGGGTAAGTAGCTTAATCCAGCTGAGGGTAACCGAAAAACTGGGCCTAGGGAGCCTGGACTATGAGCTCTCTCCCATCTGATAAAGAGGAATCGAAGGGAAGAGAACATGAAAGTAGATGAACAAGTTTGTAGTACAAAGACACCAGGCTACTCACCTTCACTATGACTTTCGCCTGGAAATGGAAGGAGTGCTCAAGAGCTGGGCTGTGCCGAAAGGTCTTCCCACCGAGCCCGGTGTTCGGAGATTGGCAGTTGAGGTAGAAGATCATCCGCTGAGTTATATAGATTTTGAAGGGGTTATCCCTGAAGGTTTCTATGGTGCCGGTAAGGTAGAATTATGGGATAAAGG
>JRER01005220.1_pt1 | contig 13459 bp, 15 predicted proteins | sample 210161 | NCBI WGS metagenome assembly JRER01 (sample SAMN03019618, study PRJNA260268) | marine sediment metagenome | biome: Marine; feature: Sediment; material: Clay; isolation source: clay from marine sediments 136 meters below sea floor depth collected from... | place: New Zealand: Canterbury...
TTGGCTGGGGAGAAAGTTCTTCTTGCTGATGCAGATTTGAGGTTCGCTAAAATCCATAAGATTTTCCAATTAGACGCATCTCCCGGCCTTACTGATATCCTTACCGCTGAGAAAAGCCCCCATCAGGTGATCCATAGGATAGAGGGACTGAATAATTTAGATCTTCTCACCAGTGGTTCTCTGTCTCCCAATCCCTCTGATCTTCTGAGGTCTTCCCAGATGAAAAAGTTGGTCTTATTCTTAAGGATTCAAAAGGAATATGACCGAGTATTGTTTGACTCTTCTCCTCTTCTTGGAGTAGCCGATGCCCCTATTTTGAGTTTAAATGTAGACGGCATCCTCCTGGTATTGGGAGCAAATGAAGTAGATAGACAAGCAGCCCAAAAAGCTAAGGAGTCACTTGCAAAGGTAAAAGCTCACATTTTAGGGGTCGTTTTCAACAAAGTAAAACCTGAACCCCAAGGCTACGGAAAATACTATTATCACTACTACTCCGATGAGAACGAAAACATTTAACAAAAAGAAGGTAGCTTCTCTTCCCTTTGTTTCAAAGGAAGAGCCACGCCTATGTAAAAGCAAAGGGAGGTGATTGTTCATGACAGAGGAAGAAATGCGAGAATGGGTAACAGAAATACTAGAGGAATACTGGATAAATGAGAAAAAACTAGAGGAATTGGATAAAGAAATGGGGGCTTGTAGGCGGAAAGAACGATTTTGGGATAGTTACATAGAGTATTTGAATAGCATAGATCGTAGTGCTACTGGTTATGACATTGAGGCTATATTAGAGTGGTGTGAGGAAGAGAAGAAAAATCTCTCGGAGGAGTTAAAAAAGGTAAGTAAAGAGAGAGCAAAAAGGGACGTATGCGAGAGTTTGATAGATTTTTTCAGGTTGAACGACCGGTTGAACAAAGAGGGATAGGAAGGATCACGCTCAGTAATACCCGCGAGCCTGTGGCTTCTCTCGTAGATGGTGAGAGGATTAGTAGGCTAATAGGTTTTGGAGTAGTGAAATTATGAGAAAAAACTTTTTAGTATTCGGAAGCCCTTTGATTGAGCAACCGGAAATCGATGAAGTAGTTGCATCAATGAAATCTGGCTGGTTGAGCACGGGTCCCAAGGTCCATAAATTTGAAGAGATGTTCAGAGAATACAAAGGCAGCAAATTTGCAATGGCTTTGAACTCCTGCACAGCTGTATTACATCTTTCCATGGTCGCCATAGGTATAAGACCAGGGGATGAAGTCATCGTTCCAACAATGACTTTTGCTGCTACCGCTAATGCTGTAATTCACGCAGGTGGAATTCCTGTTTTTGCAGACTGCGAGAAAGATACAATGAATATTAATCCAGAAGATATTGAAAGGAAAATTACTTCAAAAACAAAAGCTATCCTTCCAGTTCATTTTGCTGGCCGTTCCTGCGATATGGACGCTATTATGGATATTGCAAAAAAACATCATTTAAAAATAGTAGAAGACTGTGCCCATGCCATTGAAACTGAATACCGTGGAAAAAAAGTAGGAACTTTTGGAGACCTGGGATGTTTTAGTTTTTATGTGACCAAAAATATTGTTACTGGTGAAGGTGGATTGGCAATCACAGACAATGAAGAGTACGCCAACCAAATTAAGATACTCGGTTTACATGGAATGAGTAAAGATGCTTGGAAAAGATTTAGCGACCAAGGTTATAAGCATTATCAGGTAGTACATGCAGGTTTTAAATATAATATGATGGATCTTCAAGCAGCGATTGGGATTCATCAATTGCCAAGGGTAGATAAATACTGGAAAAGGCGTCAGGAGATTTGGAATCGCTACAATGAAGCATTTAAAGATTTGCCAGTATTTACTCCTGCTTCAGTTGAGCCTGATACAAGGCACGCTTACCATTTATATACTTTATTGCTTGATATGGATAATTTAAAGATAACTCGGGATGAATTCTTAGATGAAATGACAAAGCGAAATATCGGTGTAGGTGTTCACTATATTGCTTTGCATTTGCACCCTTATTATCAAAAAGCTTTTGGTTATGGACGAGGTGATTTCCCCAATGCAGAATGGATTTCGGATAGGACAGTTTCTTTGCCGCTGTCAGCGAAGCTGACGGACGGGGATGTGGAGAATGTGATTGAGGCAGCGAGAGAAATTATTGAAAGTAATGTAAAATAAATGAGATGACGATGTCGATGAAATTTGGAGATGAACTCGACAAACATGTGGTATTGAAGTTACCTCTAGATAAATATAAAGGTACAACCCGCACTCTAGAAGCAGGCTTTGAGATTGTAGGATCTGAAGTCAGAGAAAGAATCAGGAGGGACGAAAAAAGACTACTCAAACTTTATTTCCACAATTGGGGAGCACCGTATTACGGTAATTTGAAAGGTTGGAGAGACGAGTCTCCTATCTATGTTTTATACCAAGGGAGACTTGTGAGTGGGCTATACCTTTGTGATCAAAATGAGTTTGACGAGGGGAGAAGCTGGGGACAACTACATTACTTCTTTACAGATCCAGCATTCAAGAGAAGAGAACTACACAGTATCTTATTTAGGGAAGCCATGAATCGAACAAAATCATGGAATCTTCAGGGAGTCATAATCAATACCGATAGATACTTATTACCTAAGGTATACGTTGACTGGGGGGCAATTCCGTGGGAAGAGGTAAAAAAGGTAAATTCCTCGATGCCTTTAACACCCTGGAAGAAGTTTTTGGAGCTACTGAGAAGGCTGATTCAAACCCTCGGAAGCCGATTGTAAGGACTTGCAGGAGTACTGTTTCCACAAGAAGATGAAAATACTATCCAAAAACTACCTGATATACAAGATACACGATGAATTACTTCGGGGAAGCATTAAATCCTATGGTAGAGGCAAACTCATAGATATAGGCTGTGGTGAGAAGCTATACGCTGATATGATAAAACCTTAAGCCAGAGAACACATTGGAGTGGATCATAAAAAGATGCCCCATGATAAATTCAAAATTGATTTATTTGGAACGGCGTATGATATTCCTGTTAAAGATGAGCATTTTGATACGGTACTTTGCACAGCTGTATTAGAACACTTAGAAGAGCCAGATAAAGCGATTAAGGAAGCAAATCGAGTTTTAAAGAGAGGGGGGATATACCATTTATACGGTACCTTTATTTTGGCATTTGCACGAAGAACCAAGAGATTTTTATAGATTTACAAAATATGGTTTGAAATACTTATCTGAGAAGAATGGATTCGAATAATAGAATTAAAACCATTGTCAGGTTTCTGGGTTACCTTTGGACAGGAACTTGTTTATTATTTATGGCGTTTTCGTAAAGGGGGTAAGTTAAGTCCCCTTTGGTGGATAATTCCAGTAGTAGGAATGTTTATTCAAGGGATTTGCTATCTATTAAATAAAATTGATCATTCGGAAGAATTTACCTGAGGCTATTTATTAGTAGCAAAAAAGAAAAATAATGTGAGAACTTAGTGTAGGTAAAAAGTACAATTGTCGGTAATTAATGAGAAGACCAATATGAATCTAACAACTAAAACTGTTCAAGGCGTCGGCTGGTCTGGAGCATCACAGATTGTTACGCAGGGATTTCAGTTTGCAGTCAGGATAATTTTAGCTAGATTGCTAGTCCCAAAGGACTTTGGTGTTATTGGGATGGCATTAATCTTCACTGCTTTAATACAGACAGTCAATGAGTTAGGATTAAACGCTGCAATAATACAACGGAAAGATATTAATAAAAAACACCTTTCAACATCTTTTTGGATAAGCATTTTTATGGGAGTAATTCTTTGCATTCTTGCGGTAATTGCCTCCCCATTGATAGCCGATTTCTTTAAAGAAAGACTCGTACAGCCGGTAATCAGTATTTTATCAGTAGGGTTTATATTGGGTTCATTTGGCGCAGTCCATCGAACCTTGCTTCAGAAAAAAATTGATTTTAAGAGTGTAGCAATCACTGAAACTGGTGCTGCAGCTTTTTCTGGTATTGTCTCGCTTGTCCTTGCTCTTCTTGGATTCGGCGTGTGGAGTTTGGTTATGGGCGTGCTTATGGGAAGCTTCGGAAGATCAGCCCTTTTGTGGTTGAGATGTCCCTGGAGACCATCAATGATGTTTGATTTTGAAAGTTTTAAGGAATTATTTGGCTTTGGTAAGAACGTTATGGGCTCCCGAATTCTTAATTATATTAACGCAAATGCCGATTATTTATTGATAGCAAAATTTTTGGATGTAACTTCCTTAGGATTCTATACGCTTGCATATCAAATTGCGATTTTCCCTTTGTCCCGAATATCTTCTATTATCACAAGAGTAACTTTTCCCACATTTTCAATCATTCAGGACAATAACGCCAACCTAAGAGAGGGTTATCTCAAGGCGATAAAGTATACTTCTCTGATTACTTTTCCTCTTCTTGCGGGATTGGCTATTGTAGCTCCAGAATTTATTCCGATCGTGATTGGAGAGAAATGGATGCCAATGGTTTTACCTTTACAGATTCTTTGTGTTGCAGGAGCATTGAAATCCGTGGGGACACATGTGGGCTCTATATTACTCAGCAAGGGGCGCGCGGATATTCAATTTAAATGGAATATCTTTACAACAATTGTTATACCGATTGCCGTTTTAATAGGTGTGAGGTACGGAATTATCGGGGTTGCTACAGCAATAACTATCATGTCTCTTTCGTTATTTCTGATTATCCAGAAGATAACGAACAGGTTAATCGATTTGAGTTTTTATGAATTCTTTAAAGCACTTTATCCTGCAGCGGTCTGTTCAGTTATTTTAATAGCTTCAGTATTAGCATTTCAAAGATTGAATCTGCTTATTTCTTTGCAGGACGTTGGATTCCTTGCTGGTTCAATAGTAATGGGAGCGATATTTTACATACTTGCGATTCGGGTGGTAGATAATAACATTCTTAAAGAAGCTACAATATTGATTAAACAAGCAAGAAGAAATTAGTATGCCAGGACTTGTAGGTATCCTAAAAAAGCAAGACAATGCACTTGATACGGAACAACTGTTGACAAGAATGTCTCAGACTATGAAACACGAAGACTGGTACAAAATAGACACATTTTTAGATGGACCGATTGGTATAGGAAGAGTTGGTTTAGGCATTTTGAATCCAGAGCCACAGCCGATATTCAATGAGGATAAAAACCTATGCATAATCATGGAGGGAGAAATTTGCGATTATGGGGATTTGAAGCAAGAACTGATTTTGAAAGGGCATACATTTTTAGTTAACAATGATCCGGAACTTGTTCTGCATCTATATGAAGAATATGGAAAAGATTTTGGAGAGAAATTGAAGGATTTGAACGGGATATTTCTATTTGCAATCTATAATATTAGAGGCCACGAGTTAGTTATTTGTAACGATAGATATGGATTTAGGCCATTATATTGGTGTGATAGAGATAATTACCTTCTATTCGCCTCGGAGGTCAAGGCAATTTTAGAGGACAAAACTTTTGACAGGGTCGTTAACGATAGGGCTGTATCCGACTTTTTCTATTTTGGATATTTATTAGGTAATAAGATTCTGATTGAAGACATTCAACTTCTGCCTCCTGCCTCTATTTTGACCTATAAGACAAATCATATTTTCGTAAAGCAATATTGGAATTTCTTTGGCTATTATAGAGGCAGTAATCATAGAGACTCTTATTTCCTAGATACCTTTTCGGATCTTCTTTTTCAAGCAGTAGAAAGATGTAGTAATGATGATTATAGAAAAGGAATTACACTAAGTGGAGGGCTTGATTCGAGAGCTATTCTTGCATGTATGGATAAGAAACATTATCCAGTTAGCACTTTTACTTTTGGTGTACCTGGTTGTGATGATGCTAGACTTGCAAAAATGGTTGCCGATAAATTAGGGACTAACCATCATTTTTTCGAAATAGGTCCGAAATACGTAGTAGAGTACGCACAGAAAGCAGTATGGTTAACTGATGGAATGTATAACTGCATTCATTCGCATGGAATAAGTGTACTGAAGGATATGAAGAAATATTGCGATATTAGCTTTAGTGGAATAGAAGGAATATATTCCTGGGTTACTATTGACCGGATGGATAAATTGACTCGAGAATATTTGTGGGCAAAAAATGATGAAATGCTTTTCCAGCACGTGTCTTTTTCACCTCCCGTCGATTTCATAAGTCAATTGTTTTCAAAGGCATATTTTTCCAAAATCAAAGATTATCGAGAAGCATCGCTTGATGAGATAAGAAGTGTTTTAGATCTAAGATCGCCGTATGGACTGCCCTTCAAGAGATTAGAATATTACGATCTAACTCAACGCCAGCGTCGTTTTACTTCTTATGGGCCACTTATAACCAGAAGTCAGATAGAAACCAGAATGCCTTTGTTTGATAAAGATCTTATGGATTTTGTATTTACAGTTCCTCCTGAACTTAGGGTAGGAGACAAGATTCTCCTCACCAAAGGGCTTTTTAAACGCTTTCCGGATCTTGCTGGAATTCCCTGGCAGAAAACAGGTTTGCCTATAGGAACAAATAAAAACATCCAAAGGATATACCATTATTACCAGAGCGGGCGGTTAAAAGTTAATATGTTACTTCAGATGATAGGATCGCCTTTCCTCTTCAAGGATCATAGAGACTATGCAGATTACGACAATTGGATGCGTAATAATACAGAGTTAAGTGAGTATATCTATAACATAGTATTAGATGGAAGAGCGCTAAGTAGGGGCTATTTTAACCCTGATCATATTAGAAAACTCATAGATAACCACATGGCTGGTAAGAAAAACAATGCCCAAATTATAGGATTACTCTTAACTTTCGAGTTATTTAATAGAATGTTTATAGACGGGGATAAATTATAAAGAAGTAAATTATGAAAACAGTCATCCATTACATAGGTGGTTCCTATTTGCCAATTACGCAGACATGGATATATGAGCAAATAAGGAGCCTCAAGGAGTATCAGCCCACCGTGTATGCTCTTGAGACAAGGAATCTGGATATGTACCCCACAGAAAGAATTAGGTCATTGGAATTGAAAGATGGTTTGGGGAACTTGACTACACTTCTTAATAAGGGCTGGAATAGGTTGTTCAATTTTTATCCTTCCTGTGTATTTTTCTTCATAGAAGACAGACCTGGCTTGGTTCATGCTCACTTTGGCCCGTCTGGATATAGTCTCTTGTCGTTCAAGCGTATATTCAAATTCTCCCTCATTACTTCTTTCTATGGCTATGATCTGTGGAGGCTCCCTCACCAGGATAGTAAGTGGAAATCAAGATATGAGAGGTTGTTTGAAGAAGGAGATGGCTTTCTTGTAGAAGGACATCACATGAAAAGTCATGCGATGGAACTGGGGTGCTCCGAAGAAAAAATCATTGTGCAACACTTGGGCGTCGATCTCAACCAGATCAAATTTCTACCTCGAAGACCCGAAGCAAGTGGTAGGGTAGGTGTTTTGATTGCCGGACGTTTTCGAGAGAAGAAGGGGATTCCTTACGGTATCGAGGTTTTTGGCCGAGTGAGAAGAGCTTATTCTCAGTTGCAACTGGATTTGACGATCATTGGAGATTCTAATGGAACACCGGAAGAGGAAAAAGAAAAGGAGAAGATCCTGACGACAATCAAGAAGCATAGGTTGAATCATTGCGTGAGGATGATGGGATATCAGCCACATTCTGTCTTTTTAAGAGAGGTTGAACGACACCACATCTTTCTTTCTCCGAGCGTCCACGCATCTAATGGCGATTCCGAAGGAGGAGTGCCGGTTTCTCTCATAGAGGCCTCCGCATCTGGCATGCCGATTCTCTCGACAAACCATTGCGACATACCCGAGGTGATTGTGGATAGACAGAGCGGATATTTAGCTCCAGAAAGAGATGTATGTGCTCTAACAGAGGGACTAGAGTTTCTTGTTTCTAATCCACATATGTGGGAAAGAATGGGAGAGAAAGGACGACAACACATCGAAAAGCATTACAATATAGCAAGACAGACTGACAGACTGGAAGAAATATATGATATGATAGCGAAGCGGAGCTGATTTTGAAGCTCCTAGCTGTTCTCACCCTTTGGCATCGGAAACTGTTTTTCTATGGTGCTTTCTTGGCGATAGTCAATGATAGAGTCTCGAAGAAATGAATTTGACGAGGGCTTAGGAATGCAATAGTCGGGGCAGAATACCTTCGGCACCTACATAACATCTCTTGAGTTCATTCTCTGTGGACCAAAGCCAAATCGTAGAATGGGTCAGATTGGGGAGAATGATAAGGGCAGGCCTCATGCCTCCAGTTAGCGGGGTTCTCGATATGCCATATTTGCAGAGTTTTGAAGTCGTATTCTTTGGACAGATTGGGTTTGAAATTAGAGGATTCGGATCTCGTAGAGAGGCATTGTGGATTTTTGGGAAAAAGGGCTATGAGATTTCGCAAATTTGGAAAAGGAATTCCCTTACGGACATTCGGGGTTGGGTATTCGCCCGACACGAGATCTGTTGGGCTCTGAGTTTTGGACGCACAAGGGAGCAAATACCTTGATCTTGCATCTCAGAAAACCGCTTGACGCGTCTGTGCTAAACGTGTTCACAATCGTATTGCTGGCGGGATACATCGGCTACACGATTGTGCATTCCCATCCTCTTCTTTGGCTGTTTCCAATCTCTATGATTCTTGTGGTTATTATCTTCAAGAACCCAAGGGTAGGCATCTATGTAATGCTGATCTCATTGTATCTTTTTGACTGGCTCAGTGATCCATTTGGTATCTTGCCCAGGCAACTGACTTGGACAAAAGACCTGGTCATTCTTGTTTTACTTCTACGAACGCTCATTTTGATGGTTGAAAGGAAAAGAACTCTCAGAACCCCAATCGATGTTCTGCTGAGCCTGTTTGTTCTGGCGGGCTGTGTTTCTTGCTTGATAAATTCTACCCCCCTGATTGTGGCGGCATTAGGATTCAGGCACGCCCTGAAATACATTCTGTTTTTCTATGTACTTGTCTATTCTGACTTTGAAGAGAGATTTCTCCAGAGGCTCATTCTCGTGATTCTGCTTATTGCCTTTGTCCAGGTTCCTATCGCCATAGTGGAGTATTCTCTATGGAGACCGAGTCTAATGGCCCTTGGGCCTGCCATGATCCGACCGGATTTTGTCACAGGGACTTTGCCCAGAGGATCTAGTGGGGTTTTGAGTCTATTCCTTGTAAGTGCGATGTGTATCCTTATCGGATTTGGTATGTACTGCAAGGATATCAGAATTAGAGCGCTGATGTTGATACCTTTACTGTTTATTCCTTTACCATTCGCAATGTCCAGGGCGACCTTCTTGTTTCTTCCTCTCGTAGTTCTATACCTACTGGTCAAGAATGCTGGTCACAGGACAATCCTACGTTTCTCCTATGGTGTGGTTCTGTTCTTGGTCTTCTTCAGCATTATCTACCTCACCCCGTACCTCGCGAAATACAATGTCGCAGATTGGCTGCTCGATCCTCGCTTCATATACATGGAGCAAGCAGGTCCTCCGCAACCAGGTAAGGACCTTGGTAGGATCACCGGGGTAAAGTTTGTGGCTGATTACCTAAAAGGACAACCTTATGGACGTCTCTTCGGTGTGGGCCCGGGAATGTGGTCGGAGAGCTACTTTCCTTCGTTTACAGGAGAGATTTGGGAGACATTCAGTGAATACAGGGCCCCGGGCCGTAACCAGATTGCACGGACTCTATCTGAGTTCGGCCTGGTGGGTCTGATCCTTTACTTTCTAATAGTCTACAAGGTGTACCGAATGAACCAAGTGCTCTTCAAGAAAGTCAATGACAATTATTGGAAAGCTATTTCCTTTGGATTTAGCGGCATCATATTCTTGTACGTAGCGGCTTCAATATACATTCCCTTGTTGCATTGGAATGCTTCTGCATTTCTATTCTGGACTCTAGCAGGAACTGCTTTCACCATTGGCAGGAAAAAGGGGATTTTCCGATGAAAATTCTTTACTCAGTGGGAGATCCTGGAGGGAGGACAGATTACGCTGTTTATTCGGGGAGTATATGCCACATAGTTAATCTAACCCGTGCTTTCACACAACTGGGGAACGAAGTCGTTTCTGTGATTGCTGGTGAGGGAAAGAAAGAAAGGAAGGAAGCATCATATTTTCGTCTCCTTAAGCAGATAATTCCAGGTACCGTGAGTTCAGCGATTAGAGAGATCTACAAGATCTGGTATAACGTCACATTCTATCGAACCTATAAGAAAGTCTTCCAAGATGAATCACCCGACTTTGTGTATGAGCGATATTCCTCCTTTCACGTTTCGACGTCAGTAATTGCAGAGCAATTGGGAATACCCTACATTGTTGAAATCAACGATCCCGCAGAAGAGAGAAGGTGGTTCGGTCCTGCTCATTTCTCTTCCATAGCGTTGGCTATTCAGAAAAGAATAGCAACACGTGCTGATGCAATTGTGACTGTTTCGATGGGGATGAAGAACTACCTCATAGAAAGAGGTATCCCCTCGGAGAGAATCTATGTTTTGCAAAATGGTGTCGACTGTCAACTGTTTGACCCGCAGGTTACCGACGGCCAGGAAGTACGCAACAAATATAATCTAAAGGGGAAGATCGTGGTGGGGTTTGTTGGAAGCATGGAGGAGTATCATGGAATTGGCCTTCTTGTTCAGGCGGCGAAACAGGTTATGGAAGGCGCAGATAATATCCATTTTCTGCTAGTGGGACCTTCAACACAGCTGGAATTCTTGAAGAAAGAGGATCTAGTTGAGTGTTTCACACTAACCGGCGGTGTCCCATATGACAGGATCCCCGAATATATTTCAAGCATGGATATCTGTGTTGTGCCTGCTACAAACTGGTACTTCTCTCCGATCAAGATCTTTGAATATGGTGCTATGGGAAAACCTGTAATTGCGCCTAGGGTAGGTCCAATTCAGGAGGTCATCGAACATGGTACAAATGGAATTCTGACAAAACCGGGAGACGCAAAAGATCTGGCAGAAAAAATACAGCAATTAGCTAGGCGGCGCCTACTCAGGGCAAAGTTGGGTTCTAATCTGATGGGCCGTGTACGCCAGTATCATACATGGAAAAATAATGCACAGAGGACCATCGACGTCTATCGAGCCACTAGGAATAGAGATCAATGATAAGCCTGTATTTGTAAGGCTCAACAGCGCAGCGTTCTCAAATTCTGACGACTTCTCCGACGAGGGCACAATGCACAATCATAGGGCCTGTCCGGAAAAGGGCAGGTCGTATGCTTACCCAAGTTGAGATCAATCTTGTAGCATGTGTGTTGATTCCAGGGATCGTGAGTCGGAAGGGTTAGCGGGTCAACTAAGATAAGGAATCACGAAATCAAAACCACACGGAAGCTGAAGAGTCTGCGGGATCGTTGTACAGCAGGGATGATAAGCACGAAGATTTGGTGAAAGGAAGGATTTTTGATAAGAAGTTCCTTAAGGATGTGGCAGACAATGCGTTTGATCCAAATGGTGGGTTTACTTGGGCTTGTTCCTCGGAAGAAGCAGTTCGCCAGTACAGGCCGGACTCTAAGCGGCTATGAGCTCAGCAGAATTCCAATATTGGGAGGTCTTCTGCACAGAGCCGGCTATTGGATTGGTGGACGTTCTCCAGTGCGTGTGTTTCGAGCAATTCTTCATCACAGCGTGGACGCTGAGGTTTTTCACGCCGCATATCCGGCTCTCTGACTTAGATCCTTCTAAGGAAGGGGTCGTTATGAGAAGAAGCCAGGGTATGGAGAATGCGAAAACAACGGAAAACGTCTTGTTGCGAAGCAGTGTTTCGGAAAGACGCATTATGAAAGAGTGGTTAGAAGGATTGAGTCATTTGTCACGCACATCTGAATGTACTTGAATCGTCAGACTTGGTGGTGTGGAGACGTAAGAAATGAGCTCTGGGATATGCATAGCTTCGGAAGGCCTACAGTTTCCTTTTGATGAGGGAGTAAAGAATTTCGTCTATAATTTGATAAGAGAATTGTACAAGAAAAACTATATTCTTGCTCTGTCCATCCGGGGTGGCGAGACAGACAAAAGATACATTAGAAGACTGAGCACCGATAAGACGTTTTTGGATTACTCTTCGTTTAGATCTGTATATACCGTCTGCATCTGCAACTCTCGCCAGCCTACTGCGAAAAAGAGTACTCAAATCATATGCAAGGAGAGCAAGAGTCACAATGGTTGCCTTGCAGTCTGCAGAATATTCATTTCTATCACGGAACCTTATATCTGTTCTGGTCCCAGACTTGGTACTCGTACAATCTCCAAGCCTGTTGAAACGGCTTTGCAGGCTCGGTTGTCGGGTAGATCTCATACCAGGTGGTGTTGATTTACAGATGTTCCATCCTGTAGCGAAACAAAGGAAATTGGAACTGATGAATGAACATGGGATAGATGTGGACAGATTTACGATTCTTCACGTTGGCCACATAAACAGAAAAAGGAACATTCAGATCTTAAAGGAACTTCAAAGAGACAGCAGTCAGGTGATTGTTGTTGGTAGCACAAGCACAGATCAGGACAAAGATTTGGCGGATGAACTCAGAATAGCAGGAGTGAAAGTTATTACAAGTTGTGTCGAGAATATTGAGGAGATTTATCAGCTTTCTGATTGCTATATCTTTCCTGTAACTTCAAATACAGCGTCGATAGAAGTTCCTTTGTCAGTACTTGAAACAATGGCATGTAATCTTCCAGTTGTAACTACAAGATATGGGGGCTGGGTACCTACTATGTTCAATAGTGAGGACAATGGATTTTTTTTCTCGATAAATTGAAGGATCTGTCGAATAAAGTGGAGAGAGTAAAGCAGCTCAACCACTATGGAACGCGAAGAATGGTTGCGCCTTACTCGTGGAGAGAAGTAGCTAAAAGAATCTTAGGATCACTTCAAATATGACTCCCAAGAGTTCTAATCTTGAATTTATCTTAGAAATCCTTAAATCAAAAGAAGGTAAAATTGTGGTCTCAATAAATTATGGAGATGTCTTGAGGATATTAAAAATTAATCGCAACCTGAATAGGTGATATTTATGAAAGTATTAGTGTTTACTAACATGTATCCCTATGAGGAAGATTCTTCTTATGGTATTTTTGTGAAAGAGCAAGTAGATGCATTGCAAAGAGAAGGCATGAAAGTAGATGCACTATTCATAAATGCTCGGCGTAACAAACTTAGTTATATTTCTGGTGTTATTCGATTTATAAGAAGATGCCGTAGAAATAAATACGATGTAATTCATGCTCAACATACTTTCTGTGCTGCTATAGCTCTCTTACAGCGTAAAGTACCAGTGATCCTCACTTTTCATGAAGGTGAAGCTTCGGCTCCATTGAAGATGAAATTGCTACAGATAATTGGCAAGCCCCACAAATTTTTGGTATGTTCGCTTAATTTCAAGAAGTTAATTATCAAATTTG
>JRER01001423.1_pt1 | contig 13434 bp, 13 predicted proteins | sample 210161 | NCBI WGS metagenome assembly JRER01 (sample SAMN03019618, study PRJNA260268) | marine sediment metagenome | biome: Marine; feature: Sediment; material: Clay; isolation source: clay from marine sediments 136 meters below sea floor depth collected from... | place: New Zealand: Canterbury...
CTGATGAAGGCCTACCGGTTTCCTGAGTATGATACACCGGTAAAGGTTGGGCGGAGGGTGGCAGTAATTGGTGGCGGTAATGTGGCTATGGATTCTGCTCGGTGTGCCCTCAGGCTTGGTGCCGAGGAGGTTCATATTGTCTATCGTCGCTCTGAGGTGGAAATGCCAGCCCGCCGAGAGGAAGTGGAGAATGCCAAGGAGGAGGGTATCCAATTTAAGCTACTGACTAATCCTAAGAGATTTCTGGGCAATGAGCAGAACCGGGTGGTTGGTATGGAGTGCTATGAGATGGAGCTGGGTGAGCCTGATGCCAGTGGCAGGCGCCGCCCTATCGCTATACCGGGAAGTGAGTTCATTATTGATGTAGATGTGGTGATAGTAGCCCTGGGCACTCGTCCCAATCCTATTATTGCCTCAACCACCGAAGGTCTGGAGACAACCAGGTGGGGCACGGTGGTGGCTGATGAGGAGACAGGTAAGGCGGTTAAGCCGCAGGTTTGGGCTGGTGGCGATATAGTTACCGGCGCCGCTACTGTAATTAGCGCTATGGGCGCCGGCAAGCACGCCGCCGCCGATATAGATGAGTATTTGAGGGGATAATTTTTGGCTTATCTTTGGTAAGAATCAAAACTCTAACCATTCCATAATCGGCAGCAGCAGGAAGTAAATTTAATATTATATACCATCTGCAATTATTAAAAATTAAGGCAACAGATGAGAGTTTGACCATTTTCCCTTGCAGTTATAGGATTACGTTGGTATAATAATGTGTAGCAAAGGGCTTGACAAATTCCAAAACTCCTTTTAAGCTTATTGAGTTGTTTAATAATTGGTTATAAGAGCTTGGAATAAAATGAGCGTTAATAAAAGTGGTGTGTTAGAAAGATTACTTTCAATCTTTGCCGAGGTTGAAGGGCAACTTAACCAGTCTCATCCTCGCGGCATATTAGCACTCTTGAGAACGAGGTTAACATCTACTTTGTCTACTTACCAAGAATATGGATTATTAGATTCTGTGTTACTAATTAGCTTTCTAAGGAACTTGTTCGATATGCGTTTCGAACAGCGGGTGAGAATACTTAGTAAAGAAGAACTAGCCAAAAGTTCAATACGGCCAGGGCTGAAAAGTATGATCGTGAGGGAATTTGAAGGATTGGACGTTGATGAACACTTTGACTATGATTACATCGTAGTGTTTGACAAATTGGAAGCGGATATGACAACGCTTAAGCAAATAAAGGGGATTGTCACTGAGGAAGAGTACCGCGCCATCCAAAATGAAATTGTCAACTGCATAAGTAAAGCTATAGAGAAAGCACTTGAAGAGTTGCAACAAGTCAATCAAGGTCTTCTTGAAGTTACCCAAAAAGAACTAAGAGAGAAGCAAACCATCCAGGCACTGGACGATTGCTTGAGAAAATTCGTCAGGCGGATGCATATCCAAGTACTTGGGTGGCCTTCAAATTAGAAAGGGGATAAAAGAAATGAGTATACCTGCCACAACCGGTTACCCTGCTGATGTTTTACATCTTGCTACGGAAGGTAAAATGTGGGGGGAGGAAGATCGACTTTTTTCACGATTCTTGCTTGGAAGGCTGTATAGCTGGAAAGCAAAGCCTAACTATATCTTATGCCACCGAGGCCAGTGGAGACAAATGTATGAGACGTTGACAGACATTTCCCTCCAGATAAGTCAGGCTGACCGCATAGTCAGAGGACCCGTGGTCTTGAGAAGTATTCAAAGACCTTCTTTTTCCTTCACGCCTGAAGCAATAGATAAGGCCTTTGGAGAGGGTGCATGGGAAGCTCTCAATGAGGCTATTGCTGTTATTTGACAAAAACGGCTCGGTCTTCAATTAGCTGAAAATTGTCCATTAAGTATATTATTGCTCCAGCCAAGTAAAGAACAGCGCTCGTGCTCTCTCCTACATTTGCTTGCAGCTCTTGTAATTTATTTTGGTCAAAGCGCTGGAGGTCTAACCTTCGAGCAAGTTCTGTCAAAAGCATTGGTTTTCTAAGTTGGGCCCCTTTCCCGTAGTCATGCTCCAAGTCGTCTCGCAAATTCTCAAGGTATGATTTATCGACGGCGGTGAGCAGGCTATGCTCAAGGCATTTCTGGTGAGCTTCACTTATAACTTTAAATGCATCCATTTACTAACAGTTGGCTACACTCCGTTTCTAGGAGGCAGATATGAAATCGACTATAGACCTACACGACCTCAACAAACGTTTAGACACTTGGCGGAATAGAGGACTTACACCATGGCTAACTTGGACAGCGGGTGGTATTCTCGGTGTTGTGTCAGCGATTAACCAATGGCCACCTTGCCTTGAACTAGGCAATATCATAGCACTTAGCGTTTTTGGCACTTCGACCCTTATATTTTTCACTATTCGCCGAGCAGCTATTAAGAAACTAGAAAGGAAAATTAAGGGAACCCGTCAGCAAGTAGTTTAGCATAGTGAAATAATGCTGGCAACTCTCTACTCCAGCTATTAGCAGGTGGGAGTTTGGGGAGCCTCATTACTATGGGTAGAGGCTCCTTTTACTTTTAAGTAAAGCATCTAAGTAAAGCATCACATTAGCTCATAATTTGCATCTTTCTGAGCTTGTTTATCCGGAGCGTCTAAGAGGGGTCGACAGAGTCGCCTCTGGCGAGCGAAGCCCCCATTTAATAAAACACTAAATCCTAAACCCCAAATCCTAAACTTTAGGAGTTTGAATTTGTCTAGGATTTAGAAATTAGAGTTTAGGATTTCACGAAAGAAGGGGGTGAGGTAGATTTGAATCCCGGGTTTTTTGAAGCTATTTCTTCCCATCTTCCCACCCTCAAGCCGTCTCCGGGGTCTATATTCCCAATCTCCTTCCTTTTAGCCCAAAATTCTAGTAGAATAGGCTTTGGTTATGAAAGTATAAGTTTCTTGGAGGAAACAGAGAGAACCAGTGTATTACTTTGCCTATGCTTCTAATTTAAATAAAAAGCAGATGCGGGAGCGTGCGCCAGACAGTAAGCCTATGTTTGTGGCTACCCTGCCAAACTACAAGCTGGTATTTGCTGGCTGGTCCCGGCGGTGGTGGGGTGGCTACGCTACTATTATGCTGTCTCGGGGCGATAAGGTTAGCGGCGCTATCTATGAAGTCTCCGAAAAAGACATGAGACGACTGGACACCTATGAGGATTGTCCCAGGAGCTACAATAGAATAAATGTCACCGTATTTGATGAGGATGGTAACGCCGTAGAAGCGGTTACTTATATCAGAGCGGGACGATTGGAAGAAACACAGCCGTCACAGGAGTATCTGGCTGTTATTCAGCAGGGCTATAGAGACTGGGAGCTATTCAGGTAAAATTGTTTGTTATTACTCGTAGGCAGGGGTCAAGAGGGGCGAAGCCCCTCTTTTTAATACCCCTCCCCCTCATGATAGGAATATATATCCATATCATGGAGAGGGGGATTAAGGGGGTGAGGTAGGTAAATATTGTCTATTTCCTCGGCAGCACAAACCGGAAGCTTCCTGAACTTTTCTTTAGAAGAAGCAGTTCATTCCAGCAGTTGTTTGTCTCCCGCTCGACACCCACGGCATAAAAATATCATAACTTTGTAACTTTTTTCCTCCTAATTTTATGACTTTTTAATATGCAACTTGCTAAAATTGAACTAATAAACAAGAAGGAGGTGTATATGTGGCCGGCGCAATCATAATGGTTAGCTTCAAAGCTACTAGAAATATTGCAGTCATTAGCTGTGCAGCCGAATGGTGCGGCTGAATCTAGACTAGAAAGGGAGGTAACTGGTATGGAAGTAGCACAAAATCTGGTTAAGACGACTCTTGAAGAAATCGAAAAGGTGCTCAGCACCAAGACCGTCGTCGGGGAGCCGATGACTGTCGAAGGTGTGACCCTGATCCCTCTGATGAGTGTCGGCTTTGGCTTTGGTGCTGGCGGAGGTTCGGGCAGAGGGCCGAGTAAGAAGTCAGAGGAGATAGGAGAAGGCGCTGGAGGTGGCGCCGGAGGTGGTGCTGGGGTGAAGCCCGTTGCCGTGATCATTATCGATAAGCAAGGCGCCAGGATAGAGTCAATCAAAGGAGGTTTAGCCAGCGCAATAGAAAAGATAGGCGAAACAGTACCCCGGATGGTGGAAAAATTTATGGAGAAACGGCAAGAACGGAAAAAGGAAGGGGAGAAGTAGTTGTGGGTTATCGCTACACTAGCGGGCCTGGCTGGACTTACCATCTTTGTCCTCTGCGTGCCACTTGATGCGGCGCTTAACATAGACACGTCTGTAAGGCCAAAGTTTAGGCTGAGGCTGGTGTGGCTCTTTGGTCTGTTTAGTAAGGAAGTAAAAAGAGAAAAGAAAAAGCCTGAAAAGAAACGGAAAAGAAGAATAGGGTTCAGAACCATATCAAGAATCCTGCGAATCAAAGGGCTGTTAAGACAAGTCAAGAACTTAGTGAGGGATGTCATCGGTCAGCTTAAAATCAGAGAGTTGGCAGTGAATCTCAAGCTGGGATTGGACAACCCTGCCGATACAGGATTTCTCTTTGCCTTAATCGGGTCAATTACACCCTTCCTGAGTCTCCCCTCTCAATACCAGCTAAGAGTGCAGCCCTCCTTTTATGACGAGGCTGTTTTCGAGGGCTATCTTCATGGGGTATTAAGGCTGTGGCCTATTAAACTAGTTAGACCTTTTGTAAGGTTTGTCTTTTCACTTGCGACGTTAAGAGTGGTGAAGGTACTGGTTTTGAGCAAATGGAAAAGGAAGAAATAACAATCGAGGCTCCTGTAGCTGTCGCCGGAGCAACCTTAATTCCCATAGTAAAGACTTCGCTAAACTCCTGGCACAGGAAGGGCCGTCTTTCGTTTTTTGGTATTAAGCAGCCAGTTAGTATGGTAGTGGTTTCCCCTCAAGCCAGGAGAGCTTTCCGGATAGACGGTGAAGAAATCTCGTTAGACCAGCTCATGAAAGAAGTCCCTGGTATGAAGGAAATACTAGACAGCATTTAATTTCCTGACGGTTCTCTCACCCATTTTAGCTTTAGCAAATTAGCTGGAAGGAAAGAGTCTCTTGCCATCGAGGTCTTTATTTACCAGCGTCTAAGGGGGTGGGGTAGATAACCCCCCCCTTCTTTTCGACGAAGTTTTTAGTAGAATGGACTCCAATTATGGGGGCAAGCTCACCTCATCCAAGGAGGGAAATAAATAACCTTTGGGGGACATCATGATATGGGTTAACATTATCGCCGGCTTAATACTCTTCTTCAGCCTTATCGGCGGACTCAAGGAGGGAGCGGTTAGGAACTTCTTTTCCCTGGTAGCGCTCATCATTGCTATACCCGTCACCGGAATCTCCTACCACCTGCTGGCTAACCTCCTGTCCTTTATGCCCGGAGAGAACTGGGAAAACTTTGTTGGCTTCTTTATTATGCTAGCCGTGATAAGCGTCATATTCCATTTTGTATTTCTATTGCCGAGGAGATTTATTCACAAAGCCTGGAACAAAGGGCTCCTTTTCCGGCTACTTGGGGCTGCCCTTGGCATTTTCAATGCCGCTATAGGCATGGTGGTATTTACCCTGGTACTTCAGGCCTACCCCATTTTCACCTGGCTGGAAGAGGCGGTGACGGCTTCCGGCATCCTAAGCTGGCTGGTTCTGCACCTGGGTTTTGTCCAGGCAATGCTACCTCAACTGTCTCAGTATGCAGTTACTACGGTATTAGCTGGGCTAGCGCTGATAATGGTGGGGTTGATAAATAACCTACTCCCAGCGGAAGAACCTGACGGTAACGATGCTGGCTACGACCACCCGCCCATAGAGCTTAGCTTTTAGAGGCATTTAAAGGAGTGTCTAAGAGGGGCGTTAGCCCCTCTTTTTAATTTCTCTCCCCCCTCATGATAGGAATATATATCCATATCATGGAGAGGGGGACAAAGGGGGTGAGGTAGATAAACGGAGGTTGTTTACTAATGCCTTTTCTTCCCACCCTCCCACCCTCAAGCCGTCTCCGGGGTCTATATTCCCAATCTCCTTCCTTTTAGCTCAAAATTCTAGTAGAATAGGCTAGGATGAGAGAAGGTTCAACCCCCATCAGGCAGCAATACCTCAGGATTAAGCGAAAGTATCCCCAGGCTATTGTCTTCTTCCGCTTGGGCGATTTCTATGAGACCTTTGATGAGGATGCCAAACTTGCCTCTCGTGAGCTGGAGATTGTCCTTACCTCCAGGGAGATGGGCAAGGGGCATCGGGTGCCTATGGCTGGCATCCCCTATCATGCCCTGGATAACTATCTGGCTCGGCTAATCAATCGCGGCTATAAGGTGGCTATCTGTGAGCAGGTAACCCAGCCCGCTCCCGGTAAAGGCTTGGTCCAGCGTGAGGTCATCCGTGTGGTAACGCCTGGCACGGTGGTTGAGCCCAGCCTTCTTGACAGCAAGAGCAATAATTATCTGGTCAGCCTGGTTCTGGGTGATGAGGCGGTGGGGCTGGCTTATGTTGACATAACCACCAGCGAGTTCGCCACTGCCCAGGTTCCATTTCATCGGGCTGTTCCTGAACTGGAGCGACTCAAGCCCTCGGAGGTTATCACCGCAGAAAGTTCAGAATTATCCGGTTTAGGCTTAACTGCTCCGGTGACTCGCCTTGACGATTATTGGTTTGAGCTGGAGGTAGCCCGTCAAACAATGCTCGACCACTTCGGCGTAGCTACCCTTGAAGGCTATGGTTGTGGTCATCTACCCCTGGCGCTCGGAGCCGCCGGCGCTATTATTCACTATATTCAGGAAACGCAGAAAGGGGTTCTGGGACAATTAACCCGACTCACTACCTATTCCACCGATTCTTTTATGGCGCTGGACGTGCAAACCCAGAGAAACCTGGAGCTTTTCCACAGCAGCCGCTTTGGAACCGTTGGTGGCTCACTGCTGTCAATTATTGACCTGACCAGAACCGCCATGGGAGGCAGATTGTTACGGCGCTGGCTTGGTCAGCCCCTGCTTGATATAACCGAGTTGAATAAGAGACAGGATGCCATCGGTTGGTTTTATGATAATACCCTGGCTCGCAATCAGACCATTTCCTTGCTGGGAGAGGTGGCTGACCTGGAGCGCTTGATTAACCGGATAAAGGGCGATATTGCCGCCCCGCGTGAGCTGGTTGCCCTGCGCCGAAGCCTGGAGGTTATACCTAAGTTTCAGCAGGTGCTTGAGTCTGGTAGCCCAATAAATTGGCTGAAGGAGGAGCTAAAGCCCTGCCCTGAGGAGGTGGATTTGATTTCCCAGGCTGTAGTGGAGCAGCCGGGCAGTCTGGATGAGGGTGGCGTGGTGAGGCAAGGTTTCTCCGAGGAGTTGGATAGCCTTCGCCAGACATCTAGAAATGCCAAGCAATACCTGGCTGACCTGGAGCGCAAGGAGCGACAGAGAACCGGGATTAAGTCGCTGAAGGTGGGCTTTAATAAGGTCTTTGGTTACTATATTGAAGTATCTAAGTCCAACCTCCCCCAGGTGCCTCAGGACTATATCAGGAAGCAGACACTGGTCGGTGGCGAGCGGTTTTTCACCCCTGAGCTAAAGGAGTATGAGTCGCTGATTTTGAATGCCCAGGACAGGATTAGTGAGCTTGAGGCTCAAATATTTCGTCAGGTATGTCACCAGGTGGGGGCGGCAAGCCAGCGCATTTCGGCTTCAGCCAATGCCCTGGCTGATATGGATGTCTTCTCCAGCCTGGCTGAGGTAGCAGTGCGCTATAGCTATGTCCGACCTAAATTGACCACGGATAAGGAGATAGTTATTTCACAGGGACGCCACCCGGTGGTGGAGAGGAGTCTGGTTGAGGGCAGCTTTGTGCCCAATGATACCTATCTATCCAACGATGATGCCCAGCTTGTTGTTCTCACCGGTCCTAATATGTCGGGCAAATCAACCTACCTGAGGCAGGTAGCCTTGATTGTGCTTCTGGCTCAGATTGGCAGCTTTGTCCCCGCCGACTCAGCCACCATTGGCTTAGTCGACCGTATCTTTACCCGGATTGGCGCCAGGGAAGACCTGCCGGCTGGTCAATCCACCTTTATGGTGGAGATGGTGGAGACAGCCAATATCCTCAATAACGCTACCCCCCGCTCGTTAATCATCCTTGATGAGATTGGGCGGGGCACCAGCACCTATGATGGACTTTCCATTGCCCGAGCCGTTGCCGAGTATATCCATAGCTATCCCAGGCTGGGAGCCAAGACTCTGTTTGCCACCCATTATCACGAATTGGTGGAGCTAGCCAGCTTCCTGCCCAGGGTGAAGAACTTCAATGTTGCCGTAAGTGAGGAGGGTGGGGAGGTTACCTTTCTATACAAGATTGTGCCCGGTGGCGTTGACAAGAGCTATGGCATCCATGTGGCTAAGCTAGCCGGGCTACCCAAATCGGTGGTGCACCGTGCCCAGGAGGTTTTGGAAGACTTGGAGGGGGATAGCCGCACCGCTTTAGCTAGGCGCTCACTCAAAGGTCGCCGCCGACGCAAAGAGGCTGTGCCACAACAGTTACCACTTTTAGGGCAGAAGTCACCGCTGATAGAGGAACTGGAAAAGCTGGACATTGATTCATTAACCCCGCTTGAAGCCATCACCAAACTCTACGAACTACAGAAGAAGTCGAAGACTCTTTGAGGCGATAGAGGGAGGGGGCTAGGGGGAAGGGTTATCACCGTGGGAAGAATTGCCAACTTTACCTACGATAAGTCCAAATTAATTATTATTCTGGTAGCCATCCTAAATATCCTCGCCTTAACTTCTTTCTTCCGCTTCCAACTTGACACAGATTTCCTGAGCTTCTTCACTGCGGGAAATCCTAAGGCGCAAGAATACGACCAGCTGAATGAAAAATATCAGGTTGGCGAAGCTATCTCGGTTCTCATTGAGCAGGATGATTCTCTCCTGGACAGAGAGAATCTGGAGAAGGTCTTTAGGCTGCAGGCAGAGATAGAAGAACTGGATGGCGTCTCCCGGGTGGAGAGCTTTATTCCTTCAGAAATCTCAGTGGGGCACCGTCTTGTTCAAGTCGACGAGAGGTTTATCCAGCGCCATTCCGATCTCCTGGGAGATTTTATTGAAGACGAGTATTTTCTTACTCAGCAGTTCCTCTCCTCTGATGCCAGTAAGGGGGCTCTTATCGTCACCCTGGAATTGGATGCTAGGGCTGGAGATGTAGTGGGGGCGCTTGAGGAAATAGTTCAAAATGAAGAGGGCTTAACCCTCTCCCTTGCCGGCAATGAAATCATCAAAGATACCCTCTGGAATTACCTGATAAGGATAATTTTTATCCTGCCACCCTGTGCCATAATCCTCGTATTGTCTGTTTTCTTTTTAGTCATCAGGAATCGCAAGTTTACTATTCTGGCAATAGTTCCCGCTGGGCTGGCTGCCTTGTGGACCTTTGGCACAGTTTTCTGGATCGGACAGGAATTGAATCTGGTGACAGTAATCAGCCCAATATTTATCTTGGTAATGGGCTCGGCTGACGGTCTTCACTATATCACCCATTTTATGGACAACATACCAAGATATTCAGACCGCCGCCAATTAACTATAGAAACCATGCGTATGGTAGGCATGCCAATATTTCTAACCACCATCACTACCATGGCTGGGTTTGCTTCCTTGACCTGGACTCAAGTGCTTCCTATGAGACAGATGGGGATATTCGTCTCCTTGGGTATTGGCTATGCCGGGCTTCTCTCTCTTTTCTTTCTTCCTGCTCTCATGTCTAGAATAAAGTTACCCCCGAAGCCACGGCGAGTCCAGGAAAGCCGTTTAACCAGACTTGTTCTTGAAGGTTATAGGCACAGGGCTCTAATTATTGCTGGGCTCTTCATTATCGTGGTTATTTCCGCCTTCTACATACCCAGGCTTGAGGTTGTATCCAATCAGCTAATGTTTTTCAAAGAAGATTCACAAATTAGGCAAACCTTTGATAAGGTTGAAAAGTATTTCGGCGGGGCATTGCCGCTTACCGCAGAGATAGTTGCCGATAAAGGTCTAGACACGGTGAGGGATTACAACTTTGCCGAGGAGATTTTAGATACGGAGAGGGAACTGGAGAGATTACCCGGGGTACAAAGTGCCGTCTCGCTCTTTGACACGATTAGTGCTCTCAATGAAATGGTAACCGGCTGCGCTGATTATCCTCAAAACCCTCAATTCATCCAGCGACTTCTGATGCAGATAGATGACAAAGACCTGGAAACCTTAGTTTCGGATGATGGCCTCAGGATGCTGATTAGAATTGAGGACCTTGATTCCTTAGACATGAGTAGCCTGGAGGATTTTGTTGCCCAGCACCCTGAGATAAGGCTGATTACCGGTATGCCAGTGCTTTTTAACGAGATGAACAAGCTGGTTGTACAAACTCAGATTCAGAGCCTGGGTTTGGCGCTTATTTTGGTCTTTCTCATGCTTTTGATAGCGATAAGAAAATTTGGGGCGGTGCTTATCGCCATGCTGCCCATAGCTATTACCATCGCTGCCATCCTGTGCATGTTGTCCATAACTCAATTCCATCTCAATATTTTAACTGCCATCCTGTCTGCTATCGCCGTTGGTGTGGGCGTGGATTACTCTATCCATCTTATATCGGGTATCTATTACTTCAGAAGGCAGGGTCTGGGCAATATAGAATCGGTAAATTCAGCCCTGTCAACTGTTTCCCGACCAATTCTGGCTAACGCCTTTGGCTTAGCTATTGGGCTTTCCGTTCTTTTCTTCTCCCCCCTAAGGATCCACACCCAGGTAGCTTCTGTGATGTGGGTAGCTATGGTGGTCTCTTCGTTGGCAGCGTTGCTGTTGATCCCCATCTTTTACTCAAAGGCACGTCCCTGAAAGCTCAAGGCATGAGGCTCTCTTCATGTAGTTTGCTCTACGAACTGCAAAAGAAGGCGAGGGAGGGGTGAGGGGAAAGACAAGGACGTCACCTTTTGAGTACTTCTACAACTATAACTTAACTTCCTCTCTTCCAGCATCTGCTTTCCTACCCGTACTTTCAAAATATTTATCGTCACCCTTTATAGCATTATTTTGTTTATAATAATAAAAACCTTTATCTAAGAAGTCATGTCTGTTTTGTATGGCATATCTCTCACCGGCCGCCTGAGTCACGTAAGTTTGAAAATCTAACAAATAGTAATAGGCTTCATCCATTTTTACCCCTTCTGGTATTTGCCATTTAAGGGTCTTCACAAGTTTAACGAAGAACTCTATAAATTTTTCGATTTCGCTTTCTCTTTCTTGGTCAATCAAATCGCTGACAAAGAGGAATACTGAAACTGCCATAGCTCTATTCTTAATAAGATTCAACTTATCTTTGAAATAATCGCAGATCTTATTCAGTTTTTGCTTTATCTCGTTAGTCAGCCTCTTGTCATCTTCACCTAATCGGCTTCGCTCTTTAAAAAATTCCTGTAAGTCTATGTATCTTGACCTATGATATTCATCCATGTTCTTTTTACTGAAATAGTTTAAAGTAATCTGCGCTGCAACTTGCTCTCTAGCGTAACGTCGGTAAGGAATATTTATACCGTTAAAGAAATCATGGAGACCGATGTCGTTAAAGATAAAATCTCTCATTTCCCCTGTCATAGCATGCAATTTTTCCCCAGCATTTAAAATTTGCCCTAGCTGAAGACGAAGAAAGAATAAGTTAAGTTCCTCCACATTCTCAACATTTTCAATTACTACTACACTTATTTTGTAGTTCCAAATCTTATCTTTCCACTCTGGTGGCAGTGCCCGAAATCTTCTGTTGTTTGCCTCCCCGAACTTATCCAAATCCTCGAATATTTCATTTACTATTGTTAGGTGGAATTCATTATCTTCCGCATCTGTTGGGTTTTCACCAAGATAGGAAAGAATGGCATTTATTCTTTGACGCCCATCGATACAGTCATAACTCTTTGCCTCTTTCTTGAAAAGATAGATAGAAGCGATGTCAATACCCCTCAGGATTGAATCAATCAGTCTTTGTTTCTTCTCGAGGTTCCAAACGGTTGGCTCCCTTTGATATTCAGGGAATTCTATCAACCGATGGTTATTAAACAACTCTCTAATTGTCCAACGGGTGTTAGTCTTTTTCATAGGCCGCTCATAACAAATTGTTCGAAGTATTTATTTTCCGTTGTAATTGGAATTCCATCATAATACAATTTTTCACCCTTTGCTCTTAGCCAAAGAGCAAAGATGTTCTCTCTATCATCTGTAATGTACTTTGCCACCCCTTTGATTTTCTCTTCCGAAACTTCTCGTTTTTTTATATCTCCTGCCAAATATGTACGAATTATATATTCTCGGACTTCGGGTATCTCCAGAATAGTCCTCATGTTCAAATATTTATACTGTTCTTTTAACTCTTCACACTTGTCAGGATAACCAATCAATTCAATTGTATAGGGTGGTTTTCCATCAGTTCTAAGGTGCTGAGTAGTATATAGTAAGGAAATTAATTCCCAATCATTTCTGCTTAAAGAAGAGCCGATAATTCGTAGTGTATCACATTCCAACAACTCTCTGGCTTTACCCCAAATCACATCGAAAGGGTAATACTCTCTTTTTTTAACGACACCAGGAGGTATCCAGATGACATCTTCTTCCTGTTCTATTTGACTATCAATGATTATAGGAAATTCATTCTTCCAATTAAAGGAACCATGCAGTTTCAGAATTGGTATACTATCTTCCCTGACACAGTAGTGGCTGTCTTCACTAATAGTTTTGACCAAATAGTTAATTCCGCCTTTAACCTGTTGCACAGCTTTCTCAATAAGGTCTTCATAATTAGTGGTCAATATTAGGACTAGTTCTTCACCTAAGCCAGGTATAGAGTGCATATCTAGTAATGAAGTAAATAGTGTTGGGGAAAAAGAGTCACCTAACTCTTTTATTCTTTCTTGGATTTTCTCTCTGAAGAGTTTTTTTAATTGTTTGGCAATTTCAGAATGCTCTCGAGTTCCAGATGCCTCATAGAGTGTTATCAAATGTTCGATATCCACTCCCGAAACTAAGTCATTACTTACTTCGGTAAGCGCCTCTATGTTCTCTTCTCTAATTTTCCGAGAAATCTCATAAGCTATGGTAGGCATTAAAATGCTTTTTAAATAGCCATTTTGATTTAATTCACCTTGACTTGCCCCAGCCCCAAATAAGTAAGCAACTTTAACCGGCATTTTTCTCCCAAATAACTATACTTTCTCTGGAGGGACTTCTCTTATAATCCCTCATTTGTTGAGAGCTATTCCCTCTATATCTCACTACCCAAATAGCTTTCGGAGTCAGACCTACATGTGAACCAATTTCGGACAATATTTCATCGACAGTTATGTTCACTCCTGCAAAACGAACATTGCTAATAACCATAGCAACTTTTCCACCGCTTTGTAAACATCGATGAATCTCTCTGAGAGAT
>JRER01002201.1_pt2 | contig 13416 bp, 12 predicted proteins | sample 210161 | NCBI WGS metagenome assembly JRER01 (sample SAMN03019618, study PRJNA260268) | marine sediment metagenome | biome: Marine; feature: Sediment; material: Clay; isolation source: clay from marine sediments 136 meters below sea floor depth collected from... | place: New Zealand: Canterbury...
CAAAGCAGCGTAAACTCCGGGAGAGGTGTGTCCGTGACTGATCACGATGCGGTCACGCTCAGCCCGGTAAGGATCAGCAGGATTCACATTGGCGCAGGAGTACAAAACCAGATATACGTCAATGCTGGACATCGATCCTCCAGGATGACCTGATTTAGCCAGAGTGGTCATCTTCAGGATGTCTCCTCGGGCAAGCCTTGCCAGCTCTTTCAGTTTAGCTATTTTCTCCTCACTCAGTTTTTCACTATCAAATCCCCATGACATTCTTTTCAGCCTTTCAAGGGGCTTCTAGCCCTTTTCTATGAATAAATTAATCTAGTCTTCTTCTACCTCGATGGCCTCGGATGGACATTCATCGGATGCTTCTCTTATTTCATCCTCAAAGGCATTAAAATCGGCATCTTCCTTTACCACGGCGACATCGTTAACTTCAAACACCTCAGGACAGGTCTCTTCGCAGAGTCCGCAGGCAGTGCAGGCTTCTTCATCAATCCGGACCTGTATAATCATTGGGCCTCTCCTTTTTGCTCTTTACAGTAGTAAAACTACCTTAAATGTCAAATGCTTGACTCTAAGTTCTGCCACTGCCAATCCACAGGATGAGAGATCCTATTCCTAATATCCAGCAATAGTAGGCAAAGAAAGAGAGCTTACCCTTGACCACAGTCTTTCGCAGAAAAACCAGAGAAAGATATCCGACAGTGAAAGCAGATAAGACTCCTACTATCCAGGGAAGTGGATGAGAGGGCAAATTCTTTTCTGTTAAGGCATCTTTTAAGGAGAGAATTAAAGCCCCCAGAATAGCAGGAATGGAAAGAAGGAAGGAATAGCGAAAGGAAAACTCCTTATTGATTCCCCTTAAGAGCCCGGCAGATATGGTAGCCCCTGAGCGCGATATACCCGGCACTATAGCTATTCCTTGCATTGCTCCTATGAGGAAAGCATCCATTAGGCCCATCTCTTTTATCCCTCTGCCGGTTCTCTTTGTTTTTTCCCCCACACGGAGAATAATTCCCGTGATGATGAGCATAGCTGAGGTAAGGCCCACCCTGGTACACAATAAATCTGCCCAAACCCGTAGAATTAGCCCCAGAATCACGGTAGGTATGGTGCCCACCATGATAAGATAGAAGATCTTGCGTCCTAGTATTTGCTCAGAATGGTGTGGCTTTAATTTTATGAGCGAGGAGATTATGCTGCCTAGATCGCCTCGAAAGTAAATTAGAACCACTATCAGAGTCGCCGCATGCAAAACTATGTCAAACAACACCAGGGGCTGCCTTAGTCCTAAATAGTGCTGCATAATAACTAAGTGGCCAGAGCTGCTCACCGGAAGGAATTCGGTAACCCCTTGCAACAAACCGAGAATTAGGGCCTGAAACGTGGACATGGAGCGAAGGCAGGAGATATTCCTGCTTACCTTACCTTTCTTTCTTTACATATTCCTCTTTGTGAGTTCTTAATAAATTTACAGAGGTGTCGGACTTGAGGACTTGATTCTAACTCATTGGAAATCTTTTCCATGGCCTGGCTGGTATTTAAACCTGATCTGAACAATATCTGGTAGGCTTTTTTTAAGACTTTTCTTGTCTTAAGGGGAAAGTTGGCCCGACGCAGCCCTACGGTGTTTAATCCCCAAAGGGTGGTAGGATGACCATCTGCCTTGGTGTAGGGAGGTACGTCCTTGACCACCTTGGAGCATCCTCCTACAATAGAATAGGCACCGATCCTTACGTACTGGTGCACTGCACTTAAGCCTCCAATTATGGCTTTTTTCTCTACTGTTACATATCCGGCCAGGGTGCCTACATTGGCAATTACTACTCCGTCCTCAATGACGCAATTATGAGCTATATGAGAATAAACCATGAGGAAATTTTCATTTCCTATGCGAGTAGTGCTTCCTTCTTTGGTACCCCTATGAATAGTGGTATATTCTCGGATAAGATTTCTATCTCCTATCTCTACGAAACTCTTTCCATTTTCAAAGTTTATGTCCTGGGGCAAGGTTCCAATAATTACTCCCTTGCAAATAGTGCATTCCTTACCAATGTGAACCCAGCCATCCAGTTGAACATGGGGACCAATTTTAGTTCCTCTACCAATAGTCACGTTTTCTCCGATTATAGAATAAGGACCTACTTCTACCTCCTCATCTAGATTTGCCTTTGGATTTACTATGGCCGTAGGATGCACAAAGATACCCATTTTTTTCCCCTTTCTTATACTAGGATTCCTACTTTGTGAAAGATGTGATCCACCCAGCGAAGGTAATACTTAGGATCAAAGAAAGACTCTAGTTCCTCCTTTTTAAAATATTTGCCTATCTCTTTATCTTGCTCGATCAGTTGTTGAAAATCCTTATCTTCCTGCCAGGACTTCAAGGAAACTCTTTGCACGAGCCCGTAAGCTTTTTCCCGGGAAAGCCCCTTTTTCACCAATTCCAACATTATTCTTTGAGAATAAAACAGTCCTTTCGATTTAGCCATATTTTTTTTCATATGTTCAGGATAAATAAAAAGGTTATTTAGAACCTCAATAGATTTTGTTAGCATATAATCTACCAGAATGGTGGAATCGGGAATTATCACCCTCTCGGAAGAGGAATGGGAAATGTCTCGTTCTCCCCAGAGACTGATATTCTCTAGCGCAGTCTGTAAGTTACTCCTTACCAGACGAGCCAGACCACAGATTCGCTCACATACTATGGGATTACGTTTGTGAGGCATAGCGGAAGACCCTTTTTGTTTCTTACTGAACCCCTCTTCGGCTTCTCTTACCTCGGTTCGATGCAGACCTCTAATTTCCAGGGCAAATTTACCTAAAGATGAGGCAATGATGGCTAGAGCTGAAAGATATTGTGCATGACGGTCTCGCTGAATTATCTGGCTGGAGATCGAGCAGGGGGTGAGATCTAACCTGCGGCAAACATATTCCTCCACTCGAGGATCAAGATGGGCATAAGTTCCCACTGCTCCTGAAATTTTACCACAGGAGATAATCTTTTTAGCCCGGCGCATTAGCTCTAAATTTCTTTTGGTCTCCTCGTACCAGAGAGCGAACTTCAAACCCAGGCTGATGGGTTCTGCATGAACTCCATGGGTTCTTCCCATCATTAAAGTCTCTTTGTACTCTCGGGCCTTTCTTTCTAAAACCTTGGTTAGTTTCTCTAAATCCTGGATGATTATCTCGCCTGCCATTTTCATCTGAAGTGCAAGAGCTGTATCCACCACATCGGAGGAGGTAAGTCCAAAATGAATATAGCGGGCCTCAGAGCCGAGGTGTTCGGCTACACTGGTAAGGAAAGCTATGAGGTCATGCTTGACCTTTTCTTCGATTTTCTTTATTTGGTTGATATCGAAAGCGGCATCTTTTTCTATCTTTTTGACTGCCTCTGGGGGGATTTTCCCCAGCTCAGCCCAAGCCTGGCAGACAAGAATCTCTATTTTGAGCCAGAGCCCAAATTTTTCCTCTTCTTTCCAGATTTTTCCCATTCTGGGAAGAGTATAGCGGGAAATCATTTTTTTCTTATTTTAGATATAGTTTTTAGAGGCAGTCCCCAGATATGGATGAATCCTGGAGCCGCCTTTTGATTGAAAATGCTTTCCTTACCGTATGTAGCAAGATCTCTCTCATATAAGGAATAAGGAGATCTTCTTCCCACCACTTCACAACTGCCTTTGTAAAGCTTTAATTTAACCTGGCCAGACATCACTTTTTGAGTTTGGCCGACGAACCCATCCAGAGCTTTGCGTAAGGGGGAGTACCAGAGTCCATTATAGACGAGTTCAGAGTACTTCTGGGCAATGGTCTCCTTAAAATGAATAGTTTCCCCGTCCAGGGTTAACTTCTCAAGCTCCCTGTAGGCACAGTGAAGAATCACAGCAGCAGGGGCCTCATAAATCTCCCTTGATTTTATCCCCACCACTCTATTTTCTACCATATCAATCCGCCCGATACCATTTACTCCCCCTATTTTGTTCAATTCCTCTATTAGATTGACCAATGGATAGGTTTTGCCGTTTAACTTTGAGGGAACTCCTTCCTTAAGTTCAATCTCTAAATAAGTGGGTTTATCCGGTGCTTTTTGAGGAGGACAGGTTATCTGATAGGCTTGTGCAGGGGGCTCCTGCCAGGCATCCTCCAAAATTCCACATTCAATACTTACTCCCCATAAGTTTCTGTCAATAGAATAAGGGGATTCCTCGCTTACCTTGACGGGAATGCTGTGCTGTTGAGCATATCGTATTTCTTCTTCCCTTGAGTTTAATTCCCATTCTCGTAGGGGGGCCAGGATGATAATTTCAGGATTTAATGCTCGTGCCGTTACTTCAAATCTTACCTGGTCGTTTCCTTTTCCTGAGCATCCGTGGGCAATAGCCTCGGCTCTTTCTTTCTCAGCCAGTTCCACCAGTCCTTTAGCAATGAGGGGACGCCCCAGGGCTGTGGCCAGAGGATACCTTCCCTCATAAAGTGCTCCTGCCTGCAAAGCTGGAAGAACATACTTCTCACAGAATTCTTCCCTGAGATCCTCTACATAAGCTTTGGCAGCCCCTGTTCTCTCAGCCTTTTCCTTTATAAAGTCAAGTGATTGGCCCTGTCCCAGGTTAGCGGTATAAGTGATGACCTCAGCCCCATATTTTTCCTTAAGCCAGTAAAGGATTACTGAGGTATCCAATCCTCCGGAATAGGCTAAAACAATTTTTTTAATCTTTCTCATAGCTAAATTTCCTTTCTCAATCTATTAACGAGAAGATGAGCTCTACGGAGAGGCTCGGGTAGTCTCGATACTCTGGCGCATTCCAGAACTATTTTAATAGAGGTATCCAGATTTGTCTTGTGTCCTGGAGAAACGAAGACGGGTCTGATTTTGTCTTTTGTCCTCACCACTGCTCCTAGCACTTTTTCCTCATCCTTTAATAACTCAAAGCTTCCCTTTTTGGCCTGAGGGGGTGAGTAATGCCCGATTAATTTAGATTTAGCACAACCAATGGTGGCCTTATCCAGGAATAACCCCAAATGCGTTGCCATCCCCATCCTCCTTGGATGGGCGATTCCCTGACCATCAAAGAGAATAAGATCTACCTTACTCTTTATCTTTTTGAATGCTCCCAGTAGGGGAGGTCCCTCCCGGAAGGCAAGTAGTCCAGGAAGGTAGGGAAATTTTATAGGGGAGTAAGAAAATGTTTTCTCAACCACTTCTAACCCGGGAAAATCCATGATAACTACTCCCCCGATGGCCATATCCTTTAAATAGCCAACATCCGCTCCCGCAATCCTTTCTATTTTATCAAAGCCATTGGATAGGCTCATTTTATTTCTCAGTTTTAATTGAATCTGAAGAGCCTCCTCAGGACTCACTTCCCACGAATGAAGATCAGCCCACTTCAACCTGTTCCTCAATAATTCCATGGCATGAAAGTTGCGCGTCGAGAACAGCGTAACCCATGGTTAACTCAATAGCTCCACCAGTATGGCTTTTTGTAAATGCAGGCGATTTTCCGCCTGCTCAAAGACGATGCTTTGACTACCATCCATAACCTCAGAGGTAATCTCCTTGCCTCTGTGTGCGGGAAGACAATGCATTACCAGGACATCTTTCTTAGCCCTCCTCAGGAGTTTCTCATTGATCTGATAGGGCTGGAAGATCTTTTTGCGCACCTTTTTTTCTGATTCTTTACCCATACTTGTCCAGACATCGGTGTACACGATATCCGCCTGTTCCACCGCCTTTAAAGGATCTCTCTGGACCACTATCTTCCCGTTACTAATTTTTTTGGCGCTCTCCATTATCTCGGGGTTTGCATCATATCCCTCGGGATTAGAGACAACCATGTTAACCCTTAATTGGGCTGCCCCCAGAAGAAGAGAATTACAGACATTGTTCCCATCCCCCACGTAGACAAATTTTATGGTTTCCAAGTCAATTTTTCTCTTCCAGAGAGTATAATAATCGGATAGAGCTTGACAGGGATGGAGAAGATCGGTAAGGCCATTGATCACAGGGATACTGGTGGACTCAGCCATTTTTACTACTTCTTTCTGATCAAATGTTCTTATCATAATGGCATTTATATATCTGGAAAAGATTTTGCCTGTATCCTCGATGGTTTCTCCTCTTCCTAGCTGAAGGTCTTGAGAGGAAAGGAATATAGCGCATCCACCCAGTTGATACATACCTACTTCAAAGGAGAGACGGGTGCGGGTAGAAGGTTTACGGAAGAGCATTCCCAGGGTTTTATCCCGCAGGGGGTGATAAAACCTTCCCCGTTTTAATAGATTTTTCAGGTAATCTGAGAGTTCAAAAAGATGGAGGATCTCATCTTTACTTAAATCCGCAATGGAGAGAAGATCTTTCTTCATAAAACACCTCGCCGGGCAGCAAAAAATATCTCGGGACTCTCTCCCTTCGTCGCTGTATATCAGCTCAGGGTTTTTCAAGAGAGCTTATCCTTTCTTTTAATAGTCTGTTAACTACTTGAGGGCTGGCTTTCCCCTTAGTTCTTTTCATTACCTGCCCCACTAGAAAACTCAGGGCTTCTTTTTTACCCTTTTTAAAGTCGTTCACCGCACCCTGGTTTTCTTTTATCACCTCTTTCACTATATTTGTCAATTTGAGCTCATCGGTGATCTGCACAAGTTTTTTCTCCTCGATTATCTTTTCTGGGGCCTTTCCTGTTTTGAACATCTCTTCGAAAACAAGTTTAGCCAATTTTCCACTTAAGGTTCCCTCTTTCATCTGTGCCAGCAGGCTACCTATCTGTTCAGGGCTCACTTTGACCTGTGGTATGGAAAGATTGGCTTTCTTGACCAGCCTCAGAAACTCCCCCATTATCCAGTTACTCACCCCTTTAGGATGGGGAAACCCCACCACACATTTTTCAAAATAGTCAGCCAGATCTTTGGCATCGGTAAGAATCCCCGCATCATAAGGAGGAAGGCCGTAATCTTTTATGAACCTTTGGTATCGCCTAAGGGGAAGTTCAGGAAGCTCTGCCTTTAAATTCTCCTTCCATTCCTTATTCACCTCGACAGGCAGAAGATCAGGTTCAGGAAAATATCGGTAATCGTGTGCTTCTTCCTTACTTCTCATGCTTCTAGTTCTCTTTTTCTTAGAATCCCATAGACGAGTCTCCTGGATAACCTTTTCTCCTCTATCCAGAAGACTTGACTGCCTTTTTACTTCTGACTCAAGCCCATCTCTTAAATCTTTGAAAGAATTCATGTTTTTAAGTTCTGTCTTGGTTCCCAACTTTTCTCGCGCAGGAGTAATTGAGATATTAGCATCGCAGCGCAAAGATCCCTCTTCCATGTTACAATCGCTGACCTCTAAGTAGCGCAGGATCCCTTTTAGGTTAACTAAATATTGATAGGCTTCTTCGGGGGAACGAAGCTCAGGCTGGCTCACAATCTCCATTAAGGGAATCCCGGCTCGGTTATAGTCAACAAAACTCGCCTCCCTATCTTCGAGGTTTTGGGTATCTTCCCCGTGAATGAGCTTGCCGGCGTCTTCTTCCAGGTGAACTCTCTCAATCTCAACTCTTCTTAGCTTGCTGTTTACCTCAAACTCCAGATACCCATCCCTGGCCAGGGGTTCATCATATTGGGAGATCTGATAATTCTTGGGTAGATCTGGATAATAGTAATTCTTCCTGGCGAATCTACAGAAGCGGCTGATTTTACAGTTTAAGGCTAAGGCTGTGGAAAGGACATATTCTACAGCCTTTTTGTTAATGACGGGAAGTACTCCCGGTAGACCCAGGCATATGGAGCAGGTCTGGCTATTAGGTGGTGCTCCGAATTTGGTGCTACACCCACAGAAAAGCTTGCTCTCAGTTGAAAGCTCCACATGAACTTCTAATCCGATGTTGACTTGGTATTTCATCTTTCCATTCCTACTCCATCTATCTTAGCCTGACAGAATTTACACCTATCCTCCTCAAGATAAAATTTCTCTATTCTGTATCCATAGCGTTGAATAAGCACTCTGCCACAGTTGTAGCAGTGAGTGTTCTCACCCTCATCTCCAGGAACATTTCCTGTGTAAACATATCTTAAGCCTGCCTCCAGACCAATCTGGCGAGCTAGATGAAGAGTTTCTGTGGAGGTGAAGGGAAGATCATTTAGTTTATAAGTGGGATAAAATCGGCTGAGATGCCAGGGAGTATCTGGTCCTAAATCGACTATAAATTCAGCTAATCTTTTTAACTCCTCCGCAGAATCATTCAGGGTGGGAATGATGAGGGTAGTTACCTCCAGCCAGATCCCCATTTTCTTCATAAGTTTTAAGGTTTCCAGCACCGGGGTGAGCTTACCTTTGCAGTTTTTTCGGTAAAAGCTTTCACTGAAGGACTTCAAATCCACATTGGCTGCATCCAGATAGGGACTTATTTTTAGCAAAACCTCCTTATTCATGTATCCATTGGTAACAAAAATATTTTTGATGAGCTCTTTTTGGGCTAGCCTGGATGTGTCATAAGCAAACTCAAAGAAAATAGTAGGCTCTGTATAGGTATAAGCGATGCTCTTACATCCAGATCTTTTGGCTTGAGAGACGATAGATTCAGGGGTATAATCCCTTCCTTCAATTTCTCCTCTCTCTCTGGGAAGCTGAGAAATACTGTAATTTTGACAATTACGGCACCTCAGATTACATCCCACCGTAGCCAAAGAAAAAGCATCCGAGCCAGGATAGAAATGATAGAGAGGCTTTTTTTCTATGGGGTCTATGGCTGATGATACTACCTTTCCATAAACCAAGCTGTAGAGTTTTCCTTCCCGGTTTTCCCTCACTCCACAGATTCCTCTTCTGCCATCTCCTATCCGGCAGTAATGAGGGCAGAGCTGGCAGATTACTTTTCCATCTTCCAACTCCTCATAAAACATAGCCTCATGCATTTAGCTTCTCTTTATGCTAAAAGAGTGAATTATTACACCATATAATAGGGTAGGGAGCTTTCTTTGTCAAGCTTGCTACGACTAAATTCTTGACAATCGGCTAATTTTTTATAGAATTAAAGCTGATATGATTCTTACTGTCACCCTTAATCCCGTCTTGGATCGGGTAGTTGAGATACCCGATTTTGGAGTGGCTAGGGTCAACCTGGTAGAAAAAGAGAGAGTAAGGGTGGCAGGGGGAAAGGGAATAAATGTCTCCCGGGTAGCTAAAACTTTGGGCGAGCCAACTTTAGCCACTGGCTGGCTGGGAGGCCGTAGTGCAGGGTTCATAAAGGAGAGATTAAAAAAGGAGGGTATAGCTTCCGACTTTGTTCCCATAAAGGAAGAAAGTAGGCTGAATTTGACCATTCTTGATCCGGTAACCCACAGCCAGACTCACTTGGTGGAGGCTGGTCCCCGGATTTTTCCTTCTGAAATAAAAAGACTAGAGGAAAAAATTGGAGATCTAGTAAAAAAGGCGAGAGTGGTAGTTTTTTCTGGAAGCATCCCCCCAGGAGTATCCGAGAACATCTACCATTCCTTAATTCGTTTAGCATACCGGGAAAAGGAGGACATTATCCCTATTCTGGATACGCGAGGTGAGCCTCTCAAACAGGGGCTTGAGGCCAGGCCCTTTATGCTTAAGCCCAATAAAAAAGAGTTGGAGAGTCTCATTGGAAAAAGCCTTGAGTCTGAAGAGGATTTAATTCACGAGGCAAGGGCTCTTGTTAAAAAATACGTTCAGCTTCTGGTTGTCTCTCGAGGAAAGGATGAGGTTATGGTGATGGAAAAAAAGAGGCTGCTCATGGTCTCCCCTCCTGAAATAAAGCCTCTGAATACCATAGGAGCAGGGGATGCTCTGGTGGGGGGTTTTGCTGTGGGACTCTCCCGAGGATTAAACTTAAAGGAGATGTCAGCTCTTGGGGTAGCTTGTGCGGCCGTGAGTGCAGAAGAGGGAAGAGAAAAACCGCTTTCTTTCAAAAGAATAAACCAGCTTAAGAATAAAATTAGGTGTAGAGAGGCAAGAGAATGAGTTCTCAGAAAAATAAAGAGAGTGTAAATTACGAAAAGAAATATTTAGAGATAAAAGTTAAACTCACCACCAAAGAAAAAAAGTTTAAGGATGCTAAAAAGGAAATTGCCTCCCTTCGTAGCCAGCTCAAAGCAGTGAAGGAGGAGCTGAAGTCAACAGATAAGGAAGCAGGTGAGTATCTGGATTATCTTAAGCAATTAAAAGCAGAGTTTGAGAATTATAAACGTCGCAGCCAAAAAGAAAGAGAAAGGATAGTTAGTTGGTCCACTGAGGATCTAATCAAGCAATTTTTGCCTGTCTTGGACGATTTGGAAAGAGCAGTGGACTCAAGCCAACAGTCAAGGAACCTTGCCAGTCTGGTAGAGGGGATGAGGATGATTCTTGAGAAGCTAAGGGGTGTACTTCAGAAGCAGGGGCTCCAGGAGATTAAGGCAAAGGGTGAGGAGTTCAATCCCCATTTTCATGAGGCGCTTATGAGTGTGGATCTGGCCGAATATCCGGATAATTTAGTCGTGGAGGAGATGAGAAAAGGTTATAAGCTGAACGATAAGATTTTAAGACCAGCTATGGTTAAGGTAAATAAGAGAAGTGAGGAAAAGAAGGTAAAAGGTGAAGGGTGAAAAGTAAGAAGTAAAAGAGAACAAGATAAAAGATAAAAGATAAAAGTAAAGATAAGTGATCAGGACGGATTGGATTTTACCCTAATCACCGATTCCTGATCACTATAAAGGAGGTTTATTTATGGGTAACAAAAAAGTAACTAAGAAAATAATTGGTATTGATTTAGGTACCACCAACTCCTGTGTGGCAGTAATAGAGGGGGATGAGCCTGTGGTTATCCCTAATCAAGAGGGCTCCCGAACGACCCCTTCCATAGTTGCTTTCACCGATAAAGGAGAGATGTTGGTAGGTGGGCCAGCTAAAAGACAGGCTATAACTAACCCTGAGAATACAGTCAATTCCATAAAAAGACTGATGGGTCGCAGGTTCGATGAGTCAGCCGTAGAGAAGGCAAAGAAAAGAATCTCTTATGATTTAATAAAAGATTCTCAAGGCAGAGTAAAAGTGAAGGTAAACAAAGGAGAATTTCTACCTCAGGAGATTTCAGCCCGTACCCTCCAGAAGATGAGACAGACAGCCGAGCAGCATCTGGGAGTAAAGGTAGAGCGAGCAGTAGTTACTGTTCCTGCTTATTTTAGTGATAGCCAGCGCCAGGCCACTAAAGATGCCGGTACTATTGCTGGTCTTAAGGTAGAGCGTATCATTAATGAGCCTACGGCAGCAGCTATGGCCTATGGATTGGAAAAAAAGGGAGAAAAGAAAATAGCAGTCTATGACTTAGGTGGGGGAACCTTTGATATTTCCATTCTGGATGTAGGGGATAATGTAGTGGAAGTTCTTTCCACTAATGGAAATACCTATTTGGGAGGAGATGACTTCGACCAGCAAGTGGCGGACTGGGCGGCAGAAGAATTCAAGAAGGAAAGCGGCATAGACATAAGAGAAGATAAGATGGCTCTACAGAGGCTTAGGGAGGCGGCAGAGAAAGCCAAATGTGAGCTTTCCTCCAGTCTGGAAACCCAGATAAATCTACCCTTTATTACCGCGGATCAAAGTGGGCCTAAACACCTGAGCCTGACCCTTAGTCGGGCCAAATTAGAGCAGTTAACTGAAAATTTGATTGAGAAGACCGTCAAGCCATGTGAGCAGGCACTGGCAGATGCTAAATTGAAACCTGAGGATATTCAGGAGGTAGTCTTGGTGGGAGGCCAGACCAGAATGCCCAAAGTGCAGGAAGTAGTGAAGAAGCTCTTCGCAAAAGAGCCTCATAAGGGAGTTAATCCGGATGAGGTAGTGGCGGTAGGGGCAGCTATCCAGGGCGGAGTTCTGGCTGGAGAAGTCAAAGATATCCTTCTTCTGGATGTTACACCACTTTCCCTGGGAATAGAGACTCTGGGAGCGGTGTTTACCAGGCTCATTGAGAGAAATACCACTATTCCCACCAAAGAGAGCAAGGTCTTCACTACGGCTGCTGATGGTCAGACAGCAGTAGATATTCATGTTCTACAGGGGGAGCGAACCATGGCCGCCGATAACCGCACTCTGGGAAGATTTCAGCTTACCGGAATTCCCCCCGCTCCCCGCGGTGTCCCTCAGATTGAAGTTACCTTTGATATTGATGCCAATGGCATTGTAAATGTTAAGGCCAAGGATAAAGGCACTGGCAAAGAGCAAGAAATTACTATTAGAGAATCAGGTGCTTTATCCAGTGAGGAAAAGGACCAAATGGTCAAAGAGGCCGAACAACATGCTGAGGAAGACAAAAAGAAAAGAGAGAAGATCGAGGCTCAAAATCAGGCAGACAACATAATCTACGCTACCGAAAAGGCTCTCAAGGAGCATGGAGGTAAGGTTAGTGATGACGATAAGAAGAATATCCAGGCCGCAATCGAGGAGCTTAAGAAGGCAAAAGATTCGGGGAGTGTAGAGGAAATTAGAGATAAGATAAAAAAGCTGAGTGAGGTTGCGCAAAAACTCGGCCAGACAGTGTATGAGGAGGCAGCTAAAAAACAGGCGCGAGAAGAGCCTAAGCAAAAAGGTGAGGCTGAGAAGGAAAAAAAGGAGAAAAAAGAGGGAAAAGATGTAACTGATGCTGACTATGAGGTGGAGGAGTAACTGAGTGGCCAAGAGAGATTATTATGAAATTCTAGGTATTTCCAGAGATGCTTCTCCTCAGGAAATAAAGAAGGCTTACCGCAGGCTAGCCATCAAATATCACCCTGACCGAAATCCGGATAATTCTAAAGAAGCCGAGGAAAAATTCAAGGAGGTATCCGAGGCTTACAAGATTCTCTCTGACCCTGAAAAAAGGCAAATCTACGATCAATACGGACATGCGGGACTGGAGGCAGAAGTTGGAGCAGGTGCTGGGTTTGGTGGATTTGGCTTCGATCCGTTTAAGATCTTTGAGGAGGTCTTTGGTAGAGGATCTTTTGGAGGGGATGTCTTTGGAGATTTTTTTGGGCGGAGAACCAGAGCAGGAGAAGCTCAACCAGGCTCAGATCTTCATTATACTCTGGAGATCAGCTTTGAGGAAGCAGCTTTTGGAACCGAAAAAGAAATCAGAATTGGCAGGTATGAACCATGCTCTAGCTGTAAAGGAAGCGGAATTAAGCCTGGTTCCGGACCTGAAACCTGCCCAACCTGTAAAGGAAGCGGTTATATATCGGTTAGCCAAGGCTTTTTTTCCATATCCAGAACCTGTACTCAGTGCCAGGGAAGGGGAACCATTATAAGGGACCCCTGCCGGCAGTGTCGAGGTGCGGGAAGGACTCGAACCAACCGCAAGATCAAGGTAAAGATCCCGGCCGGGGTCGATCACGGAGCTCACCTGAGGTTAGGGGGGCAAGGAGAAGCTGGTTTACACGGAGGTCCACCTGGTGATC
>JRER01000313.1_pt1 | contig 13415 bp, 16 predicted proteins | sample 210161 | NCBI WGS metagenome assembly JRER01 (sample SAMN03019618, study PRJNA260268) | marine sediment metagenome | biome: Marine; feature: Sediment; material: Clay; isolation source: clay from marine sediments 136 meters below sea floor depth collected from... | place: New Zealand: Canterbury...
TTTGACAATAATTATTTATACCAATACGGAAAACCTAGGTAGCACAAGGTGACTGCGTTGGAAGAAGCTGAAAGAAACATCGGATGGATTCTGATAGTTTCTATAATCATGTATTCTTTATCTATGTTCAATTTCTTACGCTACCTTACCTACGGCATTGTTTACCCCTTCAGTCGCGATGTGTGGTACCATTTAGCCAACGTAAACACTTTATTCTTTATCTTGACTATTACTTCATCTGCACTTTACAAAGCACGCTTCTGGAAAACAAACTGGACATATAAACTTTCCATCCTATTCTTCGTAGTTTCTATGACCCTACTATTTACACAAAGCCTGAGATGGTTATCTTAGCTTAGTACCTCAAAGAGTGGTTGTTCCGCTTGGTTGAAACGCAGCTTGTTGGCAGATGCGGGCTCTACTGTGGTGCCTGTGGCATCTACCGCGCATACAAAGACGACGGAGACTATCTCAAGAGGCTGGCTGACCATTTCAGTTGTCCACCAGAAAAAGTACGCTGCGAAGGCTGTCAAGCTTTAACTCCAAACTGCTGGGGAATCAACTGCAAAATCGTCCAATGCTTAAGAGCCAAAAACCTCGAATTCTGCTACCAATGCAAACAATACGAGGAACATTCTTGTGAAAAGTTCGAAAACCTAGCTAAGCCCTATCTTGAAGAAAACCAAGTAGACCTAAGAGCTAGCTTAGAAAGAATCCGAAAAGGCGAGGCTGAAATCGAAGCATGGCTCAAAGAATCCGAAGAAAAATTCAGATGCCCAGCATGCGGAAAGCCGCTTCCATCTGGCTCATTCAGAAGCAGATGCTACCACTGTGGCGCAGAGCTATCAAGGTAAACCATTAACAAATTTATTAGAATGCAGTATCTTCTTGCACAGACCCCTCTTCAAGCTGAGAAGGCGGAGGCTTTCTCACCTTCGCAAGGTATACCATCACTAAAACTACAGTAGCAGCCACAGTGAAAACAACGATAGTTGTTGGAGTCAACCAGGGAAAAGGCTCAGAAGGAGCCGAAGGGGCAGATGGAGAAACCCGCATAACCGAAAGCGCCGCAACCCGAATCTGGTCTTGCAAGTCGTCTGGCTCAACCCAGCCCAATGTTTGAGTAGAGGTAGAATTATCGTAAGAAGTGTGAAGCCAACCTGGCTCTCCCAAAGACCACTTATCACTGTATAAGATCGGAGAAGAAGAAATCATGGTGCTAGAGCTCACAGGAACAGCATCACTAATATTAGCATCTAAACCCCAAAGCGTATAGAAAAGGTTGCTCCCCGTCGGGTCCCTAAAAGCCTCCTGATCAGAGCTACCTGGACTTATCAGCCTAGCACTAACGTTTAGGTCACGTGCAGCTTCCCAAACAAGTTCGTCTAGATTTAAGTCGTCGCCTTGAGTCTTTGAAATAGCAAGCTCGTCGCTGCCAATGCTGTCCACGTTAACAACCACAATAATGTCCTCCATCTGGGCCTTATGTTTACTCACGTAGTTTACTGAACCAACAAGCCAAAGTTCCTCGCTTGCAAAAGCAATAAACAAGATCGTATATTTCGGAGCGTACAAGCCGTTCTTAAAGGCTTCTGAAAAAATTCGAGCCATCTATATAACCCCGGCGGTGCCAGCGGCGTTATCGCAGAAACCGCTAGTCATAACCGTGTCGTAATGTCCAGAAACGATGATGAACTTTTCAGGCTCAACTGAGCCCTCTAGCCTTCCAATAACATTAGAATGAGGACCAAACCCAATAACCGAGTTGATGCTAACTCTTGCAGACACGTTTAAATCATTCTCCCAGTCTCGGATCAACAAGCCATCCTCATGATTCACCCATCCAACTGGAATCGTCAAGTTCCAATAATAAGCGCCTAAACCGCTCATTGGTCGACCGCCCCCAGAACTAAACATGGGCGGAGTAAAACTCATCCAATCATACCACCATGTGTAAATAACCGCAACAGGCGGCTGAGCGGTCAACTTGCTCCTAAAGGTTTGCTCCCAGCTACTGCTCCAACGAACTTCCCTACCGATCAACAATATTTTGCCACCAGTATCAATAGCGTTCCAAAGTGTCGTGTTAATAGAACGCCCGTCAATTTCATTCTGATTGGCTGCTTCTGGCAGTGGAAGAACAACGAGGTCCGCAAACACACCACTTTGCGAAGTTGGCCAACTATAATGTGCTGATTGAAAAGACTTAATCAAAATCTGATCGTTAACGGTAAGCACATCGCCATCGTAGTCAATAACTAACTCTGGCTGGCTAAGCAGACTCCAATTCGTAAATTCAAACGACTCCATAATGGCTTCAAGCCCAAAACTTTCAAACTGCGCCTCAATCCATTTAGCTGTTTCAAATGCTCCAACCGACCCTCCAACTCGAAACGAATATTTCGAAACGCTATGGTTCAGCGCTATCTCTTCCAGCTTTAAGGCATAATCGTATGCGTTTGTTCCATTAACCAAAGCAACAACCTGTGACTCTTGTGATTTTAATCCTCCGCGACTCTGCACCAGTCTCAACGTTACGTTAAAGGCTAATGAAAGAAACATATAGGCAAGAACCAGTGACACAGCTTTTCTATAAATCATTTCTTAAAAGTTACAATCTAGCCAATTATTTATCTTTGCCGACTGAACAAGCAAACTCTTTAAAAACACAATGCATGACAAAGGTTAGTTTGGTGAAAATTGTCCATGTTTGACATAGAAAAACTTGCAATCCTCGCCACAGAATACTGCCTACCCGTTTCAGAAGAAAAGAAAATAGGCATTGTGGGACACGCCATTGCAACACCGCTTATCCAGCTACTTTACAAGCACATTCTTTTAAGAGGAGGATACCCAGTGACACGCATCACAGTAGATGGTTTAACTGAACTCCTTTACGGGTTTGGAAGCAAAAAGCAAATCACTCATGTATCGCCGTTCGACAAATTCTTTATGAAAAAAATCGACGGAATAATACACATCTTCGCGGAAACCAATGTGAAAAGGCTTTCAGGTGTGCCTTCTGCGAAGATCAAGCAAAGAACTGCTTCTCAGAGAGAAATAATTGACATCTACATTAAACACGTTAAACCTGGAGGGCTAGCAATAATTCCCTACCCAACAGAAGCCTTCGCCCAGGAAGCAGAGATGTCCCTGTTCGAATACCAAGACTTCGTAGCCAAGGCATGTTTCCTAGACAAAAAAGACTCAGTTGAAGAATGGAGAAAACTTTCGAAAAAACAGAAGCGCGTAACACGAAAACTCAACAAAATCAAGAAAATGCGATTCGTAGACGAAGACACAGATCTCAAACTTAAGGTTGAAGGGCGAAAATGGATAAACTGCGACGGACATCTCAACATGCCAGACGGCGAAGTCTTCACAGGACCAATCGAAAACTCAGCCCAAGGACAAATCAGATTCACCTATCCAGGAATTTACATGGGCAGAGAAATAGAAGACATCACGCTTACCTTCAAAAACGGCAAAGTTACACAAGCAAAAGCCGAAAAAGGCGAAGAACTCCTAAAAGAACTCCTCAAAACAGACGCCGGAGCAAAAAGAATAGGCGAGATCGCCATAGGCACAAACAAGGGCATCACATGTTTCACAAAAAGCATGCTCTTCGACGAAAAAATGGGCCACTGCATTCACCTAGCACTCGGAAGATCAATCCCAATTTCAGGCGGCAAAAACCAGTCCAGCATTCACTGGGACCTCCTAAAGGACATGAAACACGGAGAAATCTACGCAGACAGAGAACTAATCTACAAAAACGGCGAGTTCACAATTTAAACATCAAACCAAAGACAATCCATAAAGCGTCTGTTGTAATGTTTATATATCAACTTGTAATTGTCATTCTAGGGCGCCACAGAAATGCTGCTACCCAAGGAAATCAGAACCTACTGCGCAACCTGCAAAAAACATACAGTTCACACAGTAAGCGTGCTCAGCGTAGGCCGAAAAAGAGGCAAGCTATCAAAGGGTGAAAGACAAAAATCTCGCAGAGACCGAGGACACGGGGGACACGGAAAATTCTCCAAAGTACCAGTCAGCAGAATGGCAAGAAGGTCAAAAACAACAACAAAAATTCCAATAAAGCTGACCTGCAAAGAATGTGGAAAAGCAAGTCAGCGTTCTCTGGGACGCATGAGAAAGGCAGAAATCAAGAGATAAACTTTAGAACACAGTTAATCTTAAATGCTTTTGGCTGGCTCGTTTGAAAACTTTGGAAGAAAAATCTGCGCCCATACACCGAACACAAGAGGTTTCTATAGCCATATCTGCCTCTTTTGTTTCTGACACGCCGCATTTGCGAGAAAAAACTTTCAGAATAGGCCTAGTCGGACGTGCAACCGCAATTTTCCAAATAGATGAGATTATTGTGTATCCAGACATGCCTAACGTCGACCAAACCAGAGACGCCAAACTGCTCGCTTTAATTCTCTCCTACATGGAGACTCCTCAATATCTGCGTAAGAAACTGTTCAAAATTAGGCCAGAACTACGCTACGCAGGTGTTTTGCCTCCCTTGCGCACGCCCCATCACCCATTAATAAACCGCCTAAAAAAGCTCAACATCGGAGAATACCGAGAAGGAGTTGTTGTCTCCTCCTCCACAAAAGGGTCATTCGTAGACGTTGGCGTGGAACAACCCGCGTTCATACTAGGAAAAAGGCTGCAACCAAACACACGGGCAACCGTGAAAGTCACCCAACTCCAAAAACAATTTTTGGCAACTTTGGCAGGTCGAGAAGAAATCAGAACCTACTGGGGCTACAAAGTAAAAATTTCTAAAGTTCCATTCGGACAACTGATAAAAAAGCGAAACTTCAACCTGATAGTGGCAACCTCTCGCAAAGGAAAACCAATCATGGCAGTTATAGATACTCTGAAGGAAAAGTGGAAAACCTCAAAGAAAATCTTGATAGCCTTTGGAGCACCAACACAAGGCTTGTATGAAATCTTGGCGCATGAACGACTAAAACTGGAAGAGGTTGCCCACTTCGTTTTGAACACTATTCCAGCTCAGGGAACAGAAACTGTACGAACCGAAGAGGCATTATACGCCACCTTAGCCATCTTAAACACACTTCATTGATAAACTAATCAGCCAAAGAATTCGCAACCTTTATAACTTGACATTCTCATCTGAAAAAGGACGAGATGAAAACCTGTGGGTCATCGAAAAAAGCACGCCCCGAGACGTGGTTCCCTCGCCTTCTTGCCTAAGGGACGTGCTGCACATCCGATTGGCAGAATCCGTTTCTGGCCTGAAGTTGAGGCTGAAACCCCAACTCTGCTCGGGTTCGCCGGCTACAAGGCTGGAATGACCCATGTCTTCATGGTTAACGACACACCTGGCTCACCGGATTTTGGCAAAGAAGTAGCCCGCACCGCCACGGTTATAGAGGTTCCACCTGTCATAGTTTGTGCCATTCGCGCTTACACGAAAAATCCGTATGGTTTACAGAGTTTCACAGAAGCCTGGACGAAGGAGCCGCCGAAAGACCTTAAACGGGTTTTAACGCCGCCTAAAAACCACAATCCAGAGCAAGCCTTCAAGAAGATGGAAGAAAACTTAGACAAAATTGCTGAATTCCGCCTCTTGGTTGCCACTCAGCCCAGACTTGTAAGCGTTCCGAAAAAGAAGCCTGATTTAATGGAAATCAAAGTAGCTGGAGCCACAATTCAAGAGCAGTTTGAATACGTTAAAAATCTCTTAGGAAAGACTGTTTCGGCTACCGACATCTTCAAGGAAGGCCAGTACGTCGATGTCATTTCCATAACGAAAGGCAAGGGCTTTCAAGGACCAGTTAAACGCTGGGGCGTTAGAATTCTGTCTCATAAGGCTCGAAAAACAAAACGAGGCATTGGAACCCTCGGACCTTGGCACCCCGCAAGAGTCCAGTATAGCATTCCAAGAGCGGGTCAAATGGGCTACCACCAACGCACCGAATACAACAAGCGCATCCTGAAAATTGGTCCAGACGGAAGCGAGGTTACGCCGAAAGGAGGATTTCTGCGCTACGGCCAAATCAACGGAACATACATCCTCATAGACGGTAGCGTGCCAGGCCCAGCCAAACGCCTAATAAGACTGCGCTATCCAGCACGCTCTCCGAAGAGATTTCCTGAAGAGCCTCCGAAAATTGTTTCTATATCGCTTGAGTCACCCCAAGGATAAATGAGGGCTTGAAAAAATGGGCAAGAGAACAGCCAAAATCTTCAACTTAGAAGGTAAAGCGCTAGGCAAAATCCGCCTTCCAACAGTTTTCAAAACCCCGATTAGGCGTGATGTCATAAAACGTGCTGTAGTTGCCCTTCAGTCTCATCGCTTTCAACCGCAGGGACGAAATCCCTTAGCTGGAAAAAGAAGAAGCGTTGAATTTTTGGGTACTGGGCTCGGAATTTCCCGAATTCCAAGAATTAAAGGGATGGGACACAGGGCTGGCTATGTTGTTGGCACGGTTGGCGGTCGAGAGGCTCATCCTCCAGTGGCTGAGAAAAAGATCGTGAAGAGAATTCCTAAAAAAGAGATGAAGCTGGCTCTGCGTTCAGCTGTGGCTGCAACTGCCTTGAAGGAAACTGTGACTTCACGTGGGCACATAACCGACTATGTTCCAGACTTTCCCCTTGTGGTAGCAGATGATATTCAAAAATTGAAGAAGACAAGCGAGGTGAAAGAGGCTCTCATTAAGCTGGGTGTTTGGCCTGACATTTACCGAGTTGAGGAAAGCCAGAAAATTCGAGCTGGAAAGGGCAAAATGAGAGGGCGAAAAAGGAAGCATGCGGTTGGACCATTACTTGTGGTTGCTGAAAACGGAGGCATAATGAAAGCAGCCCGAAACATTCTAGGCATGGACATTGTCAAGGTTAACAACTTAAACGTTGAACTTCTGGCACCTGGAACCCATCCTGGCAGGCTCACTATGTGGTCAAAGTCGGCCTTTGAAAAACTCGGAGACTTGTTCGGAGGCTAGAACGCTTGGACCCGCAAGACATTGTAATGTATCCTCTTATGACCGAGGTGGCTAGCCGCATACTTGAAGCTGAGAACAAGCTTGTTTTTGTCGTGAACCTTAAGGCTTCCAAAGCTGACATTAAGCGAGCGGTGGAAGAACTCTACGAAGTGAGAGTCGAAAAGGTGAACGTTGCAATTACGCCTAAAGGTTTGAAAAAGGCATTTGTGAAACTTCACCCAGACTACAAGGCTGTTGATGTTGCCATTAAACTCGGCATTCTGTAGCTGATTGCGAATTAAGTCACTAGGCTTTTAACTGCTTAACACTGGAGATATCTCCCGCAAACTCCCCTCTTTTTTTATACGCACGCTTTTTTTCTTCATAACCTTTTTCTCGCCAAAACATCACTGCAAAAAGGACAAGTACCCTTAGGGGGAGCAACCAAAACATGAAAGTGGTTGCGAAAAGAGTTTTCATCCAAGGGTTCGACTCCGACTTTGCTGTTTGGTAGAGGAGCCATCCATAGTAAAGATAGCCAAGCAATGCTGGAACCATCAAGGCAAGGACGATCATAGTGCTTGGCTTCATTCCTATCCTCATCTAACTTAAAATTGTAGATCGCAAATAAAGAAGGTATACCTCAAGCCATGTTTTATGAGCAAAAAAGGTAGGCTACCAGACTCTTGTGTACTTGAATTGAAATCTGAATTCTCCTTTCATAAACGTTATTGAATAATGTCTGCATGCTGTGTATGGAGGTGATGAGGAAAATGAGAAAAAAAGGAGGTTTAGTCTTTATTCCATCTCTGATTTTCGTGTTTCTCTCCTTCATCTGGCTAGGATCAGATGACACACAACTTCAGTACATTGGCATACTTTGGCTTACAATCAGCTTAACGATGCTCTTTAAATCGTTTGAATGGATAATAAAAGAGTTGAGTAAGTCACCGTAAGAAACGGCTGCTGCAAACTGCGCGTGCATATAAAACGTCGAAACATACGGCTAGCCTTTCGGTTTACCACGACTAGGGTTTTTTGAGCGGAAAGGTAGGCTGCCAGACGCAGAAACACGGTGTCACACAAAACCAGCTACTCTTTCTTTGCTGGTATTTGGATAAGAAAAGGGGTTTTAGTGTTCACTTCATCTTGCTTGATACTCTTATTCTTCTGTAGACTATAACTGCTAGAAGTGTTGCTATCATGAATAGTGGTAGAATACTTGATGATGGTAAAGCTATTTTCAAGGTTTTTGAGAAAACCAGTTTTCAATGTCCTTGAGTGCCTCCCCTTTAGAGAGCCAGTCAACAATAAAGGTGAGAAGGAACAACGTCATGACCAGAAGAAGCAAGTGAGTGGTTAGAGGTTTGGCAACCTATGACTTGTCAATATTCTTTACGTTTCCCACCAGTTGAAACCGTCATAATCATACTCCAAAGCATCGGATATTGTTTCAAAACGGTGGTCATACTCAAAATATAAGTCAAAGTATGGGTCATCCCATTTCACTAATTTGTATTGGGTAGCCTCAACGGGCATATATCTCTCTGAACTTGTTTCAACCAGTAACCAAGCATGCCTTACATCTATGTTCGATGGGGATTGCCCAACAACGATTATGGTAATATATCCTTCATTTTCAAGTCTCCATTCAATGTAAGCACTCATCTCACTGCAATCAAAAACTCCCTTAGTATAAGCACCTTCAGTCCATTGCCATCTATCTAAATATTCTTCTAAATCGTCAACTCCATATCTTTGTTTACACTGACTTGCATAGTAAAAATCAAACTTGCTCGTTTCAGCCTGTCTCTCGGCAAGATTCAATTGGTTTTGTGTTATTTGCAATTGGGTTGACAAAACTGTGTAAGACGCAAACCACCCAAATAGCAGAACGACAATTACAATTGCACAGAGTACCCCGACAACCGTCAAACTTCTTCGAGATTTATTTAATTCGTTTTTCAACCTTGAAATTTCGTTTTCTTCAACCAAGATATTCACCCAATTTGTACTTTCTTATCTGATTCATTATTTCATTTGAAGTTGCATTAAAGATTTAAGGAGAAATGTTCTATGCAAGACTAAAGGTGATTTTTTTGAAAGAAGATGTGACTAAGAAATATATTAAAGACCTAGATGGGTTACTTAAAGAGCTTCTGGAATGGAGATCAGAGCCCCCGAATTTGAATGAGATATACCATGACGCTGTTGTTTTCATTTTCGGCAGAATTTTCAAATTCTTGATATTCGATGATATATACTTTGGTCGGGCAAGAGGTTTGGATGCCCTAGTTGTTAACAAGGAGCTAACAATGTATGCAGAACTTGAAGTCTTCAGTTCTCATTTTAAAAGACACATTAGGAAAGGTGATGTAAAAGCTGATGAATACAGAGATGTCTTGTTAATCTGCTGGAAGCATAACTGGAATGAATGTCCAAGCGATATAGATGTATTGGAATTAAGGCATTTTTGGGAAATGGCATCATAAGTATATCCCTAATGGTCCTTTTATTGGATGTTTAAACTTGTCACAATTAGGTTGTTCAGGGTCTACGTACATTTTCTTTAGGTAACACCAATACTTGTTTTCACAAAGAAAGTAGTTGCATGTTTCCCCCCAGACAAAAGTTACGTGTTCACCTATCCGAGCATAGGATTACGGAGCGAACTAGCCCTTGTCCAGTGTCGCATCTGGTTTTTTGAGATATTCTATTGGAGATAGAAAAAAGGGGATTATGGGTGGCGTATAAGAGTTGAAATACTATAGGTCATTTCGATAGGGATGGTTAGGATAGTCGTCTGTGTAGTAACCGCTATCCACTATGCCACCGTAAGGAATTTCCGTGGCAATGGAAATTGATACTCTCCATCCATAAAGTCTGCCGCCGATCCACACCTCGTAGGGCCACCACTCGCTAATTCTCCAGTTGGCCTCGTTTATTCCGAACCAGTCGTATTGAGGGTCGCCGTCAACGGGAACCCACTGGTAGCTGCCGTAATAACTAACATAGAATTCCGCGAAATAATGTTCATCATCTGGGAACCATATGCCTCCGGAGCGCACCCAACGGGCATGGAGATGAATTATTCGAGCCGGAATTCCCAGAGTCCGTGCGTACGCAGTGAGAATAACGGCATCGGATCTGCAGACTCCGTAATAGTGGTCGTACGTGTTTAGATCATTTAGCAAATCTAGGTCGCTTCTAAAGGTTATGTCTTCATAGTCGTGGACGAAGTGGCTGACGACGTGATAGTATATTTTTTGTGCGGCGGTGTATGACGAAGCTGGGCCTTGACCAATGATTGTGAGTGCCTGCTCGTATATGTCTTGGTCCTGAGGATGCCGAGCCCAGTCCTCGCCCAAGTTCCCCTGCTCTGGTTCGGGGTCGGAGATGTCGAACGTATGGAACAGTGCTGCATCTGTCCAGTATGGCTGGTAGCCGCTCATGTAGCATTGGAGACGCCAAACACCGTCTATGCTCCCTGTATAATAGAAGTATCCAGAACGGTCGTAGCGGTCAACAAGCCATGTCTTGACTTTATAGTCATTTGGGTTGTAGAGGTAGATGTACATGTTGCAGTATGATTCATGGAAATAGTAGATCGTCATAGTATTTGTTCCCTTGGGGTAGGGGTCATTTCTGAATTCAGCGTAGTCGTAAGTTATTGGTTCGATTGGCCGAGCAACCGCTGATCCCGTGAGAACGCTGAGCCCAAAGATTACACAGATGGAAACAACGAAGAGCTGTATCTTTAGAGATTTCATTCTCAAACTATCACCTCCTTAGTGTTGTGGTTTCCTTTGCGCCTGAGTAATTGAAGAACTTGCCTCATAAACAAGACGAAATGTTTCCGAAATGCAGAGATGAGTGAAAATATTCAAGCGAGTGATTTCACTTTCGTCTCTCTCCCCCTCCACCATCAGCTTTTTCGGCTTGCTTAAAAGGCGGCCTATGTCAGAAAGTATTTGGGAACGTTCATTGGACTTGGAACTACTAGTAGCTTCCACTTGTCGGCAAAAGATTCTGATGGCGTTGTCTAAAGTGAAAGAGACGCATATGATGGATCTGGTGCGTAGAGTTAACAGTACATACACTCAAGTCAACCGCAACCTTCGCATCTTAGAGAAGGAGGACATCGTCAGTAGTCAATACTATGGTCGAATGAAAATGATCCGATTGAATCGGGAAAACCCAAAAACACAAACTATACTTAAAGCTTTAAGAATGTTGAGGCGTCAAGACGTTTTGAGTAAAGCATCTCCGAAGCGATTAGGTAAGCGCCGATCTTAAAGACGACAGCAACAATCCCTCAACAATGCGCGCGTAATATAAATGTTATATAAAATTCTCCACATCACTATTCTTAAAGGGTATATCCCATTTATTTTTCTTGTATTACGCTATCTCTACATCAAAAGAGAGATATAAAAGGGAGTGAAGGAAATAGGAAAATCTAAGTTTAAAGGTCGAACAGGTTTAATATAATTATCCTATATTTTTCAATAGAAAAGAGGAGACTAGCTAGTTCATCTTGCTTGATATTCGTGTTCCAGCCTTACATTCTTTAGTTTCGTTGGAAGCTTTCTGATGATTTCTTTGGAAGGACTCAGAAAATCTGTAAAATATCGTCATGATATCCTATCAAGAGTCCTGTAAGAAAGAAAAATATTCCCACTATTGCTAGAGGTTGAGAGAGCCATCTGTAGGGCCAAGTATACATGTAAGGAGATGGAATGGCTGGGCCTGCGAGGTGCGCATACTGTTGCGCGCGCTCATACCACTGTTGAAAGTATGAACGCGGGTGCTCTGGTAATGAGGAGCCAACGTAATTTGTTTCATTTACAAAGAAAAACAAGGTATACAATGCTGCGATCAGAAAAGCGGCAGAAACAGCCATTAAGAGTATTCCCAATCGTCTCCTAGGCTGAAACTTCACGAACAAGCATCCCCCAACATTTACTTCTTAACCGCAATACTTATGTTTTATGGAATGTGTCAACTGCAGATATAACTTTCAAATCTTTTGAAACTTCTCCTAATGGCATCGTATTTCATTTCAAGTCGCATTAATAATTTAAGGACAAAAGTTCTAGATATACCACTGCTTGGATTGTGATAGGAATGAAACTGAAACAAAGAGCCATTTTGTTGTTGTCTTTACTCTTCATGACTTTCGGAACTGTTTGTTTTACTCAGCTGACATCTGCTGAGGTTAAAGTGATAGGTGTTGCACTCTATTGGGATGAAGAATCTACGAATCCTGTATCTTCCATTGATTTTGGAATATTGACAACCGGACAGAGTAGATTTGTGACGTTTTGGCTCAAAAACAACAGTACAGGCAAAGGCAGAATCTCATGGGAATCAGCTAATTTTAATCCATCTTCAAACGGGATTGCAGAATGTTGGGAACGTAAGATTGGTAGATTCGGACACATTTCCAATTGGAATAAGAAAATGAAACCAGGAGATTTGTGGGAAATTCGTGATACTATTCTAGTGGCTCAAAACATCAAAGTTGGTGTGTATAGCTGGGATTTGATAGTTCGCTATAGTCCCTCTCACAGTAGTTTGGTTATTGACCTAGTTGTCTCTTGCATTCTCATTATAGCACTCTGAACCATCAGGGAGGAAACCAATTGTCACAGTTGACAAATGGCTTTGTTCTCAGATGTATTTGCGCGCGCGCCGCTTGTAAAAGTCGAAGAATGGCAGCATTCCTTCAAACTTTGAAAGAAACATTTGTCGATCCAGGTGAAGTCTTAAGACTGCGATGGATAGATGTTTCGGGGAACGTCATAACAATTAATCACCCAGTTAAGCGTCATAATCCTCGACAGCTAAAAGTTTCAAACAAGCTCATAGCCATGCTTAATGCGTTGCCTAAAACTTCAGAACGGATCTTCCCAACAACCTACGCAACAATATCGTTATGCTTTCAAAAGGTAAGGCGTAGAGCCGCTCAGAACCTACAAAACCCAAGGCTTCTAAAAATAACCTTCACCACTTTCAGACATTGGGGCGCCACCATGACCTACCACTACACCAAAAATATTCTATTGGTTCAAAAGCTTCTTGGAATAAAAGAATTCAGAACACGATGAAATACACTCAGCTGGTAAACTTTGAAGACGATGAATTTGAAGTGGCGACAGCAACCACCATAGAAGAAGCCAAACAGCTTTTGGCAGTAGGCTTCGACTACTTCACCGAGAAGAACGGAATAATCTCTTCAGAAGACCTAAAAGGTTTAGTGGTTAAACGCTGAAAGCATGTGGTTAGGCTTTTAAGCAGAATACAGCCTTATTTTGATTCCAATTTAGAAGCAATAGCTAGCGAGGAAGCTGTATGAAGAAAATAAGAGTTGTTCTATACGGTATAGGCGCTATTGGAAGCAGAATTGCTAAGTTTCTGCTTGAAAAGGAAGGGATTGAAATCGTGGGC
>JRER01000116.1_pt1 | contig 13379 bp, 13 predicted proteins | sample 210161 | NCBI WGS metagenome assembly JRER01 (sample SAMN03019618, study PRJNA260268) | marine sediment metagenome | biome: Marine; feature: Sediment; material: Clay; isolation source: clay from marine sediments 136 meters below sea floor depth collected from... | place: New Zealand: Canterbury...
TAGCTGCTCTTGCCAGTTTTGCCAATCTCGGTTAGGGATAAATAGAGCGATGGGGCTGCTCATAGTGAGTCCATAGCGAACTCCTGAGATGATTTCTACCTTGTCTTGTTCTATTTCCATGCGGGGACCGCGTCCATAGCCTTGCTGGCGACGCTTGAGTTCTTTATTGATATATTCCGCTTCCAAGGGAAGGTCGGCTACCATCCCTTCAATTATGGCTACCAATCCCCTCCCGTGGGATTCTCCAGCAGTGATAAAGCGAAATTGTCCCATCAGCTTTGATACAGATATTGAGGCTCAGGATAAGTACGGCTTAAAGTCTGCAACAGGACTATATCCTGCCCACTTAATCCCAATAATCTCATCTGGATGGCATAAACTAAGCCATCCAGATTAATTCCTAGAAGCGACTCTAATAAGGACTTACTCGGGGGTTCGTAGTACTCTATTTTTGGAGTGGTAATACCAGCTAGCTCTGCTGCCAAATCTATGGCGGTATCCAACCCACCTAGTTCGTCAACTAACCCTAACTCTTTAGCTTCAGCACCGGTATAAAGTTGTCCCGTAGCTAAACCTCTGACCTCATCTTTGCTCAATCCCCTACCCTCAGCTACTACCGCAACAAATTGCTCATAATAGTCATCGACCAGTTGTTGCATGATTTCCTTTTCTTCCGGTGTTAGCTCCCTCAGACCGGCATACATATCTTTATACTTGCCACCTTTGAAGGTTTGCATCTCGATCCCCAGTTTATCGTAAAGCCCCTTAACATTTAGTATCTGGGAGATAACCCCGATGCTTCCAGTTAGTGTGCCGGGAAGGGCTACAATCTTGTCAGCTTCAGCCGAGATATAATAGCCGCCAGACGCAGCCATATTCCCCATGCTAACCACAATTGGTTTTGATTCCTTAACCTGTTCTATCTCCTTTAGAATCTCTTGACAAGGCGCTACTACACCACCAGGGCTCTCTATGCGAAGAACAATCGCCCTCACAGCAATATCCTTCTCTGCCCTACCCAGTTGTTCCCTCACCAACCCAGGAGTGATAGTGGGACCAAAAAGGAGGGAACCGCCTTCAGATGTAATAGACCCGCTGAGAGGAATCACAGCAATTTTATCCCCTACCGGAATGCAGCTAGTAGGAATCAACATGGCAATTAGCAATAACATAGCCAAAGCAATAATTGTTACCTTTTTCATCTTTCTCCTCCTATCAGTATTTCTCTTGCCCTTTTAAGCATTATGTCAACTGGTGCTTCCCTCCCGGTCCATGATTCAAATGAGGCTGCTCCTTGATATACTAGCATAGCTAATCCGTTAAGTGTATTAGCTCCCGCCTTCTCTGCTACCAGCAATAAAGGCGTTGGACAAGGGTTATATACTAAATCATAGACCAAAACACCCCCTGGAATCACTTCAATATTCAAGGGCGCTTGTCCTTCTTGGGGGCCGTATTTCATTCCTATAGTGGTGCAGTTGATTATTAGGTGGTAGCGGCCAAAAGTTCCACCTGAGGTTAAACTCTGCCAAGACAAAGTGGTGACCTCAGTTTTCAGTCCAATTTTGGCTATGTAGCTTCTCAAGCTGTCAGCCAATGCCCTAGCCCGCGCCGGAGTTCGATTAACAATAATGAGCGAACTTGCTTTCTCCTGCACCAAAGCAAAGCACACTGCCCTGGCAACTCCACCTGCACCAAGAACCACCACCCGTTTACCTTCAGGTTCAAAGCGCCCTTCTTTACTTAGTGCCTGGAGAAAGCCATGGGCGTCAGTATTGAAGCCCAAAAGCTTGTCATCCTTCTTAACTATGGTATTGACTGCGCCAATCAAATTTGCCAGGTTATCAACTTCGTCCAATAAAGATAAAACTGCTTCTTTATAGGGAACAGTTACATTAGCTCCCAGGTTTTGAGGCTCTCTCAGTTTAGCTATTGTGGGTTTAAGCTTCTCTGGGCTTGTTTCCCAAGCCTCATAGCGAATATCAAGGTGGTAGTAATCCAAAGCCGCCTGCTGGAAATATGGGGAGATGGAATGCTTCAAGGGATAGCCGATGAGACCAATGAACTTTGGCATTAACTAGATTCTTCGCGGAGTTTACCCTGAGTGAGATTCTTCGGTCGCTTCTCTCCCTCAGAATGACAAGAGGCGAAGGGCTCAGAATGACAGGAGAGAGGCTCAGAATGACAACTGTCAAGAAATCCCTGAAGAATAAAGGCAGCAGCTAGGGCATCCCGGTGTTCATTCCTTTTATTCTTCTTGGTGCCAGCCTTAACCATCAATTTCTCAACAGCTACAGTGGAGAACCTCTCATCCCATAGTTGTATGTCAACTGGGGTAAGACGAGATTGCTTCGCTGCCCCTGTGCGGAGTTCCCCCTGGGCAAGATTCTTCGGCCGTTGCCCCTTCGCTTTGCTCAGGGCTTCGGCTAACCCCTCAGAATGACAATCCCCTTTTGTCACCCTGAGTCCTGACGATAGGAAGGAACTGAAGGGCTCAGGGCTTCGGCTGGCAATGCCATTTCGAAGTTTCTCGACAAAAGTGGTTACTTTATCGGCCTGTGGACCAAGGCTACCACTTAAGGAGCGAGGCAGACCAACTACGATACGTTCTATCCTATGCTGCTCCACAAGTTTGATAATATCACCTATAGTTGCCTCTTCGCTTTGGCTAACGATTACAGTTAAAGGGACAGCCAGAAGACCTTCAGGGTCACTTATGGCCACTCCTGTCCTTTTATCTCCAATATCTAATCCCAGGCTGCGCATATTAGACCTGCCGAGCTCGCTTAGCTTGGCTGGCAACGATGCTTTTAACTAAATTCAAAGCTTCATCAACCTTAGCCACATCTTTGCCGCCTGCCTGAGCCATGGTTGCTTTACCTCCCCCACCACCACCAGTCACCTTAGCCACCTGCTTAACAATGTCACCAGCATGGAATCCTTTGGCTACCAAATCAGGAGTAACCATAGCCAGAAAATTGGGCTTGCCATTATAAATGGTAGCTAAAACTACTATGGCACTCTTTAGTTTGTCCCGCAATATATCACCCGTCTCCCTGAGGATAGGCATAGTTAGCGACGGCACCTTAACAGACAGGACAGTTACACCATTAACCTGCTGTGTCTGCTCCAGCAGGGAATCTGCTATTTTCCGCGATAATTCCCTCTCTAATGAAAGAGAATGTTTACGTTCTTTTTCCAGTTCACTAATAAGCGCTTTTACCTTACTGTCAACTTCTTCGGGTGAGCTCCCTGTCTCCTCGGCCACGCCTTGCAAAGTAGCAAGACGCTTCTCAACCAAGGATTCAGCTCCACTCCCGGTCACCGCTTCAATGCGCCGCAGGCCAGTGCCGATGCTGCTTTCGCCCGTTATAAGGAAAAGGCCGATCTCCCCGGTTGATTTAACATGCGTGCCACCGCACAGCTCCTTACTTATCGCTGGTTCGCCAACTTCCACCACTCGGACCTGCTCCCCATATTTCTCCTCAAACAAGGCGATAGCACCTTCAGCAATAGCTTGCTTATATGGGACGCGTTTCGTTTTGAGGGGCAAGTTTTGGCGTATTTTTTCATTAACCCATCTTTGAATCTCAGCGAGCTGCTCCTCAGTTATTGCTGCTCGCCAGGAGAAGTCAAACCTGAGCCTATCTGGCTCTACTAGTGAACCCCTCTGAGAAACGCGGTGGCTCAATATTTGCCTTAGAGCAGCCTGGAGAAGGTGGGTAGCGGTATGGTTGCGAGCAATATCCAGACGACGTGCAACATCAATCTTTGCCTCTACCTCATCACCAAGGGATATGGTGCCCTCGATAACTTTTCCTCGATGGACTATTACATCCGAGGGGCTTCTGATAATATTTGTAACAACCACTTTTCCTTTGCTACCGCTTATCTCCCCGGTGTCCCCTACTTGCCCGCCCATCTCAGCATAAAATGGCGTCTTATCAAGCACAATAGCAACCAACTTGCCTTTTTCTGCCCGAGATATGGCAATTCCTGAGTCTTGATCCAATAAGTAGCTAATCTTAGACCGGCTCTGTAAACTATCATAGCCAATAAAGTCAGTTGGCTCAGGTTTGTATTCAACTTTAGCCTCCTCTTTAAAATGCCCAATATCAGACGCAAACTTCTGGGTTGCCCTAGCCCTCTCTCGTTGCTTCTCCATCTCAGCCTGGAAGCCTTCCCAATCTATAGAAAGCCCCTTTTCTTTAGCAATCTCTGCGGTTAATTCCTGTGGAAAGCCATAAGTATCATGAAGTCTAAATATCTCTTCACCTGGCAACTGTTCTCTCCCTTGTTCTAAAGCTTCATTGATGAGCCTTTCCACCAGATTAAGCCCGCTGTCTAAGGTATTGATGAACCTCTCCTCCTCCGCTTTAATTACCTCCCCAATCAAGTCTTGATTAACTGTCAGCTCGGGATATATATGACCCATCCTGTCGATGGCAACCTCAGCAACTTCATTAAGGAAAGGCTTATCCAAACCCAGCCTTCTAGCAAAAAGAGAGGCGCGACGCAACACTCGCCGTAAAACATAGCCTCTACCTTCATTGGAGGGCAAAACACCGTCAGCAATAAGAAAGGGAATACCACGGCCATGCTCAGCGATAATTCTAATAGCTCGGTCATCACTATCACTCTTACCACAACATTTGCCTGTTAATCGGCAAATCCTTTGAATGAGGGGTAAGAAAAGATCTGTCTCATAGACTGAATATTTGCCTTGCATAACCACTGCAGTCCTTTCCAAACCCATTCCAGTATCAATATTCGGTTTAGGCAGAGGAGTACGCTTACCATCAGGACTCTGGTCATATTGAGTAAATACCAGATTCCAGATTTCAGAGAAGCGACCACAGTCACAATTAGGTTTACATTCAGGCCTACCACAACCAGCCTCCACTCCTAAATCGTAATGGATTTCACTGCATGGCCCACAAGGCCCTGAATCGCCAGCCGGTCCCCAGAAATTATCCTCCTCCCCAAAGCGCAATATCTTCTCAGCAGGAATTCCTACCTCCCGCCAATAGTTAAAAGCTTCGTCATCGTCAAGGTAAACAGTTGCCCATAGCCGCTCTTTCGGTAATTTTAAGTGCTCAGTAACAAATTCCCAAGCCCAAGCAATGGCCTCTCTTTTGAAATAGTCACCAATACTGAAATTCCCCAGCATCTCGAAGAAAGTAAGATGTTTGGTATCGCCAACAGAATCTATATCAGTATTACGGAAACATTTTTGGCAAGAAACCAGCCGTGGACTGGGAGGCTTCTCCAATCCCAAAAAGTAAGGCTTAAATTGCGCCATGCCAGCGGTAGTCAATAATAGGGTAGGATCTCCACGAGGAATCAAGGATGAACCAGGGATGATCTTATGACCCCTATCTTCGAAGAACCTCAGAAAAAACTGCCTAAGTTCATCACCAGTCATTTGTCATTACCCTTTCTGATTCGGGAGAATATTAGCTTAGCTATCAATTGAGTCTCAATATCAGGTATGTTAGCATAGATGCTAACACAAAACAAAGCTAGCGAGCACAATAAATGAGAAGGCTGAGCCATCTTAAACTCGGGAGGTGGCAAGCTCAGCCACTAAAAGTTCCAGGGCTAATTGGTCATTGTATTTGCCAGTTTTTATGGCTAGGTCAGTTTCCAAAAGTTTATCATAAGCTCGCTTTATGTGCTCAAAATCATATAGTTTGGCTTGACTGAGTGTTTTATCCAGAGCGTAGTTTGAGGTTAAGCCTAATTTGTCTTGAATTTGCTGCCGAGATAACCCCAAATCCAGCTCTCTAGCTTGCGTTATTAAACGGAACTGCCTGGTAATCATGGCTAGGATGTAGGTCGCTGCGATGCCTTCCTGATAGAGCCGGTGTAGCATCCGCTGGGCTATTTCAGTTTGACCTTCGACGATGGCATCCACCAAGGCAAAGATGTTAGTCTCCTGTGCATAGCTTACCAGTTGTCTAACATCGTCTTCACCAATAGGACGTCCTTGAGTATAGAGAAGCAACTTCAGGAGCTCATTGTTCATCGCCCATAAGTTTCCACCTATAAGTTCAGCGAGCAAACTCACAGCATCCGAGGTGATGCTGCCACCCTCTTCACTTACTCGCTGTTGTATCCAAGCGGTTAACCCCCTACCTCGCAGCAGAGGAAAAGTCTTCACTTTAGCCAATGGCGAAAACTTCCTTAACAAAGGGTTATGACTACTTATTCTGCTATCATCAACTAGCACTAGCACGGTGGTTGGTGCCATTTGCTTAATATAAGAGACCAAACCTTCCCCCAGTTCGTTTTCGGATTTAGTGACGGCATGTTTACTAAATCGCTGCTTGCCTGGCTTCGGCTCGACCCTCTTCAGTAAGCCATCGACTATAACCAAACGATATGGAGACAAGAAAGGAGCAACATTACAATTGTCCTGAAGCTCGCTTAAGGTTAAATGCTGGCCATCCAGCTTAGTAGTATTAACTGCCAGCATTTGTGGGTCGCCTAAGTCAGCTTTAATTCTCTCTAAAGCTCGATTAAGGGAGAAATCGTCCTGACCATAAAGAATATAAAACATCCTTTGGTATTCTATCACAGGGCAAACTCCTTTGGGGGAAGCTAAGGCATAAATGTGGTAAAATATAAATATGAAAATTGCTATCATCGGGCTACCAAAGAGCGGCAAAACAACAGTTTTTAATGCTTTAACCAAAGGCAAAGCTGAAGTTGCCGCTTATTCCCCTTCTCTGACCCCGAATATAGGTGTGGCTAAAGTGCCTGACTCGCGATTATCAGCACTAGAAAATATATTCCATCCTAAAAAAACAGTTCCCGCTGAAGTAAGCTATGTAGACATCGCCGGCTCACCTAAAGCTTTTAGCAGCAAGGAGGAAATAGGAGGAGGACTTTTGAGCTATCTGACTACTGCCGATGCCCTGCTCCAAGTAGTTCGAGCTTTCGAAGACGGAAAAATACCCCATCCTGAGGGAAGCGTAGACCCTAAGAGAGATATAGCTACCTTAGATTTAGAGCTCGCCTTTTCTGATCTAGCCATCATTGAAAAAAGGCTAGATAGGCTAGAGGCAACTTTAAAAGGAGCTAAAGCATCGGAACGCGGATTATACTTAAATGAACAACTTCTGCTGCAGAAAATTAAGACAGCACTAGAAAAAGATATGCCGATCCGAGAGCAAGGCTTAGCTAAAGATGAACTCAAAATACTGTCTAATTACCAATTTCTCACTGCTAAACCGATGCTGGTCGTCCTTAACATTGGGGAGGAACAAATACCCCGAGCTTCGCAATTGGAAAGTGAGATAAAGTCACTTTATCCCCAATTTGCTGTAGTGGCTCTATGCGGCAAGCTGGAGATGGAGTTAGGTCAGCTCAGCGATGCCGAGGCTGAGGAATTCCGTGAAGCCATGGGGCTAACTACACCAGCGCTTGACTGGGTTATCAACCTTTCTTACCGCCTTCTAGGGTTAATTTCCTTCTTCACCACCGCTTCTGCCGAGTTAAAAGCCTGGACTATCCCCAGGGGTATCACAGCGCCAAAGGCAGCAGGAAAGGTTCATTCTGACATGGAAAGAGGGTTTATCCGTGCTGAAGTGATCAGTTATAGTGATTTGGAGAGATGTGGCAATTTAGCTGAGGCACGGAAAAGGGGGTTGCTTAAAATGGAGGGTAAGAATTACGTCGTCCAGGATGGCGACGTAATTACCTTTCTATTTAATGTTTAAATAGATTAAGAGACCCTCATACATTATCCAGGTTGAATAACTTACCTCCTCTGAATTTAAGGTGGTGCTCAAAGTGGAAAAGCGTGATTACTACCACATTTTAGGGATAGGAAGAGACGCTAGTAAGGAAGAGAGCGAGAGAGCTTATAAAAGGCTCGCCTTAAAATATCATCCCGACAGGACCCAAACGATCCCAAAGCTAATGAGAAGATGAAGGAAATAAACGAAGCTTATGCGGTATTAATCGATCCGGTAAAGAGGGAGAGGTATGATAGGTATGGCCATGCCGGGCTTGAGGGATACACTGCCGAAGACATCCTCGGCGGCATAGATTTTGGCAGTATTTTTAGAGATCTTGGCTTAAGAAATATAGTTGATGGCTTTGATTTTGGCAGAGGTTTATTTGATGATCTATTTGAGAGCCCGCTTAGTGCTTTTGGCGAACCTCAGACCAGAGTTAAAGAGTTAAGGAGAGGAGCTGATCTTCAATATGATTTAGAGAGCGCCTTGGAGGAGGCATTTTGGGGCGGAGAGAAGAGAATTAGTCCCCCCAGGACAGAGGTCTGCCCTAGTTGCCAAGGAACAGGAGCAGCTAAAGAAGGCTTGATCAATTGCCCTCAATGCAATGGAAGCGGGCAAATCGCTAGGGAGCGGAGAAGTGGGTGGAGTATCTTTAGGTAAATTTCTACCTGCCCCAGATGTCAGGGAATCGGAAGAACGATAACCCGCCCTTGCGAAAAATGCGATGGAAAAGGAACCATAGAGGTCCAGAAAGAGATTGTTTTTCACATTCTAAAGGGTGTAGACACTGGCGAGACTATTAGGATTGAAGGGGAAGCTAGTGAAGAAGGCGAGATGGCTGGTGATTTATATGTTAGATTGCAAGTGGAACCCCATCCTATCTTCACAAGGCGAGGAAGCGATATTTACGTCGAAAAGGAAATAACCATAACCCAGGCGATGTTAGGCGGGACAGTTGATAACATACCGGGATTGGATGGAAATTTCGCAATACAAATTCCGTAGGGAACAGAGGATGGAAGTAGCTTCAGGATTGAAGGAAAGGGGATGCCAAGATTTGGCGAGGAAAGAGGGATGAATATGTCATAGTTAAGATAAGCCTACCAAAAAAACTAACTGAGGAAGAGAAGCCACTCATTAGACAATTTGCGAGGTTAAGGATGCTTAACCTTGATCCAGTTTCTCTTTCTCAGCCCTCCTTTGGTTTCCCCGCTCTTCCTTCCCCTGGAAATGAGAAGGCAAAATAGTCAAAGTACCTTTTTGCTTTGTAATTCCTTAATTTTTCTTCCGCCTCTTGATACACTTGTAAAGTTTTTTGGGCAGCACGCTCCCAGGAAAACTTATGTGCTCGCTTGAATCCTTCTTGGATCATCTCTTTTCTGAGGTCTTTGTTAGTCAAGACTTCTCGAATAGCCTCGACTAATTCATCAATATTATGGGGATTTATTTGAATCGTGGCCTCCCCCACTACTTCCGGCAAGGATGAGACATTGGAGGAAATCACAGGACAGCCACAGGACATTGCTTCAAGCGGTGGAAAGCCAAAGCCTTCATAAAGGGAAGGGAAAACAAAACATTCTGCATTTGAGTAGTATGCCGCAAGTTCTTCATTACTGACACATTCAGTAAATATCACCTCATCTTTGAGATTTAAAGCATTGATGGCCCAGAGTGTTTCCCTCCTGAAATCCACTTCTCGACCTCCTGCTTTACCTATCTTGACCAGCTTTAAACCCTCAAAAACACCCTCTTGTTTTAGCCTACTAAAAGCCTTGAGTAAGGCATTCAAATTTTTCCTGGGTTGTTCTGAGCCAACATAAAGAATGTAAGGATAAGGCACTGGCCTCCAATGGATGGGCTTAAAATTTTTATGATCAATCCCCTCGTAGATTACGATGATTCGCTCCTCTGGTATACCAAGATGACGGATGAGATCGCGCTTTGTAGCATAGGATACGGCGATTATCTTGCTCGCCTTTCTAATGCCTTTGTAGTCAAGGGACAAATAAACCTTATCCCTGAAGTTTGGACGGTGGATTAGGACATCATAACCTTTTAAGTCAAAATACCTTATAAGATCATGAACTGTAATTATATAAGGCATCCTCAGGAAAAAGCCGTATCTTCCAAGGTGTTGGTTAGGAAGGTGAACTATGCCATTAAGCTTATTGAGCATTCTAATAAAATGAAAATCGTGCCATAATGTCTCCACTGAAGCTTTACAAAAGAGCGGGATATTAAATAGCTCACAAGATTTTTGACAAATATCGGTACAAATCTTAGGAACACTTAACTTTTCAGCGAGCTTCTGGGAATAAAGGTCTTGCGACCCTCTGCCTATAGTCACAACCAACGTTACCATCTCAGCCTCCCCAGTAGGTAACCTGTCCTCTGAGCCATTTTGGTAAGTGTAAGCAGTACAAAGGAGCGAATCCAAAGGCCCTTAAATTTAAAAAAGCCTTTCCTGAATCCTCTATCTCTTTTGTACACTAATTCCTGGTAATAACCATCTTTAAAAAGCTCTTGGAGGCTTCTGCCGTATCTAAAATTTATCCTCCAGGTTTTTATTAGGCCATGCTCTCTGTGGTAGACAGAAGCAGGCAAAATTCCTATCTTAGAGGATACTTTATGCGCTTCGAAGTAGATAATAGCGTGGTCGTGGTGAATGACAACAGGAATTATCTCTCTGGGGATTGCCCGGAAAGCCTTTTCTAAAATCTCTCTCTTAAAAAACCTCGGCAACAAATTTCCATCCAATGGGTCAAAATTTGGTTGAAGATGAATTAGCTTCCTATCTGCCTCATAAAGCCCTTCGAAAAGGCTTCTTGGCTTATAAGCGAATTCCTCGAGAACGAGCATATCGTAGTTATCCATCATAAGTAGCGCTCGTTCTATAGCGGTAGGCTCCAAAATTTGGTCGGAATCAAGGAGGAGGATGAAATCAGCTTGGGAGCTAAGAAATCCCTCATACCTCGCCCCGAGAAGCTTTCCTTCATAGGAGATGAATTTGGCGCCAAAGCTTCCTATAATGTCCTTCGTTTGATCAGTGGATTTGCTATCCACGACCAGAGTCTCTATGTTGGGATAGCTTTGGTTCTTCACTGAAGCAAGGCAGTCGCCAATGACATCCTCAGAATTTCTGGTAGGGATGGTTACTGAAACCAGGGGTTTGTCCTCCCTCACGTTTTCTTTCCTTCCTCCCCTTAATACTAGAGTGATTCAAAGAGTCCTATAAACCTTTGGGCTACTCCTCTTGCCGATTTCTCAGCCATAAATTTCTCCACTGCCTTTTGCTCTGGCTTCCTCCCCGCAAATACCTCAGCCAAAACCTCTTTCAGCTCATCAAAGTCCCTATATTTGAAAACCTCCTCTCCTAAATCCTCTGTATACCTTCCTTCTGAGATAACAATGGGGCAACCAGAGCCTAAGCAAAGATATGTCATGCTAGAAACAACCAAAGGATTGGGACTTTGGTTGTAAATAAGCGATGCATCTGCTGCATGGAGATAAGTATAAAGCTCCTCTAAAGATAAGGCAGCGTATCTAGCTTCAATAAATCTATATTTCCCCTTAGCTCGGTTTAGGAGTTCCCTTCCTCCCTCTGCTGAAATCATTAACCAAAGAAGGTCATAGGTTTTGGCAAGCTCGGCAACTGCTGGGAGCGGAAAGAGGCGCAGCCACATAGAAAGTCCATAGGTAAAAATTATCTTCTTTTCCAAAGGTAGCCCAAGTTTTCTGCGTGCTCTAGCTCTATCACCAAGCTCTAAAGGATGACAAGGAAATGGAATAATACGAATTTTCTCCCTTAGAAATTTCCTACTAAATAACTTTAGGTACCGCTCATCGAAACAAACAATAGCATCTGGGTCAAACCGATAGAACTCAGGGTAAGGAGGGGGGTAACCTTCATGGATGACCTGAATGGTCTTTGCCCTGGCTTTTATTTGGGGCCAAATCTCAAGTAGCTTATCCATGGGCATAAGCTCAAGGTTTTGAATAATGAAGATGTCATAGTCTGACTCAAGACAAACTTCCTTATCGAGTGACGAAGGCTTAAGGCCCTTAACAGGCTCTCTATCTACGGTGTAGCAGCGGGTGACATATGATTCATCCTTATCAGTTATCACATTTTCATCGTTAGCTGGGGCAAAGACCTTAAGCTCATGCTCCATTCTAACCCACTCCCGCCCTATAAGCTCGGCATGAGTGGAAACCCCACAAGCCGCATTCCAGGTGCTCATCATTGCTATCCTCATCACTAATTTCCAATTTACTTCATTTGGAAGGTAAAGGCGATCGGGACTTTCCTCACCGCAGCTCCGCACTTCGGACATTACTCAATTGGTTTATCAGCTAATGTTTGCTTTACCTCGAAGCCGTCTTTGCAGTATTCACATCCCTTATCTAACGCCTCGTAAATATAAGTTGGCATCTTTCCCCTCTCATGAGTTTTGGTTATAATTGATATAAAGCCATAACATGAAAATAATTATATGAAATTTAAGTCATAAAATCAATCATAAAGGGGGATATTATGTCAGAGTGGACTTTGCTTAGTAATCATGGTCTCATCTTGCTTTCCTTGGTTGATAAACCTGAAGCAACTACTCGGGAGATAGCAGATGATTTAGGCATAACTGAAAGGACTGTCCAGAAGATTGTGTCCGACCTACATTCAGCAGACTACATCAAGAAAGAGAGAGTGGGAAGGCAAAATCGGTATGAGGTAAATCATGAAAAGCCACTGCGTCATCCCGTTAAGAAGGACAAGACTGTAAGCAATCTCTTGGCTGAACTTACCATTCAATAATTTTTCTCAGACTGGCTTTCCAGGAAGTTTCCCTGTAGCCACTCCAATAACCTTATCGGCGGCGCCGTAGTAAAGTATCAATGTATCTTCAAAGACAGCTGCTCCACAGGAAAACACCACGTTTGGAGCAGTGCCCGAGAGTTCGTAATCTTCTACCGGCTCAAGGATAGGCTCACTACACCTATCAAGGACTATTTCAGGATGATCTTTGTCTAATAAGGCACACCCAAGACGATATGTCCATGTTTTAGCTTCAACGCCATGATAAATTAGAAGCCATCCTTCCTCAAGTTCGATTGGAGGCCCGGCTACCCCTACCTTGGCATCATCCCAGTGGAAAGGACGTGTCTTCAGGATCTCTTTATGCTCATACCAATGAATTCTATCATATGAAAAGGAGAGCCATATATTCTCTGCCATGGTCATAGGACGATGTAATAGCACCAATCTCCCGTCAAGTTTTCTTGGGAAATAAGTGGCGTTTCTATTGTGAATTCCAATCATTATCGGCAAGATAAGCCTGTGCCTGCTCCATGCCCATTTAGCCTCTTTAAAATCGTTCAAGGATATATGGGCTTCGCACACACGCGCCCAATCCTTCTCCTTCCCGGCATAAAGCATAAAGACCCTATCACCGATAATAACTAGCCTCGGATCCTCCACTCCGTTGGGCTCAAACCATTCCACCGACATGAATACAGGATATGGCAACCTTTCCTCCACCTCATCTATATTTTTTAGTCTGACATAACCGAGGCGTGCAATACCATCCTCACCATGAGCAGTATATATAAGGTGTATTTTATCTCCTAGCTGCAGGATAG
>JRER01000031.1_pt1 | contig 13367 bp, 13 predicted proteins | sample 210161 | NCBI WGS metagenome assembly JRER01 (sample SAMN03019618, study PRJNA260268) | marine sediment metagenome | biome: Marine; feature: Sediment; material: Clay; isolation source: clay from marine sediments 136 meters below sea floor depth collected from... | place: New Zealand: Canterbury...
AGTCCCCCGTCCACTACCCCCATCGGCTGGAGAAACTGGTTTTGGTGAGCAGCGGGGGGCTAGGCAGAGAACTACCCCTCTCTTTTCGCTTGCTCAACATACCGCTCCTGGGAGAGTTCATGGCTTGGGCCTGGGGTACCGGACCGGGCATGAGGCTATCTCTAAGGTCCATCGTCTACGACTCGCGGGTCATTACGGACGAATTTGTCGATCAGATGGTGGAGTTGGCCAGGCTCCCCGGGGCTAAGGAGATGTTCCTCTTGGTGGCCCGGACGAGTATCGGCCTCCGGGGCCAAAATATGAAACCTATGGAACCCGTCCTGCATCGAGTTCCGGAGATCGAGGCCCCCGCCCTCATCATCTGGGGCGCTCAAGACCCCATCATCCCCGTGGCCCACGCTCATATCGCTCATCAGATGATAAAGAACTCCCAACTTCATATCCTCGACCGTTGTGGCCACGTGCCCCAGATAGAGAAGCCAGAGGAGTTCAACCAGTTGGTGTTAGACTTTCTAGGGAAGTAATTGAAGTGAGGTGAAGATGCACTTCACGCAGAGCCACGAATTCCGGGCTTAGGAGAGGTGATAATGCCCAAGGTATACGCTGGAAAACTGCTCCGCATCGACCTGGATGAGAGGCAGTGGGAAACCCAAGGGATCGGCGAGGAAGATGTCCAGCACTATCTTCTGGGTAGCGGGCTGGCGGCTAAGATCTTCTACCAAGAGATGGACCCGGCCCTCGATCCGCTGGACCCTGCAAACCCCCTCATCTTCATGGACGGCCTTCTCACGGGGAGCATAGCCCCTGCCGCCTGCCGTCTCTCCGTCTGCGGCCGCTCCCCTCTCACCGGCATCTGGAATGAATCCCTGGTAGGCGGCTACTTTGGGGCTGAACTCCGCTTCGCCGGCTACGATGGCCTTCTCTTTGAGGGGCGCGCCGAGAGGCCGGTCTACCTCTGGCTCGAAGACGACCACATCGAGATAAGGGATGCCACTCCCCTTTGGGGGTTAGATAGTTACGCGACGGAGGAGAGGGTGAGAGAGGAGACCGACCCCCGGGCGCAAGTGGCCTGTGTTGGTCTTGCGGGGGAGAATCTAGTGCCTATCGCGGGGGTAGTCTTCGGAGGGAGAGAGACCCGCATGGCCGGGAGAGGGGGGATGGGGGCTCTCATGGCCTCCAAGAACCTGAAGGCTATCGCCGTGAGGGGCACGAAGCGGCCCACTTATCATGACCCCCAGGGGTTCCGGCGGGCCATTCGAGAGGCCAACAGTTGGATAAGGGAGAACTCTATCTCTATATCCAAGTTCGGCACTGGTGGCGGGGTACCGAGGACCGAGTCTTACGGAGACCTGCCTCTCAAGAATTGGCTCTTGGGGTCGTGGAAGGAAGGAGCGGAGAAGACTTCGGGGCAGCGGATCGCGGAGACCATCTTCTCTAAACATTACCGCTGCTTCGGCTGCCCCATCGGTTGCGGCAAGGATATCCGTATCGAGGAAGGGCCATATGCTGGATTGGAAGGTCATGGCCCCGAATATGAGACCTTGGCCGCCTTCGGTGGGCTGCTCCTCAACGAGGATTTGAACACTATCGCCAAGGCCAACGATCTCTGCAACCGGTACGGCTTGGATACCATGTCCACCGGGGCGGTTATAGCCTTGGCTATGGAGGCCTATGAGAAGGGGCTCATAACCACAGAAGGTATAGAATTGACCTGGGGGAACCCCGAGGCCATAGTTAGGCTCGTGGAGATGATCGCGCACCGGGAGGGGATCGGCGCTCTACTAGCCTCTGGGGCTCGGGCCGCCGCCGAGAGGTTGGGGGAAGAAGAACTGGCTATCCAGGTCAAAGGCTTGGAACTCCCCATGCACGACCCCCGGGCCTTCACCAGCATGGCCGTCAATTACGCTACCGCCAACCGGGGTGGCTGTCACCTGGAGGCGCTAAGTTACTGGTACGGCTACGGGAACAACTGGCCCGACTGGGGGTATGTCGGGGAACCTGACATTCACACCAGTCAAGGTAAGGGCAAGATAGCCTATGATTTTCAGAACTACATGAGCGTTTATAACCCCTTAGGGTTATGCAAATTCATCGCCAAGGCCGGGGTGGAGCCGAGCCACCTGGCAGAATGGGTGAACCTGGCGATGGGGTGGGAGTGGACAAAGGACGAGGTTCTGCGGATGGGGGAGAGGCTCTTCAACCTCAAGCGGTTGATAAACGTGCGCCTAGGGGTATCTGCTAAGGACGACACCCTCCCCCAGCGGCTCCTCACCCACCCTCGCCCCTCGGGCAAGGCGAAAGGGGTGCTCCCCAACCTGGATCTGATGTTGAGAGAGTATTACCAGTTACGGGGCTGGACACCGGAGGGGGTTCCGTCAGAGGCTAAGTTAAAGGAGTTAGGGTTGGCTTGAGGTCACCAAAGAGGCCCACTCACAAACGGCTGCAGCCAAGTAGAAAAAGGAGGCTCTCCGAGGAAGAGCCTCCTGTCCTCAAGATGCCGAAGCCGTATGGTTCATCTCACCATCCTGGTCGATGACAACTTCACCCAGAAGAGGCCAGGTTATCTATTCATCTCGTAGATTAGACGCAGTCCCTCCAAGGTGAGGTTGGGGTTCACGACCTGGATGGTGGAGCTCTCTCTGGCGATAACCCCCGCTAGCCCACCGGTGGCGATGACCTTGGCCTCCTCTCCTAACTCTTCCTCGATCCTCTCCGTCATCCCTTCTATCAGGGCCACATAGCCAAAGAGCACCCCCGACTGCATGGCAGTCACGGTGTTCTTGCCGATGACCTTTTTGGGGAGAGCCAATTCGATGCGAGGGAGTTGGGCCGCCTGTCGATAGAGGGCCTCGGCGGAGATGCCGATCCCTGGGGCGATGGCTCCCCCCAGATAGTCGCCTTCCCTCGATACCACGTCGAAGGTGGTGGCGGTGCCAAAATCGATGACGATGGCTGGCGTACCGTAAAGCCTTCTGGCAGCGATAGCGTTGACGATCCGGTCTGCCCCCAACTCTCGCGGGTTATCTATCAAGATCCGCACTCCGGTCTTGATCCCGGGCCCTACTACCAAAGGTTCTACTTTTAGATGTTCACGGCAGATCTCCTGGAAGATGGGGAGAAGGGGCGGCACTACGCAAGAGATGGCCGATCCTTTGATCTCCGATTTGGAGAGCCCTTCGTTGGAGAAGAGGCTATTTAAGAGCACGGCGTACTCATCAGCCATCTTGTGAACGTCGGTGGCCAGCCTCCAGCAGGCGACCAGTTCTTCCTCCCGGTAAACGCCCAACACGATATTGGTGTTTCCGATGTCTATGGCTAGAAGCATATCCTGTTTCTTCAGTTTCTATTGGTCATACGTCTGGCCGTATATTCGATACTATTCCTTCATAAGAACCGCTCTCTCATCCACTCACCCCCTCAAGCACTAGCCTCCGCTTGTCAATAAGAGTACTCACTGACCAGGCTTCCGCTCCCATCGGAAAGGAAGACCGTATCCCCGTCGTTGTTCCAGACGGCATACCCTTCCTCGCACCAGTATATATCAGTTAGCGTGTTCTGGCCACACCCCGTATGCAGTCGCACCCCCCCTCCCGGCTCCAAGGTGAAAGGTGGAAAAGTATAGGCCACCCATGTTCATCTTTGTAAGGGCGTGCTCCCCTAAGCACCTCCCAGGCAGCAGGGAGAAAGACGAGGTTGAAATCCAATCAACCTATTCGACTCCATTCCAATCCCCCCCCCAAGATTATACGCCCTACCTAGCCCCCTGGTCAACACCGGCAGGAGCCTCTCCCATAACTCCTTGACAGCCTCCTGGCGTAAGGGCTATAATCAATTTAGAGGAGATTACCTTGAACTTCAAAAGGTTTCTAGAAGGTCTAGGGGCTAGCGAAGCCCCACTATCTATATCCAACCTCTATATCCTCTCGGGGATGACCAAGGGGGAGATGGAGGCCCTTCGCGGGGTGTGGCCTCGACTCCCTGTGGAGCGCCGCCGCACCATCCTTCGCGCCCTGGTGCAGATCACCGAGGCCAGTTTTGAGGCTGATTTTAACAATATCTTCCGTTTTTGTTTGAGCGATGAAGATGAGGAGGCTAGAGCCCAAGCCGTTGAAGGGCTCTGGGAGGACGAGAGCATCTCCATCTTGCGCTCTCTAATTGGTCTCTTGCGAGAGGACCCCTCCTTTTTAGTGCGGGCCAGAGCGGCGGCTGGGTTGGGACGGTTCGTCCTCTTGGCAGAGTTAGATGAAATAGATAGTGAGTTGGGGGCAGAGGTGCGAGAGGTACTCCTCCGCACCATCAACAACCCCCAAGAGGCCTTAGAGGTGAGGCGCCGGGCCGTGGAGGCGATCTCCTTCTCCGGTGAGGAGGGGGTGCGAAAGATCATCGAGGCCGCTTACCAAGACGAGGCTCAAAAGATGCGTGTGAGCGCTCTTTTCGCTATGGGGCGGAGCGTCGATCCCTATTGGGGCGAAACCCTCCTTCGGGAGTTGAAAAACCCGGATCCCGAGATGTGCTACGAGGCTGCCAGGGCCTGCGGGGAGTTGGAGTTAAAGGAGGCTGTGCCCACCTTGGCTCGCCTAATAAACGATGCTGATCGTGAGGTCCAGGGGGCAGCGATCTGGGCTTTGGGACGGATTGGAGGCCGAGGGGCCCGTCGGGTCTTGCGAGCCTGTTGCGAGAGCGACGATGAGATTCTAGTTGATTTGGCCGAGGAGGCGCTAAGTGAACTGGAGTTCGCCGAAGGCATCTTCGAGATCCCCATCTACGGGGAGGAAGAAGAGTGAGGTCTGACTTTATCGCCATGGGGGTGCTGTTTCTACTCACACCGGCGGCTTGCGTCGGGCCAGGAGAGGAGCGCGCTACCTCAACCCTTGCCAAGAGGAGGCGATCGTTATCAATCAGCGTCTGCTCAACAGCACGGTTAGCTCTCCGCCTCACATCGAGAGGGTCTCCGGTCCCACCTTTGAGCAGACCATCGAGTTCCAAGTGCTGGGCGAGGATGGCGGGATCTTGGGTCAGGGGTACACCACCATCGAGGATAACTTTGGAGAAAGAGGGCCCTTCGCGGTCGATATCGAGTTCACCCCTCCTGCTACAGGGGAGCAGGGGCGGATGGTCGTCTTCGCCACCAGCGCCCGAGATTATGACCCATCTCTCCTCCGTGGAGGTGGCCCTAGGGGCTGCTGAATAGAATCGAGAGAACGGACTGGGGGGTTAGTCATCCAGGTTAGCATCCACATATTTACTACCATCATCCTTCCTGTCTTCGTCACCATGGGCCTGGGCTTTGCCCTGCGTCGTCTCATCTCCATCGATGTCCGCTCCCTCTCCCGGGTCACGTTGTACGTTCTCAGTCCCTGCCTCATCTTCTCCACGCTCTCGCAATCCACTCTCAAGGCCGATGACCTGAGCCGGATAGTAGCCTTCACTTTGGTCACCACTTTCGCCATGGGCGTTATCTCCTGGGGGACAACCAGGATACTTCGTTTCGACCAGGGGAAGGAAAGCGCCTTCCTTCTGGCTACTCTATTCGTTAACGCTGGGAATTATGGCCTCCCTCTCAACCTTCTGGCCTTTGGAGAAGAGGGGTTGGCACGGGCCATCGTCTTCTTCGCCACCAGTTCCTTTCTAGTGAACACCCTAGGGGTATATCTCGCCTCCCGGGGCCAGATAGGGGTGCGAGAGTCGATGATTAACGTCTTCAAGATCCCGCTGATCTATGCGGTAGTGGCCGCTCTAATCGTCAACTTCGGAAACCTTGAGATCCCAGAGCCCATCTTCAAGCCTTTGGAGATGACCGGTAGCGCTGCCATCCCGGTGATGCTCCTCATCTTGGGGATGGAGCTCTCTCAAGCCTCGGTAAGGGAGGAGTTGGGGACGATAGGGGTGGCTACTTTCATCAGGTTGGTAGTGGCTGTCGGGATAGCCCTCTGGATAGCGCCCCTTTTGGGGTTGGCGGGGGTTACCAGACAAGCCTGCATAGTAGAGGCTAGCATGCCCACGGCGGTGATGACCACCATACTGGCTGTGGAGTTCGACGCCCGGCCGAAGTTCGTGACCGGAACGGTCTTCACTACCACCCTAGCCAGCATCATCACCCTTACCTTGCTACTCCGGCTGCTGAGGTGAGAGATGCGAAACCTAGTTTTCTTCGACCTGGAGACCAAGAGGACCTTCGCCGAGGTGGGAGGGCGAGAGAACTTCCAAGCGTTAGGCTTAGCGGTGGCCGTCACCTACAGTTCGGCCTCGTCCGTAAAGGATCCCGAGGGAGAGGGATACTCGGTCTATATGGAGAAAGATGTGGATGCCTTAATAGAGGAGTTGACCGGCGCCGATCTGGTGGTGGGTTTCAACCTCAAGCGGTTCGACTACGAGGTTCTGCGGGGCTACAGGCCCCTTCCTCCCATCCCTACCCTCGACATCTTGGAAGATATCTACCAAGAACTGGGCTTCAGGGTGGGGCTCGATGCCTTGGCTAAGGCCACCTTAGGGGTGGGGAAGTCGGCTCATGGCCTCCAGTCGGTAGAGTGGTTTCGAGAGGGGAGGCTCGACTTAGTGATCGACTATTGCCGTCAAGATGTGGAACTCACACGATTGTTGTATGAATACGGCAGAGAAAATGGCTACCTCCTCTACTGGGATGAAAGGTTGCAGATGGATCGGCAGATATCGGTGAGTTGGGGGAAATTGGGCTCATCAACCCAACCGTGACCAGCACTGTGAATACAAGGAGCATAGGCAATGATTGACACTCAATTGAAAGGCAAGGTAGTCCTTGTGACGGGTGCTAACCACGGCATCGGTGCTGCCACAGCCAAAGCCTTCGCCGCGGAAGGTGCAGGGGTGTTCATCCACTGCCTGCGTTTGCCGATGGAGGCTTCCAGCGATAGCACGGCTGAAGTGGGCGAGGTGAGCACTCCGGGAGAGGTGTTGTACGCCGCCAATCGGGCCATGCCCGCCGATGAAGTCGTCCGGGCTATCTGTGACCAAGGCGGACGTGCTGAGGCCTGGGAAGCCGATTTGGCTGATCCAGCCGTCATTCTCCAACTGTTTGACCACGCGGAAGAAACGTTCGGCTCAGTGGACGTGCTCGTAAACAATGCAGCGCACTGGGAGGCGGACACTTTTATCCCGTTGGGGATGGAACCTTACAATCAGCTGGTCGAACTCTGGACCAGCCGCTCCATGCCCATCACACCGGAGAGCCACGATCGGCATTTCGCCGTGAACAGCCGCGCCGTGGCGCTGATGATGGCCGAGTACGTGCGCCGCCACATAGAGCGCGGCGCGCGCTGGGGACGCATCATCAACGTGAGCACCGATGGGGCGTACTGCTTCCCCGGCGAGGTCTCCTACGGTGCCAGCAAGGCCGCGCTAGAGGCCTACAGCCGAAGTGCGGCCAAGGAGGTGGGTAAATATGGGATCACGGTCAACATCGTGGCGCCGGGGCCGATCCAAACCGGCTGGATCACGCCGGAATTAGAGGAAAAGATCCTGCCTACGATTCCGTTGGGGCGCGTGGGTCAGCCAGAAGATGTGGCCGATGTGATCGTCTTTTTAGCCTCCGAGCAGGCGCGCTGGCTCACAGGACAACTGCTCTACGTCGGCGGCGGGCACGCGGTGTAGTTACCACCCACTCGACGTTAGGGGTTATATGGCTTTCGAACCTTATTATCTGGAACTGAGTCGCTCCGGCGAGTTGAAAAGGAGGGCCGAGGAAGCCCATGCTCGCTTGGAGGAGTGTCGAGTTTGCCCTCGGGAATGTGGCACCAACAGGCTCTTGGGCGCCAAAGGGGCCGCTTGCCGCACCGGGGAGCGGGCTGTGGTCTCCAGTTACCACGCCCATTTCGGCGAGGAGTCGCCCTTGGTGGGGTATCATGGCTCGGGGACCATCTTCTTCTCCTGGTGCAACTTGAGATGCCAGTTTTGTCAAAACTACGAGATCAGCCAACTGGGCCATGGCCGGGAGGTAGAACCCGAGGAAGTGGCTCTCATGATGCTCCATCTCCAGGCCCAAGGTTGCCATAACATCAACTTCGTCAGCCCCACCCATGTGGTGCCCCAGATCCTGGCCGCCCTCGCTTTGGCCGCGGAGAAGGGGCTCCGCATCCCCTTAGTATACAATACCGGGGGCTACGACCACTTGGAGACCCTGGCTCTCCTCGATGGAGTGATCGATATCTATATGCCAGATATGAAATACTCCGACGAGGCCACCGCTCGACGGCTCTCCAAGATCAAGAACTACCCAGAGGTGAACCGCCAGGCGGTCAAGGAGATGCACCGTCAGGTGGGGGATCTGGTCTTGGATGAGAAGGGCATCGCTCAAAGGGGGCTTCTCGTTCGCCACCTGGTCTTGCCCCACGGCTTGGCTGGCACAGCCCAGGTGGTGGAGTTCTTGGCAAAAGAGATATCGGCCCGTACCTACCTCAATGTCATGGATCAGTACCGCCCCTGCCATAAGGCCGATCAGTTCCCGGAGATCTCCCGTCGGCCCACCCAAGGCGAGATCGCAGAAGCGGTATCCCTGGCCCGAGAGGCGGGGCTTACACGCCTCGATGAGCGCCGACATGGGCTGATATTCAGGTTATAGAAAGAGGAGAGAAGAGGGCCTTCTTCTTGTCAAAAGAAGAGGCCCCTGATATAATGAGCCAGAGCCAGGTGTGTGCCATTCATAGGGGGTTGGTCGGCGGATATGATTCTCGTCTTGCGCCTTATTTCCAGTTACGCCAACTGGATTTACCTATTCTGTGCCATTGGCGTGCTTCTTTGCCTAGGTGCAATCCGAAGCGCTATCCGAGAGGGGAACGCTTCCCTTTTCACTCTGGAAAGAGAGGCCGCTACTTCCAAGGCGCGACGGCTTTTGGGGCTCACGGTGGCCGTTCTTCTGGTGGCAGGAGCGACGGCCTTCATAGATCTATCCCTTGTGCCGCGGATGGATCTCTCCCCACAGACCAGTGTTCGAACCCCTCTCCCCTTATCCACGCCCACCGATATCATACCACCGGCTACGCCCACGCCTACCCCGAGCCAACCCTCCCCTACGCCCACTCGGCCGCCCCGCCCTACCCCGACCCCTGCGGAGACACCGAGTCCCAGCCCTACCCCTTCCCCTTCCCTTCCCCCACCGACCTGTCCCAACCCTCGTGCACAGATCACCGCGCCAAGGCCAGGGGCTCACTTGGAGGGGGTGGTGGAGATATGGGGGACGGCCGATATAGACCAATTTCAATACTATAAGGTAGAGTATGGCGTTGGGGAAACGCCTCCTGGGTGGGTTGTGATAGACGACCTTAAGTATGCCCCCGTTTCCGAGGGGGTGTTAGTGGTCTGGAATACGGCGGGTTTGACGCCTGGAACCTACACCCTTCGCTTAACGGTAGTGGATATCACGGGGAATTATCCAGAACCCCGGTGCAGAGTCTCTGTGACATTGGAGTGAGAGGTGAATATCAAGAGATTGGCGATCATCTTTGCAAGGCAAGTATTCGTATAATAGAGTGGAACTGGTGAACGTGGAGGTTCGAGTGTCGGAACGAGCACGGATGCGAGCCACCATCCACGGTCGAGTGCAAGGGGTCTTCTTCCGCGACTTCACCCGAACCCACGCTATGCGGTTGGATCTGTTAGGCTACGTACGCAACCTCTGGGACGGGACCCTGGAGGTGGTAGCGGAGGGGGATAGGGAAGCGTTAGAGAGCCTACTAAAACAACTCTACGTTGGGCCCTCGTCGGCTAGGGTGGAGAAGATAGATCTGGAGTGGAGCGAGGCCAGCAGCGAATTCTTCTCCTTCGAGGTGCGATACCGGTGAGAAGAGATCCGCAGAAAGTCGCCTGGGCGATCCTTTTGGCTTCCTTCTTCGTCTTTTGCGCTTTGGCGGTGGCTATTCCCCTCGCCATCCGCTGGTGGGTCATAAACGCCGAAGATTCCCATGAGGCGACCTTAAAGGTGATAAGTGGCACCGTCCTGATGAGAGACAAGGGTTTCCCTCCCGACGTAGGAGTGACCAGCGAGAGGAAGGTCCCCGAGGGCAGCGTAATCCGCACCGATGCCAACTCCAAGGCGCTCTTGACCTTCTTCGAAGATAGCAGGGTCACCATCTTCCCGGGCAGCGAGGTCCGCCTCATCAAGGCGCGCTCTCCCTCCTTCGATCTGAGCCCTCGACCCAATACCATAACTGTAGAGCAAAACGCAGGACGGATTAGGGTGGGCCCCGCTCTCCCTACTAGCCGCCCCACAGATTGGCAAGTAATCACCCCCCATAGCCAAATCTCCCTGAGCGAGGGGAGTTATTCGGTGATGGTGAGCAACGAGGCTTCCGAGATAGCGGTGCGAAGGGGTGAGGCTACCGTGGAAGCAAAAGACCAGAGGACCACCCTGCCGCTTGGTAAGAGGGTGGTGGTGGCCCTCGGGGAGGGGCCTTCCGATCTTCTGCCCGCGGCGCACAACCTGATCATCAATGATGATTTCAGCCGTGGTCTCTTCGGATGGCGCACTTACCCTACCTCAGCTCCGGAGGGGTTGGAACGAGGAGAGGCTGAAGTAGCTACCTTTGAGGGAAGACAAGTTCTGAGGCTCTACCGCCCAGGGGAGGATACCGTTCATACCGAGGCGGGCATCATCCAGGAGGTCGATCAAGATGTCTCCGACTACCTCTCCCTTCAACTCCGCTTGGATGTGAGGGTGAACTCCCACAGCCTAGGGGGTGGTGGCTATCTCAGTAGTGAATACCCGGTTATCGTGCGGATCGACTATGAGGATGAATACGGGAGCGCCGCCCACTGGTATCACGGCTTCTATTGCCAAAACATCCACAATAACAAGACCTTAAACGGGGAGGAGATACGATGCGGGGTCTGGTACCCCTACGAGGAAACCAACCTCCTGGAGATCCTCGAACCTCCGCCCTTCTACATCAGATCCGTTCAGATCTACGCCTCCGGTTGGAACTACGATAGCCTGGTGGCCGAAATAGGCCTCTTGGTGGAATGAGAAGTGGGGAAAAGGGTAAGCGGTATCCTCCCTCTCGGCCTCGCGCTGCTCTTTTTCTTTACTTTCTCCCTATACCAGTTGCATCTGCCAGGCATCCACTACGATGAGGCCCAAGAGGTGCTCCCCGCGATGCGACTCCTCCTGGGACAGCCCACGGAGCCCTTCCGTGGGGCGGCTATCCACGTCGCCGGTCGAGCCTTCCCCTTGATGATCTACGACTATCTGGGGACCCTGAACACCTATCTGGTCATCCCCTTCTTCGCCCTCTTGGGGATCGATGTCATCTCTTTGCGGCTCATGGCTGTGATCTTAGGCGCTCTCACCATCGTCCTGGCTTATGGCGTAGCCCGAGAGATGTTCGATGAAAAGGTGGCCGCCTTATCAGCCCTCCTCTTATCCGTCCACCCTTCTTTCATCTTCTGGAGCCGTCAAGGGGTTTACCTCACCTCGGTGATCAGCGCTCTCAGCATGGGCAGCCTCTTAGCCTTCCTGCAGTGGTATCGCCAAAAGAAGGCTCGCTACCTCTATCTCGGCTCGCTCCTTTTGGGCTTAGGCCTCTTCGCCAAGTTCTCCTTCCTTTGGTTCCTGGTGGGCCTCCTCTTGGCTGGACTCCTAATAACGGTGCGCAAGAGAGGCTTACCTCGCTCCCTCACCCCTGCCCAAGCAACGCTCTCTCTCCTCTTCTTGGCTTTGGGCTCTCTCCCCCTTATCCTCTTCAACCTCCAAACCAGGGGCACGGTGGAGATAATCCAGAGGTATCTATTCACCTCCTACTTGGGGGTGAATAACCTGGCTTTTGGGGCCAACTTTCTTACCCGCCTCCATCAGTTCTCAGTCCTTCTTAAGAGTGGGCAGTTCTGGTATTTAGGAGAGGCATGGTCCAATAGTCTGTATCCGCCCCTATTCCTCCTGGCTCTTCTAAGTATCATCCCTCTCCTATCTAAAGAGCGAGGATGGGGACTAAAGATCGCTTTCTTGGGCACGATATTGGTCACTATGTTGCCCCTCAGCGCCTTCACCCCCACCGGCCTAAAGTACGCCCATTACGTGATCTTTTTACCCCTGCCCCAGATCCTTCTGGCCGCCTGTCTGGGCCTCTGGATGCGCCAGAAGCCGAGACGTCTCTTCCTCCCAGCAGCCCTTCTTGTGGCTACGGTTCTCTTCTTTTTCGACCTGCGGGTGGATATCGGCTATCACCGCGCCCTAACGCGCACCGGGGGGTTCGATGGCTACACCGAGGCGATATACCAATTAGCCCCCTACTTGGAGGAAAAGGGAGCGCCCACGGTGGCCATGGATTGGGGGATCAGGAACAACGTCTTATTTCTCACCCAGGGAAGGGTCGATCCCCAGGAGGTCTTTGGGTTCGAGAGCCTGGAAGAGCCAGATGTAGGCTTCCGGGAACGGCTGCTTCCCCACCTGGCCGACCCGCGAACCCTATACAACTTTCACAGCCCGGAGGAGACCATCTTCGAGCGGTGGGGCTCCTTCGAAGCCCTTGTGGCCGAGGAGGGCAAAAATATAAGGGTGGAGAAGGTCTTTACGGATCGAAGCGGCAAGCAGATATTCCTACTGGTGAGGGTGGAACCCTGCCCCCCTGTTTACCCTCTTTAGGCAGGGAGAGGGACGGCAGGATGGCCCTGGCCAAGAAACCACCCCCTTCTCCCTTAGACTATGTGGTCTTCATCTGCTCCCTGTAGAGACCGCGGATCTCGTTGAAGATGGCTATATATTCGGGGGTAGCGTAGTCGGGGTAGGTCCACTCCCAGGCTCGGAAACTTTTGCCCCGAAAGTGCAAGGTCACCTCGGCGAAGATGCCTTGCCCGATATATATGCGGTGGTCGCGATTCTTCGTGGTGGCTAAGACCAGTTTTGTGCTATCCAGATAGCCGGGATCGAGATTGATGCGGCGCGCTCCCTCCTCGGAGAACCTGCCCTCTAGTTGGTTGGTGAACAACTTAATCTCTGCTAGCCTTTCCGGATCGATGAGCCTCTCGAAAGCGAGGAATTTCCTCCCTAGGTTCTCCCCCAGTTCCCTGGAGTAGTAATCTGTGAACTCCCAAGGCATAAGAGCGCTCTCGTAGTCCAGAGGGCCGAACTGGGAGACCAGTTCACGCTGGGCAGCATCGAAAATAGGCTTTCGCGCCGAAATCATCCCCACCACCAACTTCACCGGAGGGTGTTTTTTGGCCTCTCCCACCTTTCAAACCTCTTCCCTTCCTTCGGATGCTTCCTTCCCTGCCCTGATGATCTTGTCACACAGTTCGCTCCCCAAGACGGCTAGGCCATCCACGGGCAGGTAGTGGCCCGCCGAGCCGTCAAAAAGAACCTGGGCCGTAGGGGAGAACTCCTCGTCGCCTTCCCAGTAGATTAC
>JRER01002254.1_pt1 | contig 13220 bp, 14 predicted proteins | sample 210161 | NCBI WGS metagenome assembly JRER01 (sample SAMN03019618, study PRJNA260268) | marine sediment metagenome | biome: Marine; feature: Sediment; material: Clay; isolation source: clay from marine sediments 136 meters below sea floor depth collected from... | place: New Zealand: Canterbury...
CAGTTTTGTGTATTGCTACTTTCTTATATAATTGCGTTTTTGTAATGGTTCCTGACTGCTGAATGATTATTTTGGCTCCAGTCAAATAAACTGTTTTGCCAGAAGTGAAGTTGTATATTTGGACTGCATAATATTTACCGTCCACTAAAGTGATTTCTTCGCTTCTCCGTCTCACTGGAACATCGGTCGTAGTTGATAGATATGAATTAGCTACAACACTGCCTTCATCAGACAAGTCTGCATTAGAATGTTCAATTAATCGTGCTCCAACAGTTTTGTTCGAAGTACCTGAATAAAGCACAGCTTCAAAGTAAATAGTAACTGTTCCATCTCGCTTAGCACTTTCATATTTGTATATTGGATGATTAGTTATAGTCGTATATTCTATGTTAGAAAGATTTGTTGAATCTCCCATCTCTACTTGTTCTTCTCCCTTAGTCCAACCAGCAGAGACATCATCTACTATAATGACTCTAGCTGCACGTATCTCAGTATCCCAAGTATCATCCAGTACCCCGGAAAGCTGTACTTTATATTCCTTAACGTCATCTGTGGGAAGAGCGAAAGAACCACTCCTTGCTCGTGTATAAGCTGTACTTGTAACAGTTACTTCACTTCCAGAAACAGGAGAGCCATCAGTTACGTTGTATAAACGAGCTTTAGCTGACGTTATAGCTTCATGTGCTTTTTTCATTACAACTTCAAAATAAAACGTTGGACTAACATACTTTTTACTAGAGGAATTATCTATGAGAATGATTTGTTTCCGTATGTCAGGTACATCATACCAACCAGTTAATCCTGGACCTTGAAAAGCCCAAGCATCAACCATGTCGACCTGATATTCAACCTTAACCATTTCACTAGCCTACCTTCTCTTTAATCAACTCTGCATAGACATCCATCAACTTCTTCTTTTTAACAGCAGATAGGTCGCCTTCAATCCACACCTCTAGTTTATCATGCGCTGGAACGTTGCAGAAAATCCATTTAATTTTGACTCCAAGAATAGACTCAAGAACTCTCCATTTATCAAAGATATCACTTATCTCGAAAACTGTGAATCCTGTTTGGCTTATAGGATACAATCCCGAATTAACATCATTCATCACAGCATCTAGTTTAGTCTTTTCTTCTGCAGTTAATTCTCTGTTAAAGATGAGAGTTATCTGTCCTCCAGCATCAGTTAATCCCTGGTAGAATCGGTCTGGTTCAACATTAGTCACAGGGTCAATGTTTAAAGCATCATAAATGCGAACCATTAGCATCCAATGATTCCATTCTTCGGACAGTTTAGGATATTCATAACTAATCATCCCATCACCTCCATTTTCCAGTTTCTGAGTCAATTCATCAGGAAAACTATAGCTGTCGCTAGTCTAAAATAGGAAGTAGAAAGGAAAAAGCGCTTACGTATCTCTTCCACTAATTCGTCCTTACTTCTCTTTCACTAGAGGCTTCATACACAGGAAAGTTCAATTCAGGCTTGCAACTAGCACGAAGACTAAACAAACACACATAATCATGCTGGATAGGAACACACGTAACGAGCTTGGCCTTTCCAGCGCTGTGACGTATTTTACTTTCCGCCACTTTCGCGGCAGACCACGCGTCTGGAACATTAAAAACAGGGATGATAATTAGGAAGGCGTTCTGACGAACTACTTCTAGAGTGCACCGTAATAGAGTTGCAGCAAGTTTTGGTGTTGACATTAAAATCCATCCTTTGTTATTGTCTTCGTAGGTACAGCAACCAATTTACAGTTGCCTGTTTTAGCATCTACCGTCAACTCTAAACGAATAGGCCCATCTTTGCCTTCTACAAAACAGCCTAATATTCTTTCGTAAACTACAGCTGGTCTGTTGCCTCCAGTAAACAGTGCAAGTATTTTGCCTTCAGTTGACTTCACGAAAAAGTTCTTAAGTACTGGGCTATTTTTGATAGTGTAGACTTTTCCATTGACGATACGTTCAACTGAAGTGACTTGTTCATTCGGTATATCGTGTGGGTAAGCGTCTTTATCAGTCAGCGTTCGTCCATCTTTTAGATGTATTATCCATCTGGAAGACATATGGGAATTTCCTCCTGAACAGCTTACTACTGAACACGAGGGACAGCTTGTGCTCAGCAGCGCTAGCCTGTGTACTGGTATCTGTGGTGTGCTTGGAAGTTCACTGTTCCAGATGTTTCAGCGCCTGAAGGTACTTTAACCTTCGTTTTGACAACTTGCGAAGCGGCTTCCGGAATCGAATCTCCAGCACATTCTGGTCCTTCGTCCATGCTACGAACGTATGTTGCTTCTTTAGGTGTAGAGTAATACACCCAGGATTCACTTTCAGCTTCGTCTGAGTTGACTGAAGGCTTGAAACTGATGCTAAGGTTTTTCGCTGTTGCAACTGTACTGCCGGCTTTGCTGTTCTTGATAGCGTAGGATTTCTTTGCAGAGCTAGAGCCAACATTGATAGTACCATAGTCGACTAGAGTCGGGTCGAAAGTCAAATTCGGTGCAGATGCAGGCATTCTATCTACCTCCTATTTTGTTTATTTATCACGTCGCGGCAGACAGACACCACTTCTTGAGCCATTTTGCTCATGTCGTGGTACTTTTCTGCTATCGCACGTGCTTCTTTACGAATCTTTTGAGGGTTATCTTGAATCTTGTTCCATAACCGTTCTATCACATCAGCTATACTTACTGGGTCAAATGCATGAGCTTTCTCAAGCGAATGGTTGTCTCCAAAATTGTCAGTATCCCAACTTATAGTGGGACAACCACAAGCAAGTGCTTCGACACAAGTACGTGATGGCTCACCGGTCGTTACAGGGCTTATCAGCATGTCGCCTCCACGATAATAGTGTTCAGGATAAGCTTGAACACCTGCAAACATATATTCGGCGAACAACATGTCAAAATTGCCTTTGAAAATCACTTCTTCCCAGAGTTTACGGTGTTCTCCCAAGCCCCATGGATAAAAGCGAGCTTCGTTGTTTCTTTTTAAGTATTCTCTGACGCCATAAAATGTGATGAACGGGTCTTTGATTGGTCTCCAGACTTCACCGTAAAGTATCGCAGGACGACACTTGAACTGAACCGTCAATCCGTCTGGACGGTATCGTTCAAGGTCAATTCCTCTTGTGACTAATTCTATCTTGCCATTCTTATCGTATGGCTTCCAGAAGTATTGATGACGTTTTGTGAACACTATTGTTCTTTCACACGAATCTACCCAGTGTAGAGATGCGGTGAAAGAGTGTCCACCTGGGTTGTTCATTTCACCGTGCAGACAAGCCTCAGGAGTTCCATGTATCATGAACACACGAGGCTTCAAGCGTTCACCATAAGGTGTGTGAGTAAAGTGTATTATGCTGATGTCAGCCCACTTATAAGCGTAATTGTGTGCGTGTGTAACCATTCTGCTGTCTCTAGTATCGACCTTGCCTCCATCTGCATGTTGAGCGTCGACCATGAATCCATACACACCAGGTATTTTGCTTTCATACAGAGCTAACTCTTTCACAGTCTCGTACAACCCACTACGCAAAGGAGCGTAGAGTGTCCAGTGTGCAATTGCTAGGTCAATCTTGTCTCCCATCGCTTGTTTCCACGGCGGCACAAATTCTTCCGGAATCATTTCACAGCACTCCATTCTGGTTTTGCATAACCTAATTCCTCTACAAATTTGAACATGTCAACCTTCAATTGTTTCATTTCTTTTAATGAAACCTGTCTGTTTCTAACAAATACGAAATCGTCATGTTGATGACCAACGAACCAATACTTTTCAAAATCTTTTGTGAGTATTTCAACGTCAAACTTGTCTGGGTCATTCCAGACATCGGTCCCAGGGTAAGGAACGAAAACACCAAGGTTAACAACGTCAATGAATTCTCGGTTACGTGAAAAAAATTCTTTTGTTTCTCTAATAGTCTCCTGGTCTTCGCCCGGCAACCCGAAAATCAAGTTACATATGGTTGTCAGTCCTGCTTCTTTTGCATTTCTGTAAGCCTTCTCATTTTCCTCGACAGTCATTAGTTTGTTGTTAATCTTGAGAACCTTGTTAGAACCACTTTCAGTCCCGAAACTGACATCGCGACATCCAGCTTTGTACAAACGCTTTGCGACTTCTTTACTAAGTCGGTCAGCTCTTGTTATGCAACGGAAGTAGACTTCCAGCTTTTCGAGTCCATCACACAGTTTAAACAACCATCTTGGAACGAGAGTGAAGCAATCGTCTTGGAATTTGAATTGGTAAATGCCATATGTACCTACTACTTTTTTGATTTCCTTCACAATGTTGTGAGGACTTCTGTATCTGACCTTGCGTATGATGTTAGGACAGAAAGAACACTTGAACGGACACCCACGGCCACCTATGATGCACGTTGTTCCTCCTTCAGCATACTTTGATTTCATTATATCGTGCGTTCTGATGCTTGAGTCAGGCATAAGATGACGAGCAGGAAATGGAATAGTGTCTAAATCCTGCACCACTTCTTCGTTATAAATAGGCCGTAAACTTCTTACTTCGAAATCATGCAGGGCTCTTGTCATTGGAATCTCTCCTTCGCCAGTCACAACTGCGTCACATCCTCGTTTGAGCATGTCTTCCGGAAGAGCAGTTGCATGTGGACCTCCACCAACGACTGGTACGTCGTGGTTGTCTTTAATGACTTCGATAATGTTTTGAGCATCTTTTACTTGTGGTGTAACTGCTGAAATCCCATATACGTCAGCATTTGGCAATGAAAGTTTTGAGCTAGGGTTTTCAGTCGAAAGGTCAGCTACTTCAACACTATGTCCTTCTCGTTCTAAGTAGCTCGCAATGTATAAGATTCCCAAAGGGACGTTACTCCTGGGATTTGCAAGAGGTAGGCTTGGCGGAATAACGAGACACACTTTCAAGGTTTCACCGCCTTTATACAGCTGTTTTGCAATATCATGTCTGTGACACTTGGGTTGATAGTAGTGTCGAATGGTTTTTCTGCCCACTCTGTATCAAACCCGATGTTATTTTGTATTGTGTCTATTTTGAAACCAACTTCTTCTAGCATTCTGATGAGCATGTTCAAATCATATATTTGTACTCTTCCTCTAATTGTACACGGAGTGCCTGTAGGTACTGTTAGCAACAACATGCCTTTTGGCTTAAGCCATTTGTAAAACCTTTCAAGTGCTTGTTTGTCTTTCGTTCTTTCATGATTGGTGTTAAGGTGTTCTAAAGTTGAAATACAGACAACTACATCAAAACTGTTGTCAGGTAAAGCTATTTTGTAGAGGTCAGTTTGGAAGAAGTTGATTGGAATCCAAGATGGTCCTGACACATTGTACGGCACTAAATCAAGTCCGTACGCTTCGTAAGACATCGTCTGCAGCAACAACAGAAATGGTGTGTGAGAAGCACCCACATCCAAGATTTTGACACCAGCTTTTTTAGGCAAGTGTTTTAATACGAAAGGATACTCAACCGCCCGTTCATCAGGCTCTAAAGGAAGGCTTGTGAATTGCTTTGTTTTACCTGTCAGTTTTCTGGCTTCCATAATTGTTGCACATCCAACTTGCCTTTTGGGCGATAAGCTAATCCTTTAAGACTTTCACCATTTAACGACCGTTCAAGTATACTAAGATACTGTAATCTCAACACATTCCAGTTGAATTTTTCGTAAGCTTGTTCAGCTCTTTGCTTTAATGACTCGTGCATTTCCTCATGCTCACATAAATGTCCAATTGCTTTAGCTAGTACTTCTGGTGTGTTTGAGTTTACACAAAGCGCGTAAGGACGCAGTTGATAAAATAACTGCGAATAACCTATTATCGTAGGTCTTCTTGCAGCTATTCCTTGTAAGCAAGAACCACTTTGAGAATAAATATCGAATGCCATTCGTTGAGAAACAAAGATATCTGAAGCTTGAAGGTAAGGCATGTGCTCCTCGGGTTCCCATTTGTCTTCTAAGAATAATGCATTAGTTCCGGTTGCTGAAATTAAATCTTTCAAGTACTCTGCACACGGCATTGTTACATTTTCATCAAGCCATGATGAACAGCACATTACTAACAGAGCGTTTGAGTGCTGTTTCTGTACGATACGCATAGCTAGAATTATGATGTCGTAATTTTTTATAAAGCTTGGGAAGCCGAAAGTAGAAACGATTGGGTAACCATCTATTTTAACTTGTTTTCTCGCTTCTTGTTTCGTCACAGGTTCGAGTACAGGAATACCATGAGGAATTACGAAAGTTTTTTCTGGTATGTACGTGACAGTCGTGACCATGTTTTCTCGGAAAACGATAACACCGTCTAAATAGTCTGCAAATTCTGACCAATTAAACCGGTCACGTGTAGTGTCGGTTAACTGCATAAACAACTTCGCAGAAGTTAGAGCCTTCACGTTTGGAATCCAATTTCGCAATTCCGGAGCTCTACAGTAGAAGGGATGATAAAAGAAGACTACTGCATCCAGATTTTCAAACACTTTCCATTTGAAACACTTAGGAAAAGATATCTTAACTACTTCGATTTCGTCCTCTACACTTGAAACAAAATGCTGTGCTAGCTCAGCAAGCCCGCAACGCAAACCCCAAGAAGCTACGACACCGACACGCATTATGCTCCCTCTATGACTTTCCTTATCTTTATCGCTACTTTCCGTTCATCATGACAATCAACTATGTACTTTCTCATCGTGTCTGAGAGTTCTACTTTGTCCGCCAGTGACTTCTTGTCCCACTTCTTGATTTTCTTCAAAAGACCAGACTGACTGTAAAAGATACACTCTTCTGGAAATAAGTCTTCAGCGCCTAGCCAACAATTTACAAGTGGATACACTCCACAAGCCATAGCATCGAAAATCGATTTGTGATACCCTTCCATCGTAGAGTTGCTAATAATAATGTCTTGAACAGCTAGCCAACGCGCGTATGCTTCAGACGGCAAGAAACGGTTGTAAATTATTCGGTCTTCGACTTCAAGAATTTGTGACAGTTCTTTGATTTGAACTTTGTACTCGGTCCTAAGGTCTTTTCTGAAACCACTTGTTCTGTCGCCTGACAAAGTAAACTTCCAACCCTTTTTAAGTAAAGGCGCAATTGTTTGGACAGTCGAGTAGATTCTTTTCCACGGTACTATGTTTCCTACCACACAGATGTTGCGACCGTACTTCTTCTTGTTTAAAGGCTGGAAAAAGTCAGGATTGGTTCCAATCGGAAGAACAACAACTTCTGTTGGAATATCTGTTGTCTTTAGACGTTTTGCTTGAGGCAGTGAACAAATCAAATAGTTTACTTTCTCCCAGTCTACACGTGGCAGTTGATGAAATATTTCGAGACCATGAAGACGTGCAACTATCTTGCACTTAAGGATAGGAAGATGTGTTGCTTCCGGTAACGGAGGGAAAACGAAGTCGAAAAATGCAACGTCACACCAATCGAGCAACGATTGCAGTGTCATTAAGTTCCAAGCTATGCTGTCTGTTTGTGCGTATCGCTTTACAACGTGATACTTTTCAAGCTCTCGTTTAACTGGACCTACAAAGTTATCGTTTAGAGCGACCAAAGCAATTCTCAAGGCGGAAAAACCTCCATGAAGTAACCACTGAGCGCGTTGCCTTTTCCATCATCGTGACGAAGCTTAACACTTCCGCTGACAAACCTGACTCTTCGAATGATTTGAATGTACTTGTGTGGTATCTTGTGGTATGTTTTGACGGTTCCTATCTTGATAAGCCATTTATGACCTCCACATCCTGTTGTGGTTGGGTCTCCAAGTATTCGACGTTTGAATTTTATCGTGTGACGAATGCCCTTCAAAATGTCACTTAGATGTTTACGTGTAGGATGCGATAGAAATTTCGCACACTCTTTCGCTAAATACAAAACTTCGATTAAAAGTTGACAACCGTTTTCAGAAGGTGTTACGACTAAAATTAGTCCGCCATCAATAACAAGCCGACCTAGGACGTGTATCATTTTAGCTGGCGGAGTTTCTAAGTGTTCTAGGATGTCTTTAGCTTTAATGAAAGCGAAACTTCGTGGTCTAAATGGCAAGTAATTTGCGTCGGCAAAAAGATTAGCCTTTGTGTTTTCTTTTCTGATATCAAGTCGAACACTGCATTCACCGTCAGACCCACAGCCAATGTTGAGTGATGCACTAAGATTCATTATCAACCACTTTCCTGCAGATTTCAACAAACCGCTCAGCCATAACTTTCATATCATAGTGGTCTTCCGCTACTTGCCTACAACTAGCGCGAATAGCTTTCTCATCAGCTTGTATCTCTATCCAAAGCTCGTCCATTTTGTCAGCTAAGTTGACAACGCTGAAAGTTTTAGCTTTCTTCGTCGCGAAATTGTCACCATAGTAGTCACAGTCCCATGAAATGACTGGGCACCCGCAAGCAAGAGCCTCCATTGTGACTCTGGAAGGTTCACCTGTATAAAATGGACTGACGACCATGTCTCCTGCTCTGAACCACATCTCTGGAAAAGTTTGTAGTCCTGCGATGTCATACTCTCCTAACAGATGATTGAATCCTGCAGACCTAACCATAGCATTCCACATACGTGTGTCGTGTGCAGAACCAAACGCATAAAGTCTTGCTTCGCAGTTCTTCTCGTAGTACTTGTTAACTGCGTGGAAAACCAAGTACGGCTCTTTCAGAGGTCTCCAGGTTTCTCCAAACAGAATGGCAGGGTGTCTTCGAAGAATCATCTTCATACCATCAGGTCTGTATCGTTCTAAGTCAATTCCTTTAGGAGCATAGTAAAGGTTGTTCTTTCTATCAAACGGCTTCCAAAGTTGATAGTGTCTATTGAGTTGAACAACTGTCGCGTCACAAATTTCCATGTATTGAAGACAAGCTGTGAATGCATATTTATCGTCGTACGGTCTCATTTCGTTGTGCAGAGTCGCTTCAGGTGTTCCGTGTATCATGAATATCTTTGGTTTCATTAGCGCTCCTACTTTGGTGACCTGAGAGTGAATGATGTGTAGATTGGCTTCTTTGTAAGCCCATGAATGAGGAAGTGTTTGAGCCTTTGGGTCGATTGGGTCTTTCTTTCCACCTCTAATCGCGTCTTCAGTCTCACCAGATTCAATAATACCTGCTCTTACACCTGAAATACGATTTTCGTACTTGACTAATTCTTTAACTGTTTCATAAAGTCCAGACCTTCCTGGACCAAACCACGACCAGTGAGCTATCACTAAGTCAGTCAAAACTAGACCTCCATAAAAAGAAATATGTGGATGTGCGCAAGCATACCCACCTCGATGGACTGGGACAGCATCTCAAGTAATCAACCGTCCTTGAGGCGAATCGGTATTACACAAGATTACTAAGCGACTACGCCAGAAATCTTGCAGATACGGTCGCTTGTTGCATCTGTTGCGCTTTCCGGAACGACCTTCGTATTGAAGAACTGTGAAACCACGTACTCAGTTGCTCTGCCGTGAATCCGTTTCTCTTCAACAAGTGGAACAGCTCCACCTGTGTAGACACCGTGTATGGCAGTATTGAGACCTTTAACTATCACCAGACCGTCGTTGCCGATTCTTGTGCTTCGCGTTGGATAGAACACTATTCCGTGCATAGCTTTGAAGTAACTTTGAATGCTTTGTCTAATGTTTTCCAGCTCAACTGGAGCTAGTGTGTAACCCCATCTCTTAGCTGGAACGATGACTGCTAGGTTGCTAATTTCAGTTTCTTTGATGTTGCTTTCGTCCATGATGCTAGTGATTGCACCTGCGATGTCACCGGCTATTTGAGTTCCTGTTGCTGTGGCCCATTCTTGTGTCGCTGTTTTTGTCGTTGCGCCAGCGCCAGCATACAATCTGAGAAGTATGTTGTCGTCTTTCAGCCAAGCTAGTTTCTCAGAAGCTCTACGTCGCGAGAACTCAGACTGGAAGTTCTGCAACTGTCGAATCTTTGCCCAGTCTGTGATTTGGTATCGAACCTCGGCCTTCTCGAGAGTCATGTGGAAGTCAATTGCTGACATTGGAGCTGAAATGCCCTCAATCGAGCCTTCTGGAATTCCCCAATGTCCTTCGAGCTCAGAAGGGAAGCTCCATTTGATGTCTAGTGCTTCGTAGTTCTGAACGCCAATGACTTGTACACCAACAGAAAGCAAGTCTGCTTCTTTGTAGATGACTTGACGGATGACTTCTCTTTTAATGACGTCGTCGCTAGTTGCCGCTTGCATGATTAGTTTTCGTATACGTTCTCTAAAAGTTTCAACCATTTCAGCTCACCTACGGTCCCATGACGAGCTTCGCTAGTCTCACTTTGCACAAGCCTCCTGTAGTCAAAGCTACAGCTTCTTCGGCCATTCCAACGAGTTTCTTTAGCTCTGCAACTGAAACTGTTGCACCTGCAAAGGTAAACTTGTCAGCTGTTGCGTTGGCTGTTACAGCAAGCATGTCTCCAACAGTGATTACTGCGTTAGTGTCATCGATTAGAACTTGTGCTATGCCGTCGATTTGAATGGCGATTGGAACTGTCTTATCATAGTCTTCTGTGATTGGGTTCTTGGTTGTTTTGAGTGCAATTCCATACGGAGTCTCTCCAGCAAGGTCAGCTAGCTTTACATAGCCAGCTGTTCCGATGCCTTCAAGAGTCAGTATTCGGCCTTTCTTGTCGATAGTGTCTTCAGTCGTTCTGTAGACAGCTTCTCCTGGATAATGAACTGCAGACATTTTACTTTCCCTCTTGTGCCGGAGGTGCAGGCTCGCCAACCGACTTCATTACCGTTTCAAAGTTCATGCCAAATGCATCCATGCAGATTTTGTCTAAGCGTTCTCCACCTTGAACAGGAACTGTGACACCTTCAAGCTTGAACTTAGGTATCAAAACTTCAAGTTCAACATGGTATCGTTCGAGCATCTTTTTCTGTTTGTTTGGGCATTCCTCACCTTCGAGGAATTTCTTTGGGTCGAAGCCAGGATTCAGTTCTTTGATTGCAGCTACTTCTCTCTGGACTTCAGTTTTGTCTCTTTCTGTGATAGCGTCTTTCGTCTTTTGTACTTCAGCTGTTAGTTCTGTGATTTTCTTCTCAGCGTCGAGCATCCATTGTTTGGTCTCTTCTGGGAACCATTTCGGCCAATCCCAGACTTTCTCGCTGGTCATTGGGTCTTCTTTCTTCGTTGGTTTGGCTGTCGGGTAAGGATAAGGATACCCTTTGTTCTTGAAGAATAAGACACATGACTTGAACTTGTCATTGTCTGACATTTCGCCCCAAGGTGTAGTCTTGGGCATTGGGTAAGCTTGTTTTATCATTTCTTTGATTTTTTCAAGTAGCGCGTCGCCTTCAAGTGGTGGTTCTGGTGGTACTGCTAGTGGTTGTGGTGTTGGTGGTGGTAGTGTCGGAGTTACTTCTGGTTCTAGTTCCGGATTGTCGTTTTCGCCGTTATTGCTCATCTTTCTTTCTCCTCCATTTTTATTTTCGAGTCGAACGGAAGTCACCATGCGGTGACTATGAATTTGGCAAGGTCCACAAGCAGGCCTATTTGTTCCTGCGAGTGCCTCACCAACCATGGCTGTTGCTACTTCACACTTCATTTCTGGGTCGTAAGCTGTGCTGATTGAAGCCTCAATGGACGTTGCGGGAAGCAAGCCAGCGCTAATCTTTTCGATAATGTCAGACTTGTAGACGTATGCGCGGTACATGCCTGTTTTGTGCTCCATCCAAGTTTCAGATGTGAACCCTCCAACCTTCAAGACGTCGTTTTTGTCTTCGGAATGTGGATATACGTATGGAACACCGAGAAAGGATGCCAGAGCTCTTTCAATGACGTCAGCGGAGTAGTAGATTGTGCGTCCCGACTTGTCCGTGTATTTGCCTTCAGCTAACAAGACGCCTTCTAGTTCGAGCATCTTACCTAGCTTTTTGGTCGTAAACGGATTGAAGAATTGGACGCGAATCGTGTCCAAGTAGCATCAGCTCTGCTGTACTGGAAGGTGTTCCCTATATATAATAAGGGCGAAGTGTGACAAGAGAAAAGGAAATGTGAAAGAACTTACTTTGGTTTAGGTAACGCACTTCTACTGAGTGTCCACATACGTGCTTTTGGTGCCTCACGCTTGGCTATCCACAAACCTCTCATGCCACCAGACAGAAATTGTAGCTTATAGAACATGTCTGACTTTTGAACGATGATTACCTTGCCTCTAGTCAATGCACGAATCCAAGCAGGTGTATCTTTTGTCGGATTGCCTTGTGTGCCAGGTCTAAGATATCCTTCTTTGTACATCCAGCCGTGGTCACCAGTTGCTTTAGTGTAAAATGGTATCGGAGCTTTCGTTGTCAGTGGATTTTGATACAGTATCCAATTCAACAAAGGTTTCGTTTTTGACTCTTCGATACGCAAATGCCAGTGTTGAGCACTAGGACCAACCCGTATGATTGGTCTCTTTTTCCAGTAATGCCATTGTATAACATAAGGCACAGCTTCTTTCTCAAGTTGTACGCCTTCATAGGTAAGTTTGACTTCTCCTTTCTTGATAGCATCGTAAAGAGCACTTCTGATTTCGACTCTTTGCTTAGCGTCTCGTTTCTTCCAGTACTGGTACTGTGCAGGAATCTTATTTCGAATCTCAGGTGGTAGGCAGCTTACATTAAAAGGCGGAATCCAGCCTTCATTCTTAGCTCTTCTAGACAGTACGTAAGGTCTTTGGTCAATCGGTTTTCCAAATTGCCAAAGAAAAGCTGCTCTTGCTCCTTTTGGTTTACGACGTTCAATCAGTCTGTAAATCCAGCGACCTGTATACTTACTGCCTTTCAAAAAGAACTCTTTGAAGTAAGGTTTTTGTGCACCGTAGAATTGGACACCTCTGTCTCGTATGTAGAAGACTCCCCACTCGAAACGTGTTGCACCAACTGTGCCTGGTTTAACAATGCCTTGATAGTTCAGCCATTGATATGGTTCTGGAGCTTTCGTCTCTGCGAACATTCGAAGTGCACCAGGTTTGTTTGATATCTTCCAAAGTCCAGGTCTTGCTGCAAGTTCACGAGCTCTTTTGACAGTCGTTACGTCTTCTTTTGTGATTCCAGGTTTCATGTGAGCAACAGTCATACCATCTAGAATCCGACCTCCTCGCAATCTCACCCATCTGTGGTCAATGTGAGCTCCTTTTCCTCTCCAGTGGTCTTGCATCGTGAATTTGTGTGGATAGTCGTCCATGTGGTATCGTTCTATCAAATGCATCTCATCAAAGTCTAGGTGTTTTGC
>JRER01001532.1_pt1 | contig 13199 bp, 16 predicted proteins | sample 210161 | NCBI WGS metagenome assembly JRER01 (sample SAMN03019618, study PRJNA260268) | marine sediment metagenome | biome: Marine; feature: Sediment; material: Clay; isolation source: clay from marine sediments 136 meters below sea floor depth collected from... | place: New Zealand: Canterbury...
AGTCGCGGTGGCCAACTGTTTCTTTAGCTAAGGCAGCAAAAGATGTTACTGCTGCAAGGAGAAGCCCAGCACCAAGGAAGAAGGGGAATTCAAACCCCTTGATATCTTTAAGCCAGCCTAAAAGGATAGGACCTACCACAAAGCCGATGTCGCTAACAGTGCGATATAGGGCTATGGTGCGTTCATAATTTTGTGATGGGGCGATTCAGCAACATAGGCAGTAGGGACAGCGCCGCCAAACCCCCTTCCTAGGCCTAACACTACAGCGCTGAGCAAGAAAAAGCGGTAGCTATTGCTCTGAATAATTAGAACCAAGCCCAAGGCAGTTATTATTCCTCCAGGCACAATGATGGCTTTCGTCCCCAGCTTATCAGAAAGCCTACCAGCAAGAAAAACAAAGGCAAGTTGCATAACAGCTACCACGGTGAGGGTTAAGCCTACCTCTCCTTCCCTTAGATTGAGGCGCTCATAGCCTAGGAGAGGAATTAGTGTTATCTGATTGCCACTCAGGGTAATCAAGGTCAGTAAAGATACCATAGAGATGAGTATGAAGTTTAAATTCTTATATAAGGGGACTTGCCCTCTTAACGAGTTGGTTTAAGGTGGGGACTTGCTTAGGGTCTTGGGCATGCTGGTCAATCGTCTCTGTCTAGTTTCCGGGATGAGAAAGTAGCAGCACGAAGTGGCTAGCAAGGCAAGTCCAGCAAAGCAGAAGAAAGGAGCTCGGTAACCTAAATACTCCCCCACGAATCTACCTGACGTTGGCCCAAGGCTCGAGCCGATAAGGAAAGCTCCCCAGTAAAGACTCACATATTGCCCCGGTTAGCGGGCGTGCTGATTTCACCGATAATGATTATGGCAGCTACGCTAGAAAGAGCTGAGCCTAATCCTTGAAGCAAGCGGAAGGCTACTAATTGCCAGTATAGTATAGCCAAGCCACAGCCCAGGGCGCTGATAGCTATTAAGGCTGGACCGATGATAAGAAGAGGCCTTTGCCCCCAGCGTTGAGCTAGTCTGTCAGCTGGCAGGTCCGTCAGGACTCGGGCTACGCCGTAGGCAGTGATAACCAAGCCTACCATAGTTCCAATTCGGGTTGGCTCAACGCCCAGCGCCTGGACGAATTTGGGTAGAACAGGGCTGAGAAACCCCATCCCCATCATGAGTACTAACGCTTCCATACAAAGGGCAACAAGGGTTTTGTTATGCCAGGGGCTATATTTGCTTATAGAAGTTACGCCTTCAATGCAGGGATAGAATACAACTTTTACCTAGGCAAAGTTGGCAATAACCGCTTGTCCTAATGAGATGCCACCGTCATTACAAGGTACTTGTTTGTGGGTAAATACCTGGAACCCATTCTTTTCTAGCCGGCTAACTGTTTTGTTTAGCAACAGCCGGTTCTGGAAGACACCGCCGCTTAAGGCTACCTTCTTGATGCCAGTTTCGCTAGCTACTAGTTGGCACATGCTGTTTATCATCTGAGCTACGGTGTTATGGAATCTTACTGATATCCTGGCTTTTGAGACGTCTTGGTGTAATTCTTCGACTATAGCTGAAAGTAAGTCACCTAGTTTCACAATTCTTATGCCCTTATTTTCCGTTATAGAGTAGGGATAGCTCTCATTATCATCAGCATAATTCTCGTTGTAAGCAGTCATCTCGAGCTCCATGGCTGCTTGCCCTTCATAATCTATCTCACCTCTTATGCCCATCAGGGACGATATGGCATCAAACAAGCGCCCCATACTGGAGGTCAGCGGCGAGTTTAGCCCTCTTTCTATTTGACGCCTGATAATTTCTATCTCGCCCTTGCTAATATCTTCCACAACCGGTAGCCCCTGGCTTAAAGCACCTTCCCCTAATAAGCTGAGAATATAAGCAATACCAATGCGGTAGGGCTTTCTTGTAGCTGCATCTCCTCCAGGCAGAGGCAGATATTCTAAGCGTCCTACTCTTTGGAAATTTTGATAGTCAGCCACCAAGAATTCACCTCCCCAGATACGCCCATCACTGCCCAGCCCGGTGCCATCAAAAGCTACCCCGATAACCGGGGACTGTACACCATTATCTGCCATACAGCTTACAATGTGGGCGTGGTGATGCTGTACAGGAATGAGTTTTGTCCCGGTTTTGCCCAGTTCTTGGGCATACTTGGTGGCAAGATAATCAGGATGGAGGTCATGAGCGATGATCACAGGTTCAATGTGGAATAGCCTTTTGTAAAGGGAAATAGTGTCGGCGAAGTGCTCTAAAGTTTCTATATTTTCCATATCACCAATGTGCTGAGATAAGAAGGCGTAGTTATCCCTAGTCAGACAAAAGGTATTTTTAACTTCAGCACCGCAGCCAAGCACCTGTTTAGCTCCGAATTGGAGATGGATAGGATAAGGAGCATAGCTTCGAGCTCGCCTGATAAGCTGGCTTGTTCCCTTTTCCACTATAGCTACGCTGTCATCATAGCGAGAATAAATATCGCGATTGTGGACTAAAAAGTTATCAGCGATCCCCGAAAGCCTGCTTAATGCTTCGTCATTGTCTTTGGCAATGGGCTCTTCACTAAGATTGCCGCTGGTCATCACTAGAGGCAATTGGGTATCCCTGAGCAAGGTGTGGTGTAAAGCAGTGTAAGGCAGCATAACTCCCAGGTATTGTAAGTTTGGGGCTACCTCTCGAGATATGGACGAGCCCTCCTTCCACTTCATAAGCACGATGGGGCTTTGAGGAGAAGTGAGCAATTTCTCCTCCTCCTGAGAGACATAGCAGTGCTTTTTCGCTTCATCTACATTGGTTACCATTATGGCAAATGGCTTAGAGGAGCGCCTTTTTCTTTGGCGCAAAGTTTTAACCGCTATTCCATTGCTGGCATCACATGCTAGGAGAAACCCCCCTAAGCCTTTGATGGCAATAATTTTCCCTGCCCTCAAGAGCTGACCAGCACTGGCTATAGCATCTGGGCAAGGTAAGGCATTGCCTTGGTTATCAATCAGCTCAACGCGGGGACCGCATTCAGGACAGGCGTTTGGCTGAGCATGAAAGCGGCGGTCTAGAGGGTTATCATATTCTGCTTGACATTGGGGACACATTTGGAAATAGCGCATGGTAGTTTTGGGGCGGTCATAGGGCATATCGTCAATTATAGTAAAGCGGGGGCCGCAATTGGTGCAGTTGATGAATGGATAGCGGTAGCGGCGGTCGTTGGGATCTAATAGCTCACTTAAGCAGGCTTGGCAAGTAGCGATATCGGGAGAGATAAGCTGGTATTTCCCCTTGGTAGCAAGGCTGCCACGAATTTCAAAGTCTTTATAACTAACGGGATGATGATAAGTGATAGCTATATCTTCGATACGAGCTAGAGGTGGCGCTTTCATTGTGAGCTCCAAACAAAACTTCTCAATAGCTTCTCTTTCTCCCTCTATTTCAATTTTGACATCTTCAGAGGTGTTGCATACCCATCCCTTTAAATTGAGGTCGGTGGCTAGTCGGTAAACGAAAGGCCTGAACCCAACTCCTTGAACGATGCCATGAACGCTAATGCGGGCTAACTCGAGGGCTCTTACTTTAGCCATTGTTTTGTAATATTTAGTTCTAGGGCTAGCTACTAGAAGGATTATTTTTTGGCCTGGGACTTGTGCTTATTAGCTTCTAGCTCCTTTAACAGCCAAGCGCACCAATCTTCTATGCCAGCGCCTGTCTTGCAGGAAACTTGGAAAATTTCGATTCTGGGATTCAATCCCTTTAGGGCAACTTGAAAAGAATTAATATCAAATTCAACATAAGGTAGAAAGTCAAGCTTATTTATCACTACTGCATCAGCATCAGCGAATATCACAGGGTATTTGATAGGCTTATCATCACCTTCCGGCAGGCTAGAAATTACCACCCTTTTATGTTCCCCGAGGGCGAACTCTGAGGGACAAATGAGATTGCCCACATTTTCAATAAGCAGCAGGTCTATATCTCCTAACGGCAACCTCTTAAGGGCGTGACCAACCATATTAGCAATCAAGGTGCAACTCTCTGACATATTTCGTGTAGTTATCTGGACAACGTCTACTACTTCGTTTCTAACCTTTTCAGAATCCAATGTTGAGGCGACATCGCCTTCAATAACTCCTATCCTCAGCTTGTTTTTTAGCTTGGCTACTGTTTGTAAAATAAGGCTTGTCTTACCTGCACCTGGAGCTGACATAATATTGATGGCGAAAATTTCATTCTCATTTAGTAGCTGCTGATTTTGCGCCGCTATAGCATCATTAGCTTCTAGGATGTTTTGTACCACTTCTATTTTTTTCATTCCACCTCCATGCTTTTTACATATAACTCTCGCCCTCCAGCTATTTCCACCCCTTGGCTTTGGCATTTAGGGCAAGTCCATAAGGTATCTTGCGGATGGAAAGTGACGGAACAATTTCGGCAACGAAGCTGGGCTGGTGCTAATTCAAAATGAAGAGTTGCTCCCTCAGCAATACTATCCTTGCTGAGGAAATCGAAATAAAATTGAATACAATCGGGAACAAAGCCTGATAGCTCGCCAACAACTAAGCTAATCTCAGTAATTCTGCGAGCTCGGGCCTCTTTGGCTTTACCCAGAACAATGCTGACAATACTTTCAGTTATCCCGAATTCATGCATGTTGGGTCTATAGAGTTACTATCCTACTCTATTTTACTCTGTGCTATCAATTCTGCCCCTACCATACTTGGCTACTATTGAGCCTAGCACTCCGTTAACCAGCCGTGGCGAGGAATCGCTACCAAAAGCCTTGGCGAGCTCTACAGCCTCATTTATAGCTACCTTTGGTGGGGTAATATTTAAAACCTCGAAGATGGCGATGCGCAGGATATTTCTATCTACGATAGACATTTGTTCTACAGGAAAGGCTGGCGCAAACTGCTTAATGAGGTCATCAAGTTTGGTTTTATCATGTATCACTCCTTGTGTAAGTCTCTCAGCGAAACTGTAGGCTTCCTGTGGCAATGCTTCCTCAATTAACAATCGAGCTAAAGCTTCTTCTGCTTTGTGTTGGGTGCAATCGAGTTCATAGAGTATCTGAAGAGCAGTGACTCGCGCCTTTCGTCTAAAACCCATAGTCAGTTGGAGATCACTGAGTCTCCTAGCTGGGTGATATTCTCAACCCCCGAGATGCTAAAGGTCTGTACCTCTGAATTAATTCGCTTAATTAAACCGCTGAGTACCCTGCCGGGACCAATTTCGTAAAAGGAGTTCACTCCGTCTTGCACCATATATTCAACGGAAGGTTGCCATTGAATGCAACGGCGCAACTGGTATAAAAGCTCCTCTCTTATTGAATTTACATCAGTTAGTGGCCGGGCGGTGACATTAGCTATTATGGGAATTGCTGGTGGACGAAACACGAAATTTGAGATAGCTTCATTAAACTCATCTATAATTGGTTCCATTAGGGAGGAATGAAAAGCACCACTTACTTTCAGAGGAATAACACGGCGGGCACTTTTAAATTTAGCCAATTTGCTGGCTTCAGTTAAGGCATCAACAGCTCCACTGATTACGATTTGACCGGGGCAATTTATATTGGAGATCTCAGTTCCACTTTGAAGGCATACATCCTCAACGGCGGATTTTTCAAGTCCTATTATGGCTAGCATACTGCCTTGATTTTTCTCCCCGGCTTTGTGCATTAATCTTCCTCTTTCCCGAACTAACCTCACAGCGTCACTTAAGCTCAGGACATCAGCAGCCACAAGAGCGGTATATTCCCCCAAACTATGTCCAGCGACAAAGGAAGGAGATGGCAAATCCTCATCGCTAGCCTGTTGGACTGCTCGGAGGCAGGCAATGCTAGTTACCAATATCGCTGGCTGGACATTGTCCGTTCTTGTCAGTTCTGCCTCCGGGCCTTCAAAGCATAGGTGAGATAGGGGAAAGCCCAGAGTAGCATCGGCTTCATCGAAGGCTTCTCTGGCTGCGGCATAGCTATCATATAGATCCCATCCCATGCCAATATCTTGAGAGCCTTGTCCTGGAAAGACATAGGCTATCTTGGGTGTCTCAGACATAATTAGCTTTTTCTCTTGGGTGACTTGACCTCAATCACTTGTCTATCGTTATAGCTACCACAGGTGGGGCAAACATGGTGAGCTAACTTAAGGCTATGGCATTGGGGACAAGTATCCAGGGCAGGCAAAACGAGCTTGAGGTGGCTGCGCCGTTTCCCTTGACGCGCTTTGGGGTACTTTTTTTTAGGTAGAGCCATAGGAACTTATCTCCTTAATCCCGGCACAATCAGGTCGACATAGCGGTTTCATTGGTAAATTCAACAAAGTATTTTGCCGGATTATCTCTCCTAAGTCAAGCACGTTATCGCTACCAATGGTAACGTCATCTCGTTCTTCAGATGAGGGTAAACTATTGGATGTGGAGAGGAATTCCTCCTCGACATTGAAAGCTACGGGATAAAGAAAAGCATTGAGGCAGCGACTGCATATAATTTCTACTTCAACATTTAATCTACCTTGAACTAAAATCCCCCGCCTAGTGTGAATTAGTGTTACTTTTCCTTGAACAGAACCTCTAGCTTGTTCATCGAGTATTTCGTCTGTGCCATAGCTGCGACTAGAGCCAACAGGCTCTCTCAACAATTGAGCCACATCTATTAAGTCTTTAAAAGGCTCTCCCGTGAGTTCCTCGACTTTCATAGCTAACCTGAGTGAAAACTGGAATTTTAGGGCTGAATAGTAAGTATAATAGTCATTCGCTGTGACTTCAAGGCATCGGGAAAACGCATTGTTGGCTTACCTACAGCCTTTAGGGTAATATATATAGTCAGCGGAGTGCAAGGGTTGCTTTGCTTGTTGAGTATGATGCTTTGTCCAAAGTAGGCCATGGCTATGGACATCAATCATCAGGTTTTATACGTAAAGCCTATCCCAATCTTTGCGAAATCTGTCAAATTTCTGCTGATGGCAGGGTTTTAGCGAGATGGGGGCGTTGTGGCATGTGGGGGAGGGTAGAAGGTAAATGAAAGAAGGTTATCGGGTAGTTGTCATTGGGGGTGGACCTGCCGGGCTTACCGCTGGGTTATACTGTGCTCGCTCGGGACTTGATGTGTTGCTTATTGAAAGAGGAGTAATAGGTGGCCAGATAACCAATGCTGCGCAGGTAGAGAATTATCCTGGTTTCCCTCGAGGGATCTCGGGCATTGAGTTAGGGCAACGTATGCACGAGCAAGCCACAGGTTATGGATTGGAAACTCTGTTTGCGGAAGTTATTGGATTGGTTCCTCACGTCGCTCGGCAGACAAGGCGCGGTAAAGGGCGGGATTCCTTTCCTGGCCATTTGGTCAGCACCAGCGAGGGTGACTTTATAGCTAAATCGGTAATTATCGCTTCTGGCTCGCAATTCCGTAAGTTAAGTGTGCCTGGGGAAGCTGAGCTTGTAGGTAGGGGGGTTTCCTATTGTGCTACTTGTGATGGCCCCTTTTTCCGAGATAAAACAGTAGCTGTAGTAGGAGGGGGAGACACTGCACTCACCGAGGCTATTTATCTGAGCAAGTTCGCTTCTAAGGTTTCAATCATCCACCGCCGTGATGAGCTCCGTGCTAGTAAAGTGCTACAAAAAAAAGCCGAGACAGAACCAAAAATTGATTTCGTTTGGAACGCCGTGGTAGATAGAATAGAAGGCGAGGGAACAGTCAGGCAACTCAGGCTGAGAAACACAAAGGATGGTATAATATCATTACTGCCAGCAGATGGCGTTTTTATCGCTGTTGGTGTAGAGCCCGAGACTGGTTATTTGCAGGGGATTTTGCCTTTGGACGAAAAAGGACGCATAATCACCAATGAAGTAATGGAAACAAGGATACCTGGAATATTCGCTGCCGGAGATGTTCGCCACAATTCGGCTAGGCAGGCAATAACTGCTGCTGGAGATGGCGCCACTGCTGCTTTATCAGCGGAGAGGTTTGTTAGTTCGCTATGAAGGTAATTTTTCTAGAGGATGTTTCCGGGAAAGCAAAAGCTGGAGAGATAAAGGAAGTAGCCAAAGGCTATGCCAAGAATTTCCTTTTACCTAAAGGTTTGGCTCTGGCAGCTACTCCTACGGCCCTGAAACAAGCGGAATCAGGGCTTCAAAAAGGGAAAAATCAGGAAGGTCTTGATCAAGCTAAGTTAGCTGAATTAGCAGGTCTTATTGAAGGGAAAGAAATTCATTTTAAGGCTCGTGTAGGTACCGGTGACCGCCTATTTGGCTCCATTACCGCTGCTGATATAGCTGAGGAGTTAAGTCAAGCCATAGGTTCTTCTCTTGATAAGAGAAAGATAGATATAGATAAGCCTCTGCGTAAGACAGGCAGTCATGAAGTAATTATCAAATTAGCTAAGAACTTAGAGCCGCGAATCACAGTGAGTATCAAGCCAGAGAAGGATTAATTATGGCGCAGGAAAAGTTGCCACCGCACGACATCGAAGCAGAAGAGGCAGTAATTGGCTCTTTGCTCATTGACCCTGAGGCTATCTTGAAAGTGGCTACCTTCCTCAAGCCTGAGGATTTTTTTGATGAAACAAATCAAGTTATTTACCAGGCTTGTTTCTCCCTTTACCAACGCAGCGAGGTCATAAACCAGATTACTGTGGCTCATGAACTGATGCGCCAGAACAGGCTGGAGCAAATCGGCGGTGCTGCTTATCTGAGCCATCTAATATCTATTGTGCCCACATCCCTACATGTCGAGTATTATGCTCAGATAGTATCCAACACGGCTACAATGCGGCGATTGATCTCTGCTGCGGGACAGATTGCGGCTATTGGGTATGAGGCTGGACCAGATATCGAAGCAAGTCTCAATAAAGCTGAGGATGTCCTTTTTCAAGTACGAATGAGAGAAGGCTCTCGGGATTTCGTTCTAATTCGCGATGTGCTGAGCCAATACTTCGAGGATACGGGGCAGCCTACTGCACTGCGGGAAGGTGAAATTCCCCATGTTCTAACTGGTTTTGCCGGATTGGATGATTTACTAGGCGGTCTACAGAAGTCAGACCTAATCATTCTGGCTGCCAGGCCTAGCTTGGGCAAAACCAGCTTGGCTCTGAACATTGCCAGAAACGCTGCTATGAACCAAAACGCTTGTGTGGCCCTATTTAGTTTAGAAATGTCGCGAGAGCCAGTGGCTCAGCGTCTTCTGGCTGGTGAGTCAGGAGTGGATTTCAGACATGTCCGCTTGGGACGCTTTAGCGAAAACGATGAAGTGAAAATCATGGAAGCCAGTGGAGTATTGTCCGAAGCACCGATTTATATTGATGATTCACCTCAGCTCCGAACTATAGACATAAGAAGCAAAGCACGGCGTCTTTATTTTGAGCGCAATATTGACCTGATAATCATCGATTATTTGCAGCTAATACAGGGTGAAGACAGAAGGGAAACTCGTGTCCAGGAGCTCAGTTATATCACACGTTCCTTAAAGATGTTGGCTAGAGAGTTGAACGTGCCTGTGCTAGCTGTTTCTCAACTCAGCCGAGCTGTGGAGTGGCGCGCCTCTCATGTTCCTCAGCTTGCTGACCTGCGTGAAAGCGGCACAATTGAGCAGGATGCTGACGTTGTTCTTTTTATTTACCGGGATGATGTGTATTACACCGCTGAACAATGGAACAAGGAGCATGATATAGAGAGGGAACCTTATCCCCGTGGCATTGCTGATATTTTCGTAGCCAAGCATCGGAATGGCCCTTTGGGACAGATTAAGCTGAGATTCCTGAGCCGAATTGTCAAATTTGACAATGTGGAGGCCGAGCCAATTTTGACCTCTTAGAGGATAAGTGGTGCAAAATAGACATTTCCGCGGCTTCCCGACAGAAACAGAGTTTAACTCTCTGCTCGATTTCTTCTTCACTCAAGTGATGCCTCAAATCCTAGATGTAACCGAGCTCAAAGTGACGATGAGCATCTTTTACTTGCTGAACCACAAACGGGAATACCCCCCCTTCGTCACATATGAGGAGTTACTATCCCGAGCTATTTCAATGCCTGGGATAGATGAAGAGGCGCTTCGTCATGCCTTGGACTTAACTGTAAACCATGGCAGCATTTTACGCCTAAATTTAAAAGTAAATGGGAAATTGGCGGAAGCCTACTTTGCCAATATAGAATCTGACAGAGGGGCCATTGATAACATTAAACACAGAGGGGTCTCTACCGGAAAGGAAGGGACAAGGCAGGCATTGCAGCGGTCCAACATTTTTGCTCTTTATGAGCAGAACATAGGCATAATAACACCGATGATTGCCGAAGAACTTAAGGAGGCTGAAAGACTCTATCCAGCACGGTGGATAGAGGAAGCCTTAAAGGAAGCGGTCACGCTGAATAAGCGTAGTTGGAAATACGTTGCTCGCATTCTGGAACGCTGGGCTAGCGAGGGCAAGGATAGTGGAGAGTATAGACAAGGTGTTAAAAAGGGTAGCCCCGACAAATACATCAAAGGCAAATACGGACACCTGGTTAAAAGGTAGAAAAGGTGGTTCTGGTCCACCTGACGCCCTATCTGGCGAGGGACATAAGGAGGAGACCTGTCCGATATGCAAAGGGACTGGATTTGTTCACCCTCTCACAGATTTGGGGCAGCCTGATTTCAGCCAAGTGGTGCCCTGCCAGTGCAATAAACGGGCGCTACAAAGAGAGAAGTTAAGCTACCTGGAGAAGTATAGCAATCTAGGTTCCTTGTCGCAGCTCACCTTTGACAATTTATCCCCTAAGGGAAGGAGAGGGGATGCTGTTTCGCAAGAGCATTTTGCTGGTGTTTACCAGGCGGCCAGGGCTTTTGCTGATAACCCTAATGGCTGGCTGTTGTTTTCAGGACCGGCAGGTTGCGGCAAAACTCACCTCGGGTGTGCTATTGCTAATCACTGCTTGAGCGTAGGGCATCCCGCCTTCTATATTGGAGTCGCCGATTTGCTTGACCACCTCCGCTCTGCTTTTAGCCCCACCAGCGATATTAACTACGACGAGCTATTCGAACGAGTGAAGAACACGCCACTGCTGGTGCTTGACGACCTGAGTGTGGAAGGCGGCACATCCTGGGCGAAGGAGAAACTGGAGCAGCTTCTCAACTATCGTTTCAATGCCAGACTGGCAACTGTGATTACCACTGATATGTCACTGGAAAAACTGGATAAGCGGTTGCGTGGGCATTTTGAAGATGGCGAATTTTGCCAAGTATGTGTGGTGGAACAGAAGTCAGCTTTAGAACATCTAGGTGGCTTACAACTGGAACTACTACGAAATATGATTTTTGACAATTTTGACCACAAGCGGCTGGAACTCCCCTCAGAGCAACGTCAAAATTTACAACAAGCTTTTAATCTGGCAGAAGAATTCGCTCATTCTCCGGAAGGCTGGTTAATATTCCAGGGTGTCAATGGCTGTGGCAAAACTCATCTGGCGGCGGCTATTGCTAACTATCGCTTAGCGCAAGGCAAAGCGGTTTTCTTTGTGGTTGTCCCTGACCTGCTGGATCATTTGCGCTCTACCTTCAACCCAGAGAGCAAGATATCGTATGATGAATTTTTTGAGGAGATCAAGCAAAGTTCATTGTTGATCCTCGATGACTTTGGCGAGCAATCGGCTACTCCATGGGCTCGGGAAAAGCTATACCAACTTATTAACTATCGCTATAATGCCAGGTTGCCAATGGTGATCACCACTTGTCTTTCCCTGGATGAGATTGAAACACGGATTAGTTCACGAATGGTAGACCCAAGGCTAAGCCTGGTATTCAATATCATTGCTCCTGACTATCGTGGCGATGTAGCAGCTAGTCGACGAGCTAAGCGCTACTGATTGATGTTAGCTAACTCGGTGGGAAACAGAATATCCCAAGGCAGCCGCGACAGTAATCGCTATTGTTATCCAAACGACCAGCAAAACAGGACAATGCTGCGGACTGAAAGCTTTTGCTACCTCTCCTCCTAAAGCTCCTAAGGCCAGGAAAATTGCTTCCCAAGCTAGAATATGTATGGCCACAGCAGTTAAAAACTTTTTATAGCCCATTTGAGAGATACCACAGGTGACTGTACTAGCGATAGTAAAACCCGGGGTGAACCGTGCTGTAATTATGGCGGGCAGGGCAAATGTCCCTATCTTTTGCGTCATTACATGGCCAACAAAAAGATAATGGCAAGCCATAATAAACTGCCGGTAGTAATTGCCTCAAGAAGTTGCCATACACTAGCCCGGATGCTCAGCCCTCATTATATCTTGGTTTCCCTTTCCCGCCCAAGCTAACTAGTTATGGCAACAAGGTCTAAATTAAACAAAAGGGCCACTTTCGTTTACTTCTCACAGGCAAGTTGGCCATGCCAGGCGAACAGCATTTAAGCTTTCCCTGCCTCTATCTCCTTTAATACCTTGCCCTCGTTATATGCTTCATACAATAAGCTGTTGCCATAGTATTCTCCTTCTTGCTTCAAATTCCTTGGGAAGGAGATTGGGGAAATAGGGCTTAAATTAACTGCAGCAGCTTAAGTCTCGCACACACTACTGACTTCGGAACGTCAAAGGTTTCCGCCATCTTGCTTAAACTCTTGCTCTCTGCCCACTTTCTCCTCACCATCCCGGCGGGCATCAGGATGCAGCTAGCGAACTGCTCAGCCAAAAGTTCATTAAAGCAACAGGTTTCAACTCCTCTTTTCCTAAACACGGTGGTGGCTCTTCGATGAGCTAAGATGTGGAAAGCCTCGTGGAATAGCGTAAATCTCCTTGTAGCAGGTGTGTCATTTTCATTAAGTTGTATTATCCAGCTACCTTTCAGATGCCAGATAGCACCATGATAGGCCATCAGTGGCACTAAGCGGACTTCTATAGGATGCTCCTCGTCAGCCAGCGAAACAAGCTCTGTTGGTACCGGTGGGTAGTAAACCTTCCTCCTCTTAAGGTACTTCTGTGCCAACATTTCTACCAGTTCAAAGATTCTACAGGATGTAACGCGTTCTATAGAATTGTAATCCCTTAAATTAGAATACTTGGTATCCACCAGTCGACCCACCTGCTCCATACAATCAGAAGGGCACCAGCCTCCGTTTTGTTTTGCTTCGCAGAAGCCACACAAAGGGCAGTGCATGCCATCGCTGCTACTTATGTAAGACCACAGTTCAGATTCCCACCTACAAATCCTTTGCGTCATGCCTCTTCCTCCGCCGCTCAATCAGATCCTCAATCATGGTAATCAG
>JRER01002433.1_pt1 | contig 13153 bp, 10 predicted proteins | sample 210161 | NCBI WGS metagenome assembly JRER01 (sample SAMN03019618, study PRJNA260268) | marine sediment metagenome | biome: Marine; feature: Sediment; material: Clay; isolation source: clay from marine sediments 136 meters below sea floor depth collected from... | place: New Zealand: Canterbury...
ATGGTCGAGAGGGAAAGAGCCCAGACCGTCGGCTAAGGTCCCTAAGTCTAGGCTAAGTGGGAAAGGATGTAGGACCACTGAGACAGCCAGGAGGTTGGCTTAGAAGCAGCCACCCTTTAAAGAGTGCGTAACAGCTCACTGGTCAAGCGGTTCTGCGCCGAAAATGTAACGGGGCTTAAGCCTAGCACCGAAGCCACGGGATCTCGATGATTCGTCGTCGAGATCGGTAGGGGAGCGTTCTGCACCGCGGTGAAGGCGGACCGTGAGGACCGCTGGAGCGTGCAGAAGTGAGAATGCCGGCATGAGTAGCGCAATCCCGGCGAGAAACCGGGACGCCGTATACCTAAGGTTTCCGACGGAAGGTTAATCCGCGTCGGGTTAGTCGGGCCTAAGCCGAGGCCGAAAGGCGTAGGCGATGGACAACGGGTTAATATTCCCGTACCACGTCGAATCGATAAAGACGCGAAGGGGGGACGCAGAAGGGTAGGCCAGCCTGTTATTGGATTCAGGTGCTAAGCCCGTAGGGCGATGATGGGGGTAGGAAAATCCGCTCCCGGAGTCTGAGGGGTGATGGCGGTGCCTTTATGGCCAGAAGTGGCTGAGCCCATACTGCCAAGAAAAGCCTCTAGCGAGATTCGCGTGCCCGTACCGCAAACCGACACTGGTAGGTAGGTAGAGCATACCAAGGCGATCGGGAGAACCCTCGTTAAGGAACTAGGCAAATTGACTCCGTAACTTCGGGAGAAGGAGTGCCCTCTGGGGTGAAGGGCCTTGCGCTTGGAGCCCTAGGGGGTCGCAGAGAAACGGCCCTGGCGACTGTTTAACAAAAACACAGGTCTCTGCTAAAGCGAAAGCTGAAGTATAGGGGCTGACGCCTGCCCAGTGCCGGAAGGTTAAGGGAAAGGGTTAGCGCAAGCGAAGCTCTGAACCGAAGCCCCGGTGAACGGCGGCCGTAACTATAACGGTCCTAAGGTAGCGAAATTCCTTGTCGGGTAAGTTCCGACCCGCACGAAAGGCGTAACGACTGGGGCACTGTCTCAACGAGGGACCCGGCGAAATTGAAGTGTGCGTGAAGATGCGCACTACCCGCAGCAGGACAAAAAGACCCCGTGGAGCTTTACTGCAGCTTGGCATTGAGTTACGGCTTAGTCTGTGTAGAATAGGAGGGAGACTGGGAAGCTGGGGCGCTAGCCTCGGTGGAGTCGCCGTTGAAATACCTCCCTGATTAAGTTTTGACCCTAACCCCTGGCCGTTATCCGGCAGGGGGACAGTGCCTGGTGGGCAGTTTGACTGGGGCGGTCGCCTCCCAAAGGGTAACGGAGGCGCCCAAAGGTCCCCTCAGGCTGAATGGAAACCAGCCATAGAGTGTAAAGGCATAAGGGGGCTTGACTGCGAGACCTACAAGTCGAGCAGAGACGAAAGTCGGGCTTAGTGATCCCACGGTACCGAGTGGAAGGGCCGTGGCTTAACGGATAAAAGCTACCCCGGGGATAACAGGCTAGTCTGGCCCAAGAGTTCACATCGACGGCCAGGCTCGGCACCTCGATGTCGGCTCGTCGCATCCTGGGGCTGGAGTAGGTCCCAAGGGTTGGGCTGTTCGCCCATTAAAGCGGCACGCGAGCTGGGTTCAGACCGTCGTGAGACAGGTCGGTCTCTATCCGCTGTGGGCGCAGGTGACTTGAGGGGAGTCGCTCTTAATACGAGAGGACCAGAGTGAACAGACCGCTGGTGTGCCAGTTGTCCCGCCAGGGGCATCGCTGGGTAGCTATGTCTGGAAGGGATAACCGCTGAAAGCATCTAAGTGGGAAGCCCACCTCAAGATGAGGTCACCCACCCCGTTAAGGGGGTAAGACCGCAGGTAGACGACCTGCTTGATAGGCGGCATGTGTAAGCCCCGCGAGGGGTTCAGCTAAGCCGTACTAATGGTCGAGGGCTTAACGGTGGCGCGGCAGAATCTGGGCTCGACTGACTCAGTTGTTTTAATACTTGAATAGTGCTGAGATTGGTTCCTCAGGTGACTTTAGCGGAGGGGAAACACCCGGTCCCATCCCGAACCCGGAAGTTAAGCCCTCCAGCGCCGATGGTACTTGGGGGGCAACCCCCTGGGAGAGTAGGTCGTTGCCTGGGGATTTTTCTTGCCTTTCGCCAGAGACCGCTATAAAATTAAAGAACAGACAGCCAAGGTGGTGAGGTCAGATGAAGGACAAGCCCATTGACGCCCTAACGGTTGGCGACCTAGAGGAGATGATCACTAAGATCGTCAGGAAGGTGGTCAGGGAGGAAGTGAGCCGGGATTATTACGTCAACGAGGAAGGCGTCAAGGTCCTATATAGAGAGGAGGATATCGACCCAGAGTATCTCGCCGAACTCGACCGGCACTACGAGGAGATTGAGAGCGGAAAGGCTCGGCTGACTGAAGGCGAAACGGTGGTTGGGGAGTTGCGGGATCTGGGGCTCGATCTCTAATGTACCGCTACAAGTTCAGCCCCACGGCCAGGCAAAGGGTTAAGAAATTAGCCAAACGCAACCCCAAACTGGTCGAGGCCATCATGCGCAAGATCAAATGGCTGGCTGAACATGCTGATGATATTGCCCACCAGCCCATCAAGGGCAGCCCGTTCTTCAGCCTTCATAGCGGTCCGCTGCGCATTCCCTATTTGTTAGATAAGAGCAAGAAATCAATCATCATCCTAGACATTGCCCAGCACGATTCGGCGTATGATAGGATTAAGAGGCTGTGAGGCTAACTGCGCCGATGGTATGGGAGAGTAGGTCGTTGCTTGGGGACTTCTTAGATGCAGGAGCGGCCCAATAGCGGGCCGCTATGCTTTACCCAGTGGCATTTCAGGGCTGAGGCTGAAGGAAGGACGACCTTAACTCTAAACTATCGGCGCTCCTGGGAGGAGGCCGAGCCGATTCAGACCTTTAGCATGAAAGTGGTGGTGCACTGAGACTCCGGCTGGCAGAAGGTAAATTCTGCCAGCGCATAAAAACTGCCCAAGGCTCTAGAGAGAGGACAAAAAGATGGATCGTTCTATAGTTCTCTTTGCTATATGGTCAGTCTTGCTATTTGCCGGCATTGTGTATGACCTCGTCTCGGGAAGACGGTTCTCGTTTCTGTGGTTCGTCTTCCTTACCGGTTGGGTGGCTTGGCTAGTTGACCTGCGAGTTCATTGGTCAGAAGGCCTGAGCCGGCGTGCGCTCGTTGTCATTATGATACTTTTGTTCCTCGCAGGTTTCGTTGCTGCCTTCGTTACTGCCTGGCTAAGGAGCCACAGCTGGGGCTTCTGATCCTAAGACTCTAGAGTACCGGCGCTCCTGGGAGGAGGCAGAGCCGATTCAGACCTTTAGCGTGGAAGTGGTGGTGCGCTGAGTGCAATAGTCCCACAAGAGCAAGAGGCCCGACAATGTGAGGCCTCTGCTTTTTTAACAACATTTGCAGATTTCGAACTAATGTGCTATAATGTAGAAAACAACCTGGTGAGAGGAGGCTAAAAATGGCTCGTCGCAAGGTCTGGCATGTTGTCCCCAATCCAGACGGGGATTGGGCGGTCAGGAGAGAAGGGGCTCAAAGAGCTTCGGGTCTTTACCGTAACAAGGCTGAAGCAATAGAGAGAGCCAAGGAGTTAGCAAAAGCCAACGAGCCCAGTCAAATAAAGATCCATCGTGAGGATGGTACTTTCCAAACCGAGCATACTTATGGAGCCGATCCCGAGAAATATCCCGGCTGAACTCCCTAATTCTCCCTCTTCTCCTCCACCGCCTCGTTCGCCATGTCTATGAACTCCTCTACCGGCTTCGGCCCCAGGTCCTCCTCTGTGCGCAGGCGCACGGAGACCGCCCCCTGCTCCACCTCTCTATCCCCGATAACTAACATATAGGGTATCTTTTGCAGTTGCGCATCACGGATCTTGGCCTGCATCCGCTCGCTTCTCTCGTCTATCTCCACCCGGAAGCCCTCATCTCGTAGTCGCTTTGCCACCTGGTTGGCATAGGCCACGTGCTCATCGGTGATGGGGATGAGTATGGCTTGTGTGGGGGCCAGCCAGACGGGGAAGGCCCCTCCGTAATGCTCGATCAGTATGCCGAAGAACCGCTCCAAGGAGCCCAGAAGCGCCCGGTGGACCATATAGGGCCGATGCTCCTTCCCGTCCTGCCCTATGTAGGTCATGTCGAACCGCTCCGGCAGGTTGAAGTCGAACTGGATAGTGGTCAGTTGCCAGGCCCGCCCCAGAGCGTCCTTGATGTCTATATCTATCTTGGGGCCGTAGAAGGCCCCTGCCCCCTCGTCCACCTCGTAGGGCAACCCTTGCTTCTCCAGGGCTCGGCGCAAAGACTCCTCGGCCTTCTCCCAATCCTCAACCCGTCCCACGTACTTCTCCGGCCGCGTGGAGAGCAGGAAGTTATACTCCCTGAAGCCAAAGGAGCCCAGGATGTGCAGGGTGAAATCGAGGAGCCTCACTATCTCGCCCTCGATCTGCTCGGGGGTACAGAAGATGTGGGCATCGTCTTGGGTGAAGCCTCGCACCCGCATAAGCCCATGGAGGACGCCGGAGCGCTCATACCGATAGACCGTGCCTAACTCCGCCCAGCGCAAGGGGAGGTCCCGGTAACTGTGCAGCCTGCTCTTATACATCATGATGTGGAAGGGGCAGTTCATGGGCTTGAGGAAATAATCTTGCCCCTCGATATCCATGGGCGAGTACATCAGGTCCCGGTAGAACTCCAGGTGACCACTCCTCTCCCAGAGTTCGCTCTTCCCGATATGGGGCGAGTAGATGATCTCATAGCCGGCCTTCAGGTGCTCCTGGCGCCAGAAATCCTCGATCAATGTCCTGATCATCCCCCCCTTAGGGTGCCAGTGGACGAGCCCGGCCCCTGCCTCCTCGTGGAGGCTATATAGATCTAAATCCTTGCCCAGGCGGCGGTGGTCCCTTCTCTCCGCCTCCTCCCGCCTCTTTAGGTAGCCTTCCAACTCTTGGGCCGTGGGCCAGGCGGTGCCGTAGATCCGCTGCAACATGGGGCGGGTCTCACTGCCTAGCCAGTAGGCCCCTGCCACGCTCAGAAGTTTCAGCCCTTCCTCTTTCACCTGGCCGGTGTGCTCCACATGGGGCCCCCGGCAGAGGTCGATGAAATCACCATGAGTATAGATGGAGATGGCCTCCTCCTCCGGCAGGCGAGCGATCAGTTCCAGTTTGAAGGGCTGGTCGGAGAAGAGGGCTTGCGCTTCCTGGCGAGAGATCTCCTTGCGCACGAAGGGGTAGTGGGCCTCGATAATCTCCCTCATCCGGGCCTCGATGGCCTCCAGGTCCTCAGGGGTGAGGGGGCGGGGGAGGTCGAAGTCGTAGTAGAACCCCTCCTCGATGGCCGGGCCTATGCCCAGTTTGGCCCCGGGGAAGAGTTGGGTCACCGCGTCGGCCATGATATGGGATGCCGAGTGGCGCATGGCTTCCAGATCGTTCTCCTTTCCCTCGGGATCCTTTACGGACATCGTCTTCTCCCTTCTAGATCGATTGACCGCCTAACGGTGTCATCCTCGGTCATCATCACCACCCCCTTTTATCAACGCTGCTTCCGCTCTCCTCTCCCTCGGGACCAAGCGAGCCAAGGCGATGCCCACGAAGACTATAAGCGCTCCTAGGACCTGGAGAGCCGTGAACTGCTCCCTCAAAGTCAAGACGGCTATCGCCACCGCCACCACGGGTATCAGATAGTTATAGACCATGGTGCGGGTGGCTCCTATCTCGCCGATGGCCCGGAACCAAAGGACGTAGCCCAACCCCGCGGCGATGAAGGAGGCGTACACCAGCCCCAGCCAGCCGTTCAGCGAGAGGTGGGCCCATGGCTGATAGAGTAGCGCCCTCCAAGTGAAGGGGAGCATGGAAACGGTGCCCAAGACAAAGGATACGGTCATTAGGCGCAGGGAAGAAATGCGCTTCAAAGGGCGCTTGGCTATCACCGCGCATAGGCCGTTGATGGCTGCGCAGGTGAGGGTGAAGAGATCCCCTTTCAGGTGTTCCACGCTGAGGGTCAACCCTCCTGACTGGGCTCCCACGATCATGGCTACCCCCAGGAATGATACCAAGATGCCCACTATCTGGAGGGGCACGATCCGTTCCTCCCGGAAGAGGACGGCGAAGAGGAGGGTGAAGATAGGCCCGCTGGCTATGAGCAGGGAGGAGTTGGAGGCCGTGGTGTAGTAGATGCCCAAGGTGAAGAGGATCTGGTAGAGGCCGATGCCGATGATGCCTACCACCCCCACCCGCAGCCAATCTTCCCTCTGGATGGTTGGTTTGCCTTCCAGCAGCCACAGGGTGATCAAAAGGAAGAGAGCAGCCCCGCCAAAGCGGGCCGTGGCGAAGGCCAAAGGGTCGATCTCCTGCAGGGTATATTTGATGACGCTGAAGACCGAGCCCCAGATCACTACCACCGCCAATAGCAGCAAATCTACCTTCCTAAGACGCCTCATCTTTCCACCCTAAAGAAGAGAGCCCGCCTTGGGACGGGCTCTGCCGCGGTTCCACCCAATTTTGGCACGTAAATCGTGCCCTCTTAGCGCGATAACGGGCGCTCCCGTAGCCCCATACTCGATAACCTTTCTGGGGTAGGCTCAGGGGTGGTTTTCCCCCAGGCCCTGTGCTGGAGAGGCTTCCAGTTGCGGCCCCCTCCTCCCTGAAGCGGTACCTGGGGTACTCGTCCCCGTCACAGCCTTTTCAGTGGGCGGTACAAGACTTGAACTTGTGACCTCTACGATGTCAACGTAGCGCTCTAGCCAACTGAGCTAACCGCCCTCACCTAGTCATTATAGCACAGAAGCAACGATTTGAAAAGATGGCTACCGACTTTGGAGTAAGTAGGGCAGGTTTCCATACCTGCCCCATCCAGGTCGGATCTACTATCACTACGAGCAGCCTCATCCCGGCCTCGATATACTAACCCCTCTGTCACCTCTCCTTCGGATGCTGCCTGCCCCGGTACTTGCCAGGCCGGGGAGGCATCCTCAGGATGCCGAACGCACAACCGCATACCGCCTGAAGGCTCCAATCCTGGTGCTGCAGGGGGAATCGAGGCTTTCCCTACGGGATCCCGAGGGACAGCCGGTCAAGTTTTTTAAGTGCCGTCAGCAGTTTCCTCCCCCGGCCTGGTACACCTTGGGGCAGGCTGACGGCCAAGGCTGGAAGCGTCAGATGGTAACATCTGACGCCACTAAAACGAGACTAGCTGGATGACTATCGAGTTTGGAGCCCCAGGGAACGATGTGGTACAATGTATGAGGGTTGCGAAATGTGGCAAGTTGTGGGACACCAGTGGGCCATTACCCTTCTTCAAAACTCCCTCACGCGGGGGAGTATATCCCATGCCTACCTTTTCACCGGCCCTCCCCGCATCGGGAAGACCACCCTGGCCTTAAGTGTGGCTCAAGCCCTGAACTGTACAGGGGAAGATAAACCTTGCGGAGAGTGCCTCTCCTGCCATAAGATCTCCCAAGGCATTCACCCCGATGTGCGGATGGTGGATTTGGCCTACCAGGAGCGGCTTCTCGAGGGGCGGGAGGGCTCCACGGCCCTGGGCATCGACACCATCCGTTCCATCCAAAGCGATGCAGCCCTGAAGCCCTTCGAGGGGAGATGGAAGGTCTTCATCATCCCCCAGGCGGAGAACATGACCCCTGGGGCGGCTAACTGCCTACTAAAAACCCTGGAGGAGCCACCGTCCCATGTGGTTCTCCTCCTCACTGCTCTCCATACCGACCTTCTCTTCCCCACCATAGTCTCTCGCTGCCAGGTTTTCAACCTTCGGCCCCCCTCCATAGACCTCATCCGCGAGGCGTTGGAGCGAAGGTGGAGCCTCGAGGAGGAGCGGGCTCATCTCATCGCTGCTCTCTCGGCGGGGAGGATGGGCTGGGCGGTGGAGGCCGCCCAAAATGAAGCCCTGTTGAAGGAGCGGAACGGGCGACTAGATGAGCTCTTGTCCCTCCCCGGTGCCAGGCGGCTGGAGAGGCTCTCCTTTGCCCAGCGCTGGGGAAGCCAGCCCGAAAGGGCGAAAGAGATCCTGACCCTATGGCTCGGCTGGTGGAGAGACCTCCTCTTAGCGAAAGAGGGGTGCTTGGATAAGATGGAGAATATCGATCGGCGGAATACCCTGGTCGAAGAGGCAGAGAAGCATGAGTTAGGGGAGATAAAGGAGTTCATCTCCTCCATACGGAAAGCGTTGCAACAATTGGAAAGCAATGTTAACCTTCGTTTGGCCTTAGAGGTCTTGATGTTGGACCTACCGAGCAAGCGATAAGTGAGGGGAAAGATTGATGCCTAAGGTAGTGGGGGTTCGTTTCAAGCGAGCAGGGAAGATATATCATTTTGATGCCACCGGGTTCGAAGATTTGAAGGTCGACGAATATGTGATAGTGGATACAGCGCGGGGGAGAGCACTGGGGAGAGTGGTCACGCCTCCGCAAGAGGTGAGCGAGCCTTCCGAGCATCTCAAACCGATAGAGCGCCGAGCCACTCCTCTCGACCTCTCGGAGAGGGAAAGGTACCGGTTACAGGAGCGAGAGGCTCTGGAGAGATGCAGGGAGAAGGTGGCCCAGCATGGCCTGGAGATGAAGCTCATCAAGGCCGAATACAACTTCGACGGCAGCCGGCTGGTGGTCTATTTCGCCGCTGAGAAACGGGTCGACTTCCGGGAGTTGATAAGAGATCTGGGCCGAACCCTCAAAACCAGGGTAGAGCTTCGTCAGGTGGGGGTGCGAGACGAGGCTAAGCTTCTGGGGGGTTTGGGGCGGTGTGGTCGGGTTCTCTGCTGCGCCACCCATCTCTGTGAATTCTCGCCTGTCTCCATAAAGATGGCTAGACTACAGGATGTCTCCTTGAGCCCGGCGGAGATTTCCGGGGTCTGTGGACGGTTACTTTGCTGCCTAGCCTATGAGAGTGAGACCTACCGCTCCCTGAAGGAGAGGTTCCCCAAAGTAGGCACTATGGTGGAGACCCCCTACGGCGCAGGGAAGGTGAAGAGCGTAAACGTCTTGAAGGAGACGGTAGAGGTAGAACTGAGGAGCGAGGTGACCGTGGAGGTCTCGGCCGAGGAACTGAGAGAGCGGGTTTGAGGAGTTTCAAGCGCTTGACCGCTTTAGAGCCCGCAGTCGCGGCACCACCTCTTCAGGGATCCAGACCTCTCCCAGATCGGGGGTCTCTAGGATACCTGGGCCGTGGAAATCGCTTCCCCCCGTGGCGATGAGGCCATACTTCTTTGCCCAGCGGGCCAGATCCTGGCTTTGCTCTGGAGAGTATTGGCCGTAGTAAGCCTCGAGCCCCACCAGGCCGGCAGAAGCAAGTTCAGGCAAAAGCCCCAAGACCTCCAAGGGGTGAGCCAGGACGGGGAGCCCCCCAGCCTCTAAGATCATCTGCGTGGCCTCCAAGGGGGTTATCTTGTAACGAGGTACGTAGGCGGGGCCGTTTCTTCCGATGTAGTTGACGAAGGCTTCAGCGGTCGAAGATACGTACCCTTTCTTCATCATCGCTTGGGCGATGTGGGGCCTCCCTATGGAACCCTCCCCCGCCATCTCTGCCACCCGTTCCCGACTAAGGGGCATACCTAGATCCTTTAGCCTCTCGATCATCTTCCAAGCGCGATGGCGGCGAAAATCCCGTATGGCTCTCAACCTCTCCTGGAGAGGTTCGTAGTGATGATCGATATAATACCCTAAGATATGGGCTTCCTGGGACCCCACCTCAGCGCTTATCTCCACCCCCGGTATCACCTCCAGGGGTGTACCTCTGGCTGCCTCTAAGGCTAGGTCTACCCCCTCCGTCGAATCGTGGTCGGTGAGAGAGATGGCCCCCAGTCCCTTGGCTAGGGCCATCTCTACCAGCTGTGAAGGCGGATAGGCACCGTCAGAGGCGGTGGAGTGAATGTGGAGATCACACTTCATCGGGGCTCAACGATAAGCCTCATAGCGGTGCGTATCTGGTCATCGATGGTCACTTCTATGAAAGTGGGGATGCAGATCACGTCGAAGCCGTCGGGGGCCAGGTACCCCCGAGCGATAGCCACGGCCTTCACCGCCTGGTTTACCGCCCAGGCGCCGATGGCCTGCACATCTGCTCTGTTGCTCTCCCGTACCACCCCCGCGATGGCACCCGCCACCGCTGTTGCTCTGGACTTGGCTGATACTTTGATGATATCCATGGGGTCCCCTCCGTTGTTCAGGTTGAGTTTGTGACGTGCTCCACCGATCTTTTCAGCCTCAGTCCTCTACTTATCCCTCTCCACCTCCCCCAGGGCCGCTCGAGCGGCGGCCAAACGAGCGATGGGCACGCGGAAGGGGGAACAACTGACGTAGTTCAGCCCTAACTGGTGGCAGAACTCTATGGAACTGGGATCCCCTCCGTGCTCACCGCAGATGCCTATCTCCAGATCTGGGCGAGCGCTCCTTCCCCTCTCCACCGTCACACGCATCAACTGCCCCACACCCTCACGGTCCAACACCTGGAAAGGGTTCTCCGGCAGGATGCCCCGCTCGACATACTGGAGCAGAAACTTCCCCTCCGCGTCATCGCGAGAGACGCCGTAGGTCATCTGGGTGAGGTCATTGGTACCGAAAGAGAAGAATTCAGCGTAGTTGGCGATCTCGTCAGCGGTGAGGGATGCCCGAGGGACCTCGATCATGGTGCCGAACTTATAGTCTACCTCGATCCCCTCCTCCGCCATGACATCCTTGGCCACCTTCTCCAACTTTTCACGCTCCACCTTCAGTTCGTTGACATGGCCCACCAAGGGGATCATCACCTCGGGATGGACTTCGATCCCCTCCTGCGCCTTGCGGCAAGCGGCTTGCAAGATAGCCCTGACCTGCATCTCTGTGAGGCCGGGGTACATGATCCCCGCCCGGCAGCCCCGGAGGCCGAGCATAGGGTTAACCTCCCACATGCTCTCCACCACCCGAAGGAGTTTCTCCCTTTCGGCCAGCCGCCTGGGGTTTTGGCCGGTGCAGCGGAGCCGTGTCACTTCCTCCAGCAACTCCTCCCGAGGGGGGAGGAACTCATGCATAGGGGGGTCGATGAGCCGGATGATGACCGGCAGCCCGTCCATCGCCTCGAAGAGCCCTTCGAAATCCTCCCGTTGGAAGGGGAGGAGTTGATCCAGGAGCGCTTTCCGCTCCTCCTCGTCCTCGGCCAATACCATCTTCACCACGATGGGTCGTCGTTCCTCCTCGAAGAACATATGCTCCGTGCGGCAAAGGCCTATCCCTTCGGCGCCGAACTCCCGGGCTCGCTGGGCATCCCGGGGGTAGTCAGCGTTGGCCCAGACCCCTAGGCGGCGGAACTCGTCCGCCCAGGAGAGGAGGGTTTGGAGTTCCTTCTCTTTCTCCCACTTGGGTTCCACCCTGGGTATCTGTCCTACGAACACCTCGCCGGTGCCGCCATCGAGGGAGATATAATCACCCTCCCGCACCACCTTCTCGTTCACGGAAAAGGTTTTGGCCTCCAGGTCTATGCTTAGCGCCTCACAACCGGCCACACAAGGTTTGCCCAGGCCCCGGGCCACCACTGCGGCGTGGCTGGTGGCCCCACCACGCTGGGTGAGGATACCTTGGGCTTGTAACATCCCGTGCACGTCATCGGGGTTAGTCTCCGGCCGAATCAGGATCACCGGCCTACCTGCCTCTCCCCACTCCTGGGCGGTATCCGCGTCGAAGACAGCCACCCCTACCGCCGCCCCCGGTGAGGCGTTGAGCCCTTTAGCCAAGAACCTGTCATCTTCTAGAGCCTGAAGTTTAGCCTTATCATCGAAGGCTGGATGGAGCAAGAGGTCGATCTGAGAGGGCTCGATCCGCTGCACCGCCTCTTCCTTGCTGATTATCCCCTCTTTCACCATATCCACCGCGATCTTCACCGCGGCTCGAGCGGTTCGCTTGCCGGTTCGAGTCTGGAGCATCCAGAGTTTGCCCCGCTCGATGGTGAACTCCACATCTTGCACATCCCGATAATGTCTCTCCAAGCCATCACAGATCTCTGCAAACTGGGCGTAGATCTGGGGCATCTCCTCCTTCAGTTGAGAGATAGGCTTGGGGGTTCGGATGCCGGCTACCACATCCTCACCTTGAGCGCTGAGGAGATACTCCCCGTAGAGTTCCTTCTCCCCGCTAGCCGGATCTCGGGTGAAAGCCACCCCCGTCCCGGAGTCGAAACCCATGTTGCCGAAGACCATAGTGACCAGGTTCACCGCGGTGCCTAGATCATGGGGGATCTTGTGGAACTCGCGATAATCCACCGCCCGTTTGATATTCCAAGACCCAAAGACCGCCGCTGTGGCCAGGCGGAGTTGCTCATAGGGGTCTTGAGGGAAGGGGAACCCCTTTTCCTCCTCGATGATCTTCTTAAACTCGTCGACGATAGCCTTTAGGTCTTCGGTGGTGAGGTCGGTGTCCACCTCGTAACCCTTATCCTCCTTCACCCGTTCCAAGACCGACTCGAAGCGGCGGGCGTCTATCTCCAAGACCACATGGCCGAACATCTGCACCAATCTGCGGTAGGCGTCATAGGCGAAACGCTCGTTGCCCGTGAGTTCGATGAGCCCCTTGATCGTCTCGTCGGTGAGACCCAGGTTGAGGACGGTCTGCATCATGCCCGGCATAGAGAACTTGGACCCGGAGCGGACAGATACTAGAAGGGGGTTTTTCGAATCCCCGAACCGTTTACCGCTCCTTTCTTCGACCACTTTGAGCGCCGAGAGGGTCTGCTCCCACATCCCAGGGGGGAACTTCTCTCCGGCCTCATAGTAGGTCAGGCAGGCCTCTGTGGTTATGATGAACCCTGGCGGAACAGGTAAACCGATATTGACCATCTCCGCCAGGCCGGCGCCTTTGCCTCCTAGGAGGTCCCGCATCGTCGCGTTCCCCTCCTCGAACATGTAGACCCATTTCTTCTCGGCGGTCATAGTCGCTCCTTTCCCTTTAACAGACTCTTAACTTCTCCAGAAGAAAACCCTTCAGTTGAGAGATAGGTGGTCGCACTTGCTCCATGGAATCCCGGTCTCTCACCGTTACCGCACTATCCTCCAAAGATTGGACATCTACAGTGACACAATAGGGGGTACCGATCTCGTCCTGCCGCCGGTAGAGCCTCCCGATGGAGGCGGTATCGTCGTAGATAGC
>JRER01003141.1_pt2 | contig 13141 bp, 12 predicted proteins | sample 210161 | NCBI WGS metagenome assembly JRER01 (sample SAMN03019618, study PRJNA260268) | marine sediment metagenome | biome: Marine; feature: Sediment; material: Clay; isolation source: clay from marine sediments 136 meters below sea floor depth collected from... | place: New Zealand: Canterbury...
TTCAGCAAGAGTATAAAGGGTCATTAAAACTTAACTCTTGGGGCTTCTCTTTCTCCTGCCTCTTCTATTTCAAAAAATTCCATCTTCTTGAAACCAAAAAATGAGGCAAAGATGTTTTCAGGAAAGCTTTCAATTTTAATATTAAGATCCCTTGTGTTTGTGTTATAGAATCTTCTGGCAGCCTGAATTTTGTCTTCTGTATCTCTAAGTTCTCTCTGTAATTCTAAGAAGTTTTCTGAAGCCTTTAATTCAGGATATCTTTCAGAAACTGCAAAAAGAGTCTTTAAGGTTTGAGAGAGATAATTCTCAGCTTTAGCTTTCTCTCCCGCTGTTTTAGCTCCCATAGCTTGGCTCCGAGCTTGAGTTACTCTTTCAAAAACCTCTCTTTCATGACTTGCATATCCTTTGACAGTTTCAACCAAATTTGGAATTAAATCATGTCTCCTCTTTAATTGAACATCAATATCTGAAAAAGCTTCCCTGGCTCGGCTCCTAAGTTTTACTAATCCGTTGTAAATGGCAACAAACCAAAATATAATCAGGGCTATAATTGCCGGGACATAAAGCGACCACTTAATAACTCCAAAGAGCCCACTAATGAATAATAAAATTATAAGGACTAATATCAGAACACTCCAAATATCCATAAAAAAAACAAACTAATTTTCAACGACCTTTAAAATCTAAATTCATTATAGCAAAATTAAAATTATTGGCAATTTAAAAACCCGCCAAAACGGGAAAAAATTAGAGAATCTGACCAAAAGCCACACTTTCAAATTTAGTATCCTGGAGTTGGTATTCCGGGAGATTTTTGCTCTTTTTCTGCTGGTTTTTCTCCAACTACTACTTCAGTTGTCAGAAACATTGAAGCTGCTGAGGCTGCATTTTCCAGAGCTGACCTGACAACTTTTGTTGGATCAACAATACCAGCCTGCAAAAGGTCCTCAAAAACTAAGGTTTGGGCATTAAATCCAAAACCCCCTGTCTTCCCTTTCACTCTGGCAGCTATAACAGCACCATCTTGCCCTGCATTTTCTGCAATCTGGCGTATTGGAGATTCCAAAGCTCTTTTTAAAATCTTGATGGCTGTTAATTCATCTCCTTCTGCTTTAATCTCATCCAAAACCTTTATTGCTCTCAAAAGAGCTACTCCACCACCTGGAACAACTCCTTCTTCAACAGCTGCTCTTGTAGCTGATAAAGCATCTTCTGTTTTGTGTTGTCTGGCCTTTTGCTCAACTTCAGTTGGTGCTCCTACCTTAATTATAGCCACTCCTCCAGTTAATTTCCCTAATCTTTCTTCAAGTTTTTCTTTATCAAAATCTGAAGTTATCTTCTCAATCTCATTTTTAATCTGGGAAATCCTTTTTTCAATTTCCTCTTTTTCCCCTTTTCCCTCAACAATGGTTGTATTTTCTTTTGTTGAAATGACCTTCCTGGCCTGACCCAACATTTCAAGTTCTATATCCTTTAGGCTAAAACCAGTTTCCTCAGAAATTACTTTTCCTCCAGTTAAAACACTAATATCTTGGAGTATTTCTTTTTTCCTGTCACCAAAACCTGGGGCCTTAACAGCCAAGGTATTGAATATTCCTCTCAATTTGTTTACAACCAAGGTAGCCAAGGCATCTCCCTCAACATCTTCAGCTATTATTACAAGATTCTTTCTTCCTCTCTTAGCTAATTTATCCATAAGGGGAACAATATCAGGAAGTGAAGAAATTTTTTGGTCTGTAATTAAAATTAAAGGTTCTTCAAGTTCTGCCTCCATCTTCTCAACATTGGTAATCATATAGGGGGAAATGTAACCTCTGTCAAACTGAAGTCCTTTTACAAGTTCCTTTTCCAAGCCAAAGGTCTTTGACTCTTCAACTGTAACCACTCCATCTTTTCCAATTTCTTCCATTACTTCAGCAATCAAATTTCCAACTTCTTGGTCTTCAGCTGAAATAGTTGCTACTTGAGCTATCTCATCTTTTTTTGTAACAGGCCTTGAGAGACTTTTCAAAAAAGAGATGACCTTCTTTACTCCTTTTTCTATGCCTCTTTTTATTGCCAGAGGATCAGCTCCGGCAGTGACATTCTTTAATCCTTCACTTATTATTGCCTGAGCTAAAATAATGGCAGTTGTTGTTCCATCTCCAGCTACATCACTTGTTTTTTGGGCTACTTCTTTGATAATTTCTGCTCCTATATTTTCTATTTTGTCTTCCAATGCAATCTCTTTGGCAATAGTTACTCCATCATTTGTTATTGTTGGAGACCCAAAACCTGAATCCAAAACAACATTCCTTCCTCTAGGACCTAAAGTAACTCTCACAGTATCAGCTAATTTATCTGCTCCTGCTTTTAATTTTTTTCGTGCTTCTTCGCTATATTTAATTTGTTTAGCCATATTATTCTAATATTGCCAATATATCTTCTTCTTTGGCTATTAAATATTCTTTATTATTTATTTTCACTTCATTTGGGCCATATTTTGTGAAAAGGACAATGTCTCCCTTTTTAACCTGCAAGGGAATTATCTTACCAGAAGAAGTCCTTTTACCAGAACCTACAGCTATCACTTTTCCTTTTTGGGGTCTTTCCTTTTCTGCACTTTTTGGAAGCAAAATTCCTCCTTTTGTCCTTTCTTCTTGGTCCAAAGGTTCAATTAAAATGTAATCTGATAAAGGTTTAATTTTCATAATTTTTAGCAAATAAAACGATTGATTGCTAATTCTATTTTAAAAAAAAGAAAGAGGGTGTCAAGGGGTTATAAAGAAAAAGATGAAATTAGGGTGGGAGCGCCCAAGGGCGCTCCCTTTTTGGCTACACTTTTGCTTCAGCACCATCGCTCTTCATCTGAATGAAGCTTAACTTGGAGGAAGCCCAGTTTTTTGTATTTCTTAATTGCCTCCTCTAGGCTTTCAAACATAGAAAAGTTTCCTTTTTTGTTAATCATTATTGAAGGGCTATCGAAATTTCCATGTGGGAAGTCACTTGCTTCATCTGATAAAATAATAAATTCTGAAAAGAATCTATAGTGCAAACCGTAGAGCCTCTCACGATGTACCATCAAAACTTTCATTTTTTCACCTCCAAATACCTTGAATAGACAATCTGAATATTTTATTTTTGTAGATCCCTCCTTTTTAGATAAGAATTAATGGCTTCGAAGACTTTTCCCCGGGCCTTGTGGTAATCTTCACTAGGCCTGATCACCACAAAAACAATCCCTTTTTTTCTAAGCTCTTCTTCCACCCATCTCCTCCACCAATTTTTTATTTGAATTCGTAGAGTTTCTCCATCTTGAAACTTCACGAAGGCATCTATCTTCTTCTCGTCGCTCCCATTGTGATGAGAGGTAGACCTGACTTTTACAATCACTTTATCACCAGGAAATTTTGTCTCTTTTTTCCGGTGATAATTCAAAGCTCGAAGAGCTTTTTTTTCAGCTTCAACTCCTCTGTATTCCTTACCCGTACGAGGGTGTCCCATCATCCACCCCACTTTGCTTGCTGCTTCTTTTATTTCCCTTCTTTTCTTTTTTTTCTCTAACTTTCTTCTCTTTTTCTTGCTCATTCGCATTTCCTTCACCCCCTTTCAAAAAATGAGCTACCAATATTCTACAACCCTTATATAATCTTGTCAAACTTTCAAAACCCAATAAACTCCTTGATTTCATTATTAGGAAGAATTGAAACTTGACCTGTAGAATCAATAACAGCTAAACCTAAAAAATTACCTTCAATATCAAAAATAGGGCTTCCTTGTAAAGAAATTTTTTCAAAGATGTTTGTCTTGTAAAGGGGGCTTTCAAAGCTTTTAATAATTCCCTCATTCACTATCTTTTCGACATCTTCATTTTCAAAAACCTTTCCAAAAAGAAAAACCCTTTCCCCTAATCTTTTCTTTCCCAGGTCAGCAAAAGGAAGGGTGGGAAGACTTTCTTTTGAATCAAGTTTCATCAAGGCCAAATCCCCTTTTCTTTTTAAAATCTGAAAGGGGGCTCTACCTTCTTCAATAAAAAAACTAAAAGAATAGCCTGCTGGTACAAGCTCAGACAGGGTAACACAAAGTCCATCTGAAGTAATAGTAATACCTGAACCCAAAAGAAATTTCTTTCCCACTTGGGTCTTTATTCCAACAACAACTCCTTCAACTTTTTCAACAGCTTCCTGTAGGGCAATATTTTCTTGGATTTTAATTTCCTTTGTCTCTGTAATATAAACTGGTGCCTTTTCCAGCCCATATTCATAAAAAAGAGGCCTCTCTATAAAATAGGGCCATAAAATCTGGTCAGCAAAAATTCCTCCCACAATCCCTACAATAAAACAAAAAAGTATCTGTAAAATAGCTTTTTTCATTACCGTTTCTACTTAACAGAAGTTTTTTCTAGGCTTTTCTTTTTCTTTAATTCCAAAAGTCGAGGGATTTGAAAAACCATTTGCCTTCCCTCGACATCAATGAAGACCCTGTCTCCCCTTTTAATCTCACCTCCAACTATCTTTAAAGAAAGGGGATCTAAAATTTTCTTTTGGATAGCCCTCTTTAAAGGCCTGGCTCCTAAATTCTGATCAAAGCCTTTTTCTGCCAAAAGTGCTTTGGCCTCTTTCCCAAAATCAATCTTAATTTCCCTTTTCTCCAATCTCTTTTTCACCTTCGCTAATTCTAAATTAACTATCTTTTTAATTTCACGTTTCCCCAGATAATTAAAGATAATTATCTCATCAACCCTGTTTAAAAATTCCGGCCTAAATTTTTCCTGTAGAGATTCTTTTATCTTAGCTTTAAGATTAACCCTTTTGGCTCTGTCTTCTTTTGGTAAGAAGCCCAAGGGCCCCATTTTAGAAATATATTGTGAACCTACATTTGAAGTCATAATCAGAATTATGTTTTTAAAAGAAGCTACTCTTCCTTTGGCATCTGTTAACCTTCCATCTTCTAATATCTGCAATAAAATGTTAAATACTTCAGGATGGGCTTTTTCTATTTCATCTAAGAGAATAACAGAGTAAGGTCTTCTCCGAATTTTCTCTGTTAATTGACCTCCTTCTTCATAACCTACATATCCTGGAGGAGAACCTATCATCTTGGAAACCGTATGACGCTCCATATATTCTGACATATCAAGCCTTATTAAGGCATTTTCATCGTTAAAAAGAAACTTTGCCAAAGCCTTAGCTGTCTCCGTCTTCCCCACTCCCGTAGGTCCCAGGAACATAAAGGAGCCCAAAGGCCTATCTTCTTCTGAAATTCCAGCTCTACTCCTTCGAATAGCATTGGAAACTGCCTTTATAGCTTGTACTTGACCAACAATTCTTTTTTGAAGAATTTGTTCCATTCTTTTCAGTTTTTCTACCTCTGCCTCCAAAAGTTTTGTTATGGGAATGCCTGTCCAGCAGGAAACCACTTTTGCTATATCTTCTTCCGTGACTTCTTCTTTTAATAAAGGACGGCTTTTTTGTAACATAGCTAACTTTTTTTCGGTCTCCCTGAGTTTTTTTAAAAGGGCAGGAATCTTTCCGTACTTTATTTCTGCTACCTTTTGTAAATCGGCTTTTTGGCCTGCTTTTTCAGCCAAATATTTAAAGTCATCTATTTTCTTTTTAAGGTCTTTTATTTTGTTTATGGTTTGTTTTTCTGTTTTCCATCTCATTTCAAGGGCTTCCGCTTTTTCTTTCAAATCTGCTAAGGCTCTCTTTTTTGCCTTTAATTTTTTTCCTTCTTTTTCCTCACCTTTCAAACCCTCCTTTTCAATCTCTAATTTTTGAATTTCTTTTTTTAATTCTTCGAGTTCTCCTGGCTCAGACTCTATTTCTAATTTTAAGGCGCTGGCTGACTCATCCATCAAGTCAACCGCCTTGTCAGGCAAAAATCTGTCTGTAATGTATCTTGCTGAAAGATTAGCTGCTGCTCTCAAGGCCTCATCTGTAATTTTTACTCCGTGATGAAGTTCATACTTTTCCTTTATACCTCTTAAAATTGAAATCGTCTCTTCAACTGAAGGTTCTGCAACATAAATTGGCTGGAATCTTCTTTCTAAGGCGGGATCTCTTTCAATATATTTTTGATACTCTGTTAATGTTGTAGCTCCAATAGCTCTTAGTTCCCCCCTGGCCAAGGCAGGTTTCAAGAGATTTGAGGCATCGATTGCACCTTCAGCAGCTCCTGCTCCAACCAAAGTATGGAGCTCATCAATAAGTAAAATATAATGGCCTTTTACTCTATTGATTTCCCTTAAAAGAGCTTTTATCCTATCTTCAAACTCCCCCCGATACCTTGTTCCTGCAACTAAGGCTCCTAAATCCAAGGCCACAATTTCCTTTTCCTTCAAACTTTCTGGAACCTCCCCTTTGACAATCATTTGAGCTAATCCCTCTACAATGGCTGTCTTCCCAACCCCGGCCTCACCAATTAAAACTGGGTTGTTCTTTTTTCTTCGAGAAAGAACTTCCATCAATCTTTTTATCTCACTTTTGCGGCCAATAACAGGGTCCAGCTTCCCTTGTTTTGCCAAAAGAGTTAAGTTTCTGGCATATCTCTTAATCACCTCTCTTTTGGTTTCTGGAAAAGCATCGGTAACCTTTTGATCTCCCCGAATTTCTTGCAAAACTCCCAAGAAACTCCCATAATCAAGATTTTGTCTTTCACCTTCTTGGAAAAATGTAACCTGGTCTAAAATCTCCTTTGCTTTAGTTCGTACTGAAAGAAGCCCTAAGAAAAGGTGCTCAATTGAGATAAAGTCATCTCCCATTTTTAATGCCTCTTTCTTAGCCTGCTCTAAAGCCCTGGCTAAATCTTGGGTTAAATAAAAGTTTCCTAAGGTTTGAAGGGAAACCACAACTGGAAGCCCCTGAACCTGGATTCTGACCTTTTCTCTTAATTCCTGGACATTCACTCCCAATCTCAAAAGAGAAGTCGAAACCAAGCTTTCTTTTTGAGAAAGCAAAGCTTCCAATAAATGCAAGGCGTCAATTTGTTGCTGATCATTTCTTTTAGCAATTTCTTGAGCTTGCATTAATGCCTGCTGGGCTTTATGAGTAAAATTTGGACCAACTAACATGTTAGATATTAAATATTAGGTGATAAGTTATGGATTGGTATCCTCTTTTTATCACAAGTTTTTTGAAAAATCAAGAGATACTTACTCTGATTTTTCACCCAAGATGACTGAAATTGTCTTTTCCTGTCCATTTCTTAAAATTTTTAAAATCACTTCATCGCCAGGATCATATTTCATAATAATCTTTGCCAGAGAATTCTCCAGGGTGATCTTCTCACCATTAAATTCTAAAATTATGTCATCTCTTTGCAAGCCTACTTTTTCTGCTGCAGAATCTGAGAAAATAGCCACCTCAGTTTTTTCTCCAAATCTATCCCTTCCTATCCAGACTCCATAATCTACAGGAAGATCATATTGCTCTTTTAACTCCTCTGTAATCAAAATATAGTAGACCCCCAAAAAAGGATAAACAATCTTTCCAATTTCTTTCACTTGCTTAATATCTTTCTTAGCTTTATTTATGGGGATGGCAAAACCTATGTTTTCAGCTCCCAAAGCCAAGGCTGTATTAATACCAATAACCTGGCTCTTCAAATCCAAAAGTGGTCCCCCAGAATTTCCAAAATTAATGGCAGCATCTGTCTGGATAACACCTTCAATTGTTTCATAAAATCCTCCGCCTGAAGCTGTAATTTTTCTTCCTAATCCTGAAATCACTCCCACTGAAACTGAATTCTTAAACTCTCCCAAAACATTTCCGATAGCAATGACCGTCTGGCCAATTTGCAAATTGTCTGAATTGCCAAGTTTAACTACAGGAAATTTTTCTTCTGCCTCGATTTTAAGGATAGCCAAATCCTGTCCAGGATCTCTGGCTAAGACTTTGGCCTCAAATTTCCTTCCATCATTAGTAAAAACTGTATAATCTGCCGTTGTATCTGCCACAACATGTTTATTTGTTAAAATCAATCCTTCTTCAGAAACAACAAATCCTGTTCCACCTCCAATCTCCTTTTTCTCTGTTCCTTTTTGTCGATATTGAGGAATTTTAAACTCAAAAGGCTCTCCAAAAAATTCTTCAAACTCTTTAAAAGGTTCTAAGTAATACTCCTCAAAAATTGGCAAATCTTTGGTAACAATAATACTAACAACAGAAGGAGAAACTTCTTTTACGACCTTAATAATCGCCTCTTCTTGAGAAATGATTTTTTCTTCCTGGGGTTCTTGGGGAACCTCTTTTAGGAGAGGTAATTCGATTTTCATTTTGCTTAGATAGTCTCTGAAATCTGAATAAAAATAGGTGCTGAAAACTGCCCCTCCTAAAAATCCAAAAAGAGCAGAAACAAATATCGTCAGAATTAAAAACCGGAAAGACCGATTGAATTTCGGAAAAGAAATTTTTGGCATCTTAAATTTTGGTAACTCATACATTAACATACTAATTTCATCTTAATCAATTTCATCATAATGTCTAAACCTATATTTAAAAATATCTGATTTTACCGGACCAAAGAAAATCATATAAGTTCCAGCTAAGAGATACTTCAGGTAAGTTTTAAATCTGCCATCCCGTTCAAATCTCCGAGAAGAAGTCAAAACTGTGTTAGTTTTAATGAATCCGAATTTTCCAAACTTTGCTGTTTTTCTGGCATAGACATGATCTTCTCCTATTTTTATTTCTTCATCAAACCCACCAATTTTTTGATGAATTTCCTTTCTTACTAAAATAGCTTCAGTAGCATGAGGCAAAAATTTTTGAGTCAATTTTGCCCAGAAATTATAAACTCCATAAAGAGCTTTATCAATTTTATTTTCAGGAAATATTGAAAAAGAAGCTACGTCTAAATTTCTTCTTGCAAATTCTTTTAAAAGATTTTCTAAAAATTTGGGTGACAAGAAAATTATATCTGCATCTAAAAACAAAAATAAATCCCCTTTTGCTCTCTTTGCTCCCTCATTTCTTCCTTTAGCAGGCAAACCTCCCTTCACTATTTTGCAACCAAAGGATTTTGCAATTTCTATGGTTTTGTCTTTTGATCCAGCATCGGCAACAATAATTTCATAATCAGAGAAGCCCTGCTCTTTTATTGAATTGAGAAGTCGAGGAAGAAATTTTTCCTCATTTAATGTCGGAATAATAATACTCAACATAATCCTACCGATTAGAAATCAATACGAATATACGAATGAAAAATTTAATCTGTATTTATTTCTTCTAAGGGAAGAAATAGATTTTTTACTTCATTCCAAATCTCAGGCTTAGTTTGTTTTTCTTTCATCCAGAACCACCATTCAGCTCCCCACAAATAAAACTCGTCAAAACCTGTCTTTTTAGCAAAATTAATCATTTTTTTAAATCGTTCAGGATCCATTGTCTTTTCTTGTTCCTCAATCGGCGACTCATAAAGTAGTTCTGGTCCCCAGGGTTCAGCTTGTAGTTCAACAACAATCACTTTTTTGCCAAATAATTTTTCAATCACTTTTGCTTTTCTCCAATAAAATATTTCAGGTAAAGGATAGGTGAGGTAAGTTTTCATCACCCCCCACCAGACTTTTTTGTACATTGTTGTACCAACAATGTCTCCAATTTTTGCTGCTCTTATCCAGGGAGACCACTCCCCTGACACCGAGATTAAAACAGGCCTCTTTTTTCCGTCTAAAGATTTTACTAAAGCTATTTCCTCTTCTAAAAATTTTCTATCAGCCCAAGGACAAGTCCCAAAAGGGAAAAATGGTTCGTTTTCCACCTGCCAGGACCAGATGGAAGAAAAATCCCTATATCTCAGGACAATTTCTTCAAGTAATTCTAGAATTTCCTTTTGCTGATCTTCTTTAGCCAAGTTTACAGCCCAGTCTGGAATATGACATTCGGGCCATCTTGGAGTTTTCATCCCGATTACCAAAAGGAGCTTTACTCCCTTTTCTTCTGCTTTTTCAATCTGCCAATCCAAATCCTCAAAAAAATATTTATCTTTTTCAGGTTCAAGTTGATCCCAATGAGTAATCAGCTTTATTCTTTTCACTTTTAAGTCATCAAGTAAGGCCGAGTAAGTCTCTTTCCAGTCTAAACCCAAGAATTGGGCATGCTTTGGTGAAAAGTTTATCCCCCACTTGATTTCCTCTGCCTGAGGTGGAGTTCCAACAAAAAAGAAGAGAAATAAAACTAGAAATAAAACTAAAAAAAATACTGTTAAAATCCTTTTTAATCTTGACATAAAATTAAGGCGTTTTCTTTACATATTTTAGCATAAAAGAGAGCAGAGGGCCTTACTTTCCTTTCAAGTGTTTTGTAATCAATCTCAATCAGGCCAAAACGGGGGGCAAAACCTTTTTCCCATTCAAAATTATCCATTAATGACCAGTGAAAATATCCTTTAACATCTACCCCTTCTTCAATTGCCTTATGAACCCAATACAAATGATTTTTTATAAAATCTTTTCTTAATTTATCTTTGGCATCAGCTAATCCGTTTTCAGTAATATAGATGGGAAGATTATACTTTTTGAGTCCTTTTAAAACGTGGTAAATCCCTTCTGGATAAATTTCCCAACCAATGTCACTCCACTTCCCCTCGTTTTCAGAACCTTTTTGAAATGGGAATTTAATTCCCATTTTATCGCGAGAATAATAATTTAAGCCGACGAAATCTAAGTGGTTTTTGATTCTATTCAAGAAATATTCATTCCAAAAATAACGACAAACTTTAGCACTGAATCTATCTAAAGGAGATTTAGAATTAAATGGTTCAAAGTAACTGTTATGTTTGACTATTCCTATCTGAAAGTTGTTTTTTGATTTATGAAAAATTTCATAAATTTTCTTATGGCAGGTAATTTGATTCCTGAGTGCCTTTAAAAACAATATTGGATTTCTCTTCTTCGGCGGCCATCTTCTTTCGAGATAACTTATTGAACCATAAATTAAGGGTTCATTAATTGTTATCCAAAAATCAACTAAATCTTTGTATTCATCAAAAACTCTATTTGCAAAGCGAGAAAAATAAAAAACAACTTTTTTGTTTGCCCAGCCACCGATTTTGGCTAACCACAGAGGATTTGTGAAGTGATGCAAGGTGACTATTGTTGTGATTTTGCGAGCCTTTAAGGATTGTAAATATCTTCTGTAATACTCAATTTCCCTTTTATCAAATTTTCCCTCTTCAGGCTCAATTCTCGACCACTCAATGGAAAAACGATAGGCATTTTGGTTTAGTTTTTTTATCAAATCAAAATCTTTTTCATAAAGATTATAATGATTACAAGCTAAACCGGCTGGATAGACCTTTGACCAATCTGAATTCTCAATCCCTCCCTCTACCTGATAGGCAGAAGTGGCTGTCCCCCATAAAAAATCTTTTGGAAATTTTAATTTTTTCATTAATATTTTAAAAACCTTAATTTTTCTCTTACTCTTAGTCGCCAAACAAAAATTGCCAAAATCAAATAGGAAACCAAAAGGAAAACCCAATTTATTTTAAAGCTTTTTGAAGCAAAAGGGAATCTGGAGAAAAAATTAATGATTTTCATTACAAGATTTAATAAAAGCCACCCTGGCCAAGAAAGTATTCTAGCTAAAATCTCCCAAAAAATTCCCAGGAAAGAAAAGAGAAAACCTGCTATCGTAAGATAGGGAATGGAGGGTAAAATTAAGACATTTGTTAGAGGAGAAACTAAAGAAATTTGACCAAAATTATAGAGCAAAATGGGGAGAGTAAAAACTTGGGCAGCTAAAGTAGAAGAAAGGCTACTTCTTAATTGAAAATTTTCGGGAATCTTCCTTAAAATTCTTGAGAAAAAAGATTGTAAATAAATTAAGCCTGCTACAGCCAAAAAAGACAATTGAAAGCCTATATCTTCTTTTAAAAGAAGGGGGTTAAAGACCAACATCAAAGATATGGCAAAAACCATTAATCTTTCAGGTTTTGCAATTCTGCCAAAATGCTGAGAAGCCAAAAGGAGGGTTCCCATGAGAGCTGCTCTAATACCACAAGAAGGAGCGCCAATCATTAGAACATAAAGAAAAATTAAAATCAAAGAAAGGTAAAAGGCCTGTTGTCGCCAAAGACCCAGAGCCAAAAGAAAATTTAACAAAAGAGTGCAGATTATAGTAATGTTCATTCCTGAAACTGCAGCAATATGGCGAGTTCCAGTAATATTTAATTTCAGTTTCCATTCTGCTGAAATATTTTCCTCCTCACCAAAAAGCAGAGCTTCAAAAAGTCCTGATTGAGGAGAAGAGACAATTTTTCTCAAAGAATCTTTTAATTTGTTTTTAAAAGAGATAAGAACCGACTTTATTAGATTTCCACAATTTTTTTCTAAAGTCTCAATCTTTGGATAATTCATTAAAAAATAAATTCCCTCTTTTTTAAGATAATCTCGGTAATTGAATCCCTCAAACTCTGGGGGTTCTTTCAAAACACCCTCAATTTTTAATCTGTCACCGTATTTAATTTCTGGATAAAGGTGGGTGGTAATCAGAATTTTTGATTTTAATTCTTCAACCTTGACCTCTAGCTTAACTTTATTCGCCCTCACATCTGGTTCTTCTACAACCTGACCTACTAAAGTAAATTTTTTTTCTTTTAAATTTTCTAATTCTGGTCTTTCAAACTGGTTCTCAATTAATTGGTGTCTGAAAATTCCAAAAACCAAGAAGATAAGACAAAACCCAAAAACTACAATCCCCTTCTTTTTAGAAAAGGGTGGAATAGAAATTATAAATATCCCAAAAATTGAAAGTAAAATTAAGGAAATGGGGCCAAAATTAAAAAAGGAGCTCAAAAAGACTCCCAAAATAAAAAAAAGACAGAAATAAAGAAAAATCTTAGATTTTGTCATTGAACTAAGAACTCTCATCCTCTAATCTGACAAATATCAAAAAACGGGGCAATGGCTTTTTGAATTCCCAAAAGATATTCTTCAGAGTAAGGTTTTATCTTCTCAAATTTTGGATCTATTGTTTTTTCTGGCCGGAAATTCTGAAGAAAATATTTTTTATCTGGCCTTATCCAGCGAACAATTTTTAAAATATCTTTTTTTTCAAGTAAAGTGGGGATTACAGTGGTCCGAAATTCATAATCTATTTTCCCCTCTTTTAAAAGATTAATGCTCTTTTCAACATTCTTTATTATTCTTTCTTTCCAAAAG
>JRER01001638.1_pt1 | contig 13090 bp, 15 predicted proteins | sample 210161 | NCBI WGS metagenome assembly JRER01 (sample SAMN03019618, study PRJNA260268) | marine sediment metagenome | biome: Marine; feature: Sediment; material: Clay; isolation source: clay from marine sediments 136 meters below sea floor depth collected from... | place: New Zealand: Canterbury...
ATATCTCCAGCGGGCATGCTAAAGGGGGGACCAGCCGCCTTCTACATACAGAAGGTGGGGAAAAAGCGGCAAAACGCCGTTTTTCTTGTAGGCTATCAGATTCCTGGAACGCCTGGACGGGAGTTGCTTGACGAGGGAAAATGCGTCATTGACGGAAAGATGCGTAAAATAAAGGCTCAGGTTAAACGCTTCGATTTCTCATCCCACAGTGGAGCCGGTGAACTTAAAGAAACTGTGAAGGAAGTTGAAGGAAATCCAACTGTTTACGTGGTGCATGGGGCTGAGGGAAACTGTGAAAGGTTTGCCAGATGGATAAAGAAGGAAGTTGGACTTAAGGCTGTGGCGCCGAAGACGGGAGACGTCTTCACAGTTTGAGGAAAAGATATGCGAATAGCGATCCTGCGCATAGGATCGGTAGACAGGAAAGTTTTGGAAAGCATACGAAAAAGTTTATGCGACGTCTTTCCCGGAGTCAGTTGCGAGATCCTAGAATCTACGATGCCGATACCTGAAAAGGCGTATAACTCGTCAAGACGTCAATTTCATTCCACTAATATTCTAGCTAGAATTCGGGATTACGTTGAAAAATCTGGGGCAAATCGTATTTTAGGAGTAACCGAAGTGGACCTCTACGTACCGCGCCTAAATTTTGTTTTTGGAGAAGCTGAGTGTCCTGGAAGAACCGCCATAATCTCTTTGTTTAGACTTAAACCGGAATTCTATGGAAAGCCACCGGATTGGAATCTCTTCGCGGAGCGTTCTGCAAAAGAGGCGATTCATGAGATTGGACATACGCTTGGACTGGAACATTGCCGCAACTCAACGTGTATTATGTTCTTTTCTAACTCTATCGTTGACACTGATCGAAAGAAACTTTCTTTTTGTGAAAGGTGTTATCCGTCGGTTGAGAAATGCTTAAAACGATTTTAGACCTCGCGGATACCTCATTAAAGTGGAGATATCCCCCACAAAACCCCTTCATTTTATGTTCTACAAATTGAGCAGTCGACGGCCAGAAAACTCTTTCCACATCTTGCGGATTCTCTCTGAAAAAGACCCCCGTCGTTTTCAACATACCTCGCCCCATAGATCCCAAATAGGTTAGCGCGCGCTGCAAATAACTGAGGAAGCACACAAGATTCCAGCATTGAGCGCGCGACCCATAAGAATTTCTATACTGGGTTAAATGAAAGTATTAACGTTATCATATAGAAATGCACGCGCATTCGTCTCTATGGAATTATCTTTTTCCTTGCAAACGTTGATTCATGCAACGGTATGGTTATGTCTGCGATTTCTTTGATCTTCAGCATACTGTCATAGGCTTGAGTTGCATTTGCGTGAATCCCGGGAGGAGTCACGGGCCAGACTCCTTCCATAAAGTTTTCGTTGATACAACAGAAGCCAGTGATCACTGCATTTCCCTTCTCTGTTCTTATTGCGACTGACTGTGAACCTTGGCTGTGACCAGGTGTTAATAAGACCTTTACTCCTTTGACGACTTCCTTATCGCCTTCCACAATATCGAAGTTTACTTCATCGAGCAAGTCTTGTATAGGTAGGTAAAAGTACTGCAGAAGTGGGTGTGGATTGCGAGCATAATCTAACTCATCTCTCTGAACAATAAACCTTGCATTTACAAACTTTCCAGCATATTCGAAATGATCGTGCATCAGGTGTGTTAAAATAACTATATCTATGTCCTCGCACTTTAACCCCAGCCTGCCGAGGGCATTTTCAGGACTTTGTACATCCTTTGCTGGAAATCCAAGCATACTGATTGTTTCAGCCTTCCCGCCGGTGTCGACGATAATGTTTTCTTTTGGGCCTTCAATATACCAGATATATCCATTGACGGTAACCATTTCTCCAAAACCTGAGAGATACGTCATACCGGGCATAGGGGCCTCTTGTACTGTTGTAATCACTAAGGGTCTAATTCTATGTTTTTCTTTCATTGCTTTTGAAACCTCAATGCTTGCAGCCATTTCCTAATCACAAATCTTACATCTCTCAATTTTCCCAATAAATAGCTTTTCCGTGAAGGGAAAAAAGCGAAGTTATGTAAATGTGCGCGCATGAGGGGGACGAATATGACGTCAAAGTTGGAGAAACAAAAAATGAGATAACCGAGTTGCTTGAAGCAGGGTTCGAATGGGTTGAGCAAGACAGCAATGGCTTAACATACTTTAGAAAGAGAAAGTAACAAAAAAATGTGAATTTCGCGCAGATTATTTAGATTTCGCGGATTTCGCAACGCAGTTTTTTGACAACTTCTTCAGCTTTTGTGGGGTTAACCTTCAAGGTGAACAGCTTTCTGGGGGTTCGAAGCTTCAACTTCACCATTCGTTTTAGTCGTTTTATGTCGCAGTATTCTGCCCGCTCAGAAATCTCTATGAATTTGTCCACGTCAAAAACTTCTTCGGGCATGCCTATCAGCCTTTGTTAGGTTTGTATTGTGTTAGTTTGGTTTGTTTTATTTTTTGTGGTTTTTCTTTTGTTTGATCCTAGGTGATAGGATGTTGCTGGAATAAGCGAAATACTAAAGTTTTGAAATGTCGAGTATGAAGAGGAGGAACTTTTATGCCCATAGATAAAGAAAAATTTGAAGCCGGAAAACTCCACAGCAAAGTGGAAGATGAAATAATTTCATTTCTGAAGGAACGGAAAGAAGGGGCTTTCACGTCGCAAGAAATAATGGGAGGAATACACTATCACACGGATTTCAGCACCTCAGAAATTGCTAAGATGTCAACCTTCGCCATAGCCGATTTTACCGCCCTTCTCTATGACATAGTAAGGAGAGGAAAAGTCAAGATGAAAGTCGTTAGGGGTCGAATGTATTTCATGGCAGGGGGAGATAGCGTGGCTAAATGCCCTAAGTGCGGAGTAGAAGTTGCCGCGAAAAAGACTTGGAAGATGGCTGGGCGTCCAGACAAAAAGGGTAAAAGACTTCAACTTCACATAGGCCTTTTTGAATGCCCAAAACATGGAAGTTTCAGAGCCGTCCTGGCCAAACGAAAAATTTGAATAGATTCCGTGGGATCATCTAACTTTCCTATTTTTCAATCAGTTTCGCCCTTTGAAAAAGTTCCGGGTTGACGCATGGTGGGCCGGGCCGGATTTGAACCGGCGACCTTCTGCACGTCAAGCAGATGTCCTAACCGTGCTAGACGACCGGCCCTTCGTCCTCCTTCATCCTTATTTTAATAGTTTAAGTAGTTTTTCAGCATTTTCACCCAAAAGCTTCCTCTTAAGCCTAGTCTCAACATTTTTGATATTATTTATTATGGTAACCCATTCCTTGTGGCTTACTTGAAAGTTGAAGGCGGGCCAATCGCTTCCAAAAAGGCACTTTGACCGTAAACTGCTATAGACGTGGACAAGCCTTTGCATCGCATATTCCTTGTCAACGTAAATCATGCCCTGCCAACCGCTTATATCCGCATACACATTGTTCCTAAGCTGCCTCAGTCCAACCACCTCCTCTGCCCATATGCCTCCACCACAATGGGCAATGATTATGTTTAGGTTAGGATACCGGACCAAAACATCTTCCAGGTAAATTGGCTGGGAATATTTCATTTTTAGTTGAGGAAAGGTGGGGCCGCTATGAACCATTACGGGGATTTCCAATTCATTCGCCTTTTCCCAGAGGGGTGTTACTAAGGGTTCGTTTGGATAGAAGCCGCAAGGGGGGTAAAGTTTTAGTCCCTTCATATTCCACTCCTGAATCCCTTTCTCCAAGATTTCCACGGCGTTTTTTCTTCGGGGATCCACTCCCACAAAGGCAATCAACTTGTCTGGATACTGATCTGCAGCGTCAGCAACCCATTTGTTGTATTCCTCGATGGAAACCTTTGGCTTTGAAAATCCGGAAGCCAAGCCGTAATCAACAGTTATTAAGATTGATTTGCCTATTCCCACTTCATCCATGTCTTTGATGAGGTTTTCCGGACTGGCTTGATACACTGTAGGATGCTTTTCTGAGTTTCGCGTTTTTTTCTCAGGTGCTATTCCTATTCGTTTAGCCGCATCTTCAGCAATCACTTTTGTAATTTCATTAGGGATATATCCCTTCTTGGAAATGTGCGTGTGGACGTCTATAACTACCATGACCATCATCTCAACCTTGTTGTCTCGTGAACCGTCATTTTAAGTTTTTACTGAATAGAGCGTGAGACAAAATGCTTAATAGTTTTCTTGTTAGGTAAGTGTTTGGGCGGGTAGATCAGCTTGGAATGATCGCAGCGTTGGCATCGCTGAGGTCGCGGGTTCAAATCCCGTCCCGTCCACTACGGATGAACCCTTTACATCACGGATTTTCAAAACGATTTGGGAATTGAAAAAGAAGGGAGAGGATGCTCGTCAACGAGTTTTTAATACTGTGCTTTTTTCTACGCATTCTCGGTGCTTGTCAATCACATCATCCACTAGTTGCTTGAGGCGTTCCTTCGGTTGGAAACCTACAACTGTCTCAACTGGTCTTCTCTCACAAAAGAAAATTAGAGTTGGGGTGCCCATAACTCCATATCTAACAGCAATTTGTTGGTTCTCGTGGCTCTCTAAGGCGTTTAGTTTAGCAAATTTCACTTTGTTCTTGTATTCTTCGGAAACCTCGCTGTAGATGGGATCCAGCCTCTTGCACCAAGGACACTGTTCATGCCAAAAATCAACGATCACCAAAGTGTCAGACTGCAAAATCTCTCTTTCCCAAGTGTCCGCATTTACGTCTAAAACACTGTGCATATACATCCAACCTTGGCCACACGTTATTTACTTTTCAGTGATATTTAAAGCGCGCGCGCAACTAATTGCTAATTTTCGTCTCATGACGCATCCATTGCACGACAGCAAAGGCTATTTTCCTTCAGTTTTCCTTGAAGACCTCGGTTCGCCGTTCTTTATCTCTACTTCCATTTCTGCTCCGCATTTTAAACATTTAACTTTGCCCTTAAAGTTCCAGTGTTTGTGGTTGTCGAGGTGAATAACTCTTCTGCAGTTTTCGTCTAGACAGAAGACGTGAACCATTCTTCAAACTCCCTCTAAATATTTTTCTGCATCCATGGCAGCTTTACATCCTGCTCCAGCAGCCGTAACGGCCTGACGATAACGATAATCTTCTGCATCACCCGCTACGAAAACTCCTTCTACGCTGGTCTTTGTATCATCCCTAACAACAGCATATCCTGCTTGGTTCAGTTCTATTTGACCCTTGAAGATTTTCGTGTTTGGTTTGTGGCCGATTGCTATGAAAACAGCATCACACGCTAGTTCAAACTCTTCATTCGAATCAACTTTCCTTAGCCTAATGCCTTCGACTCTGTCTTTGCCTAGGATTTCTTGGACTGTGCTGTTCCAGATGAACTCTATTTTTGGGTCTTTGAAGACTCGTTCTTGAAGAGTTTTAGACGCCCTCAACTCGTCTCTTCTATGGATAACTTTGACTTCCCTTGCAAATTTGGATAGGGCTAGAGCTTCCTCTATGGCTGTGTCGCCTCCTCCCACAACCACCGCTTTCTTGTCCTTGAAGAAGGCTGCGTCGCATGTAGCGCAGACCGAAACGCCTCTGCCCCTCAACCGTGTTTCACTTTCCAAGCCCAACCATCTGGCGGAAGCTCCGGTGGCGATGATAACTGATTTTCCTTCATACACTTTGCTTCCCGCTGTTACCTTGAAGGGGTTGGATGAGAAGTCCACAGCAGTAGCGTCATCGAAGATCATCTCGGCTCCGAAGTGTTCAGCTTGCTTTCGCATGTTATCCATAAGGTCGGGTCCAAGAATTCCTTCTTTGAATCCTGGAAAGTTTTCCACTTCCGTTGTGAGCATCAATTGTCCACCCCACATAGTTCCAGCAACAACAAGGGTCTTCAACTTGGCCCTGCTGACATAGATAGCAGCTGTTAAGCCTGCCGGTCCAGAACCAATCACTATTACATCATACATTTTTTATCAACCGTCCTACGAACCTCTACTGATAAGAACTGTTGTCAAATAATATGAACTTTTTCGATACTAGAATCTCCTATTGCCAAATAAGAAGAGTGGAAATGCGATTTCCGTGTTTGAGAAAAAAGTGGGTAGCAGACAAAATTTCCGGATGTGCGGGCGCAAAGTAAAAGATTAAATATGACATATGTCATAGCTACTTACAATTTATATGTTCCCACCCTAAATCTTTCCTTAAAGGTGATTCTATGAGTGAAGAGAGAAAACGTCGAGGGCGCGGATACGCTGTTCCCCTCGAGAAAATCGACAGATATCGTTGGCGTATACCACAGAAATACAAGCCAGGCATGCGAGTTCCTGGCATGGTCTTCGCCAATGAGGGACTCCTTGAAAAGATAAAAACGGATCGAACCCTTGAACAGTGCACCAACGTCGCCCACCTGCCAGGCATATATAAATATTCTATTACTTTACCCGATGGTCATGAAGGGTACGGTTTTCCCATAGGCGGTGTTGCAGTCACAGACTATGAAGAAGGAGTCATCTGTCCCGGAGGTGTGGGCTACGATATTAACTGTGGTGTCCGCCTTTTAACCACAAACCTTTCGGAAGCGGACATTCGACCCCGCCTCGCCGACCTCGTCAGCACCATCTTCAAAAACGTTCCCTGTGGACTCGGCAGCCGCCGCAAAGACTTTCGCTTAACCGTCCATGAGCTTGACCGGTTAGTCTCGGAGGGTGTACCGTGGATCGTGGATAGGGGATTAGGTTCGCCCGAAGACATTAAGCACTGTGAGGAAGGGGGTTGTATGGAAGCCGCCAATCCTGACAAGATTTCATCCAGAGCCAAGGGACGTGGTCTACCCCAGTGTGGCACCCTTGGGTCTGGAAATCACTTCCTCGAAATTGGAAAGGTTGACAAGATTTACAACCCTCAAGTCGCCAAGACTTTCGGCGTCAATCATGAGGGGCAAGTTACCGTCATGATTCACTGCGGTTCCCGTGGATTTGGGCATCAGATTTGCTCAGACTACCTCCGCATCATGGAGCGAGTCGTTCATAAGTATAAAATTTCTCTACCAGATCGAGAACTTGCTTGTGCACCTGGCACCAGCAACGAAGCAGAAGACTACTATCAAGCCATGGCCTGCGCCGTCAACTATGCCTTCGTCAACCGCCAAGCGATCACGCATTGGGTTCGCCAAAGCTTCGAACAAGTGTTCAAGAGGCCAGCGGACGAGTTCGGCTTAGATTTAGTTTACGACGTAGCCCACAACATCGCAAAGGTCGAAGAACACAAAATAGATGGAAAACGAACCAAAGTTTGGACTCACAGGAAGGGTGCAACTCGTTCCTTTCCCCCAGGACACACGGACGTTCCAGCCGACTATCGATCTGTTGGGCAACCGGTGATCATCCCTGGAAGCATGGGCACCAGCTCATGGTTGTTGGTTGGCACGGCTAAAGCCATGGAGGTTTCATTTGGTTCCACGGCTCACGGAGCAGGTCGCATGATGAGTCGAAGGGCTGCGAAAAGAAGGTTCTGGGGTGGAGACGTGAAAAAGGCTTTGGAAGGGCGTGGAATCTTGGTTCAAGCTGCGAGTTCTGTTGTTCTAGCTGAGGAGGCTGATCTGGCCTACAAGGATGTGGACATGGTTGTGGAAGTAAGCGACAAACTTGGAATCGCAACTCGTGTGGTCCGGTTCGTTCCGATGGGGGTTGTTAAGGGATAGAGGAAGAACCTTAAAAGGCGGGAGCAATAATAAACGAATCTTCCTTTGACACCAGAAAAGCGATCATCTGCTTTCAGTATGTAGAGAGAATTAAGTCTGAATTGATAATCGCAGCCAAGCTTCTGGAGAAACTCAATGAATTGAAGGGTGATGAGCTTGCTGGCGCCAAGAAAATGATGTTATCGTTTTTAGATGCTCTGGCAGGGGAGATCACTATCGCTCATGGTGTCCTAGGGCTGCGAAATTTCGAGGAGGCGAGAAAGAAAATATTTGATGCTACGGGAAAAATATGGTCACAGGATTATCTGGGGGCGACGAATAACATTTCAAAGGCAATCTCCTCTATAACAACCAGTGGTAGCAGGGTAATGCAGATGTTAAAGGAGAAAAATCTCCTCTAAGCGGACACCTTTTTAACCTTGAACCATGCGCCACACTGGGTGCATCGGTAAGCTCCTAGAACTTTGTTGAGCCTCGGATGATCGCATTTCTCTTGTTTCATTTCTCTTACACGACAAGGAATTGTCAGACACATTTTTAAATTTTGCCAAAATTCTGAATCTGATTCTCTAAAACAGATTTGTTTATTATACAAATAAAAAGGAATCAAAGTTTTTTCTGCCAAGTTCTCGACAATGAGAACAGGTATTCTTGTGCGTATCCTGCGTATTTCCCAAAATATTCTCTTCCAAATGAGCTGATTGTTTTATATTCCCGTGGTGTAATGGAGCTTTTACTGGAAACTCTTTTGATGAATGAATGTTCGAAAGAGCTTGGATAGAATTCTAGAACCGCACGCTTCATCCAAATGTCCACCGGAAAAGCTTCCAATTTGTCTAGGGAGAAGAGGAGAACGCAGTCAGCGACCTTTTGTCCCACACCCGGCAGTGACAACAGTTCCTGCCTAGCCTTCTCATAATCCATTTTCCTCAAGTCTTCCAAGTTGAATTTTCCGCGGTCCAGAATTTTTGAGGTTTCTAAAACTCGCTCAGTTCTAAACCCTAGCTTGCAGCTTCTTATTTCTTCGAGACTGGTGTGGGCTAGGTCGCTTGGCTTTGGAAACGTGTAGAAATCGTGACCGTTAAATGTTATTTTCCTTCCAAATCGTTTGGAGAGGTTAAGAATCATGTTTTTGATGGCTGGGATGTTCTTGTAGGTTGCGCAGATGTATGAGATTAGGCACTCCCATGGTTCTTGCCGGCTTATTCTCAGTCCATGGAAACGTTGAATAGCCCTTCTCACGTGCTCATCTTTGTCTATTTGGGAAAGTATAGATGGTAAGTCGTCATCCAGCCTGAAGTAGTTCTCGATAAACTCTGCGTTCATCTTTTCGGGAAAAGTTTGAAACATCAACCTGTCAGCGATTTGCCTTATCTTAACAACCTTTTCCTCAACAACGTCATACCACCAATCGCCCAATTTTTCCCACCGAAACAACTGGCCGCATCTCAGGGTGTGCTCCAAACTGAAAGGGACTGTTGACCTATCCAGCTGAATCTCCATGATGCTTCCACAGTATTGAGAGTTAATTACATCTGCAAGAAAGGATTATGCTTTTTTTCCTCGCCTATGGTAGTAAGAGGGCCATGACCAGGATACACCTTAAAGCTGTCGGGCAACGTTACCAGTTTAGTTTTAATCGACTGCATGATCTCTTTGAAAGAAGCGCCTGGAAGATCGGTTCTACCTATGGAACCAGCGAAGAGAGTGTCCCCTGAGAAAACAACCTTGTCACCCAAAAGGGATATGCCGCCCTTGCTGTGTCCTGGTGTGTGAAGAACCACTAGCTTAATTCGTCCAACTTCAATGACGTTTCCATCATGGAGTGTCCTGTCGGCTGGTGGTGATGTTACACGAAGCCCGAAAACCCTTGAAAGAGTTTTGGCGACGGTGGTCAGCATTATTGCGTCATTTTCATGGATCAAGATGAGGGCGCCAGTTGCCTTTTTTATAATTCCGTTGCCAGCTGTGTGATCGGCGTGACCGTGCGTGTTAATGATGTACTTGGCATGTAAACCATTTTGTTCAATAAACTTCAGAACCTCCTCTGCTTCTCTGTCTCTGTCAAATCCGGGATCGATGACTATGGCTTCCTTGGTTTCCTCGCAGCCTACAACATAACAGTTCGTGAGATACATCCCAAACGTGAACCTCTTTATGATCATGGATATGCCTCTTGCCAGACGAATGCGATAGTATCCTATCAGAAGGAGACATCGCTGTTATAAAACTAGTGGAACACCGTCTAGGCCAAAGCCTACTTCAGTTAAGTACTTCTGTCTTTGTTGGATGTTAGGGACAGGTTGGCTGTGGGTTTTTCTCTGCCGAAATTTGACGCGTTCCATACTCGTTCATGCAAGTAGTAGATAACTGTTTTCACTAGAATTTCTAGGAAGCCGACGCCTGCGCTTATGATCAGGTTTCCGGTGAATAATAATACTAGGAGCATTGTGGTGGAAGTTGCGATTATGCGCCAAGATATTGATTTTATTAGGCTTCTAACACGTTTTTCCATTTATAAATGGCTCCTTTTAGCTGCGAATTTCAAGGACGATTCCAGCGGCTACTGTTCCCTATTTTATTGTTTAATTATCGATTTAAGAGTGATATTTAAGCGCGCGCGTTATGGTTTGATTTTTTCTTTCTTGATTGCTTTCCTAAATGTTTTTTTGCAGTTGGTGCATTTGTAGAGGGCTATAGTTAGTTGAAGTCTTTCACCAGTCTTACTCGGCCTTCCAGCCATCTTCCACGTCTTACGTGGACTCGTTTTGGTTCCGCATTTGGGGCATTCTGCGATCTCCGGGTTCTGTAGAGCGTTTAAGAGTTTTCTTCTTAGGTCTTCGCCGGTGTTGTATGTCTTCTCGATTCTCTCAGCCAGTTGTGTTTCTTTGAAAACGTCGCGAATCCATCTGGAAAAGTCTCCTCTTTTTTGGTGGAACTCTAGGGAAGCAACTGGAATCTTACTTATTTTCTCCCAGAGATCTTCCAAATTGAAAGCTGCTTCAAAAAGCGGTTTGCCGACATCTTCATAGAAGTAGAATCCCCATTCACGAGCAACCTCTTTTTTAGGTAGTTCTGGAGGGATGTTCAACTTCGGTAATTCTCCATGCTTCTGGCTATACTCGTCCACAAGCTCTCTTATTCTTTCTTCCCAGTTTGGGGTAGACTCCCTCTTATAGTATCTGGTTTCGCGTTTGCGAGGGTCGTCAGAAAAGTTTTTTTCTAAGTAGTGGGTGAAGGTTTCTCGAAGATTGGCGCTCCCACCAACGTAGATTAGAACTCTGTCTTCGTTGTAAAGGGCGTAGACGCCAGCCTCTTCTGAGGCATACTTTGCCCTTTCTCCCAACACGTACATTTTTCCTGAAATTGGCATTTTTTTCGCCCAAAATGAATATATGGTAAGGCCCTATTTATGAAACCTTTGGCGTTTTGTCTGATTATGCTTTATAAAGGGCGACTTTGCTATGCTTAAGCTTTAGGTCAACGAGAGCCTCTGCAATTTTTAGTGCAAGGGACGCTGGTTCTATAAGGGGAACATTCAATCGTTTCCGGATTTCATCCGCCATATAAGCCATTCCTGTACATCCTAACACTATTACCTCGGCTCCATCCTCAACTGCTTTCTCCGAAGCCCTAACAACAGCGTTTATAGTCTTCTCCGTATCTTTTTCCAATTCGAGCACAGGTATCTCCAGTCCTATTACTGAGGCCAATCGCTCTTCAATTCCAAGTTCTCTTGCGTGCAGTTCTACTTGGCGCGCCGTCTTTTTTGTCGGAGATATGACAGATAACTTGTGACCTAGCAGGGATGCCACTTGCATGGAGGTTTCTCCGGGTCCAAGCACTGGAACGTCGACAATTTCTCTTATTGCGTTAACGCAGGGGTCTCCGAAGCAGTTAACCATTATTGCATCATATTCATCTTCATGTTTTTTCACTAGTTCGATGATTCCTGGGCAAACTTGCATCATGCTTTGAAATGTTTCAAGGGAGGAGGGGCCTTCTTTTAGGCTAAGAACTTTTATTGTTGTGTTTTTTCTTGCAAATTTGCGGAGATATTCTTCATCTTTCTTATCCCACATGTCTGTGCCGACAGGATTTACTACGAGAATCTTCATCCTAATGCCACCATCTTGTTCATAACTTATGTAGGCTTCTCTATATTTCTATCTACGTTTGGTGATTGAGCGCACCAACTGGCATTTAATTCTTGTCTGAGGCACATAAAGCTTTTAACTAATATGCGCTTCATTCTTTGGTATGGAGGTTAATGGAAAATGGTGAATAAGACGGCAGTGGTTATTGCTGTGATTGTGATAATCGTTGTTGGTGCTATTGCTGGATACTACTTATTCATGATGCCGAAGCCGACCTATGAGACGACGTTTCGGAGGGCAGAACCCGCGGTCATCGTCACTGATCTTGATCCTAGCACTCAGTTCTCCAACGAGATAGTCATCATCTGTGGAAACATGTATGAAACACTTACCTGGGTTGAGCCCGATGGCGACGTGGTAGGTGTACTGGCGAAGGACTGGAGTTTTTCAGATGATGGTCTTACTTGGAACTTTACGCTTAGGGAAGGTGTGAAGTTCCATGATGGGACTCTAATGAATTCAACAGCAGTCAAACTCTCCATTGAGAGGACTTTTAGAATATTTGACACTACAGGAACGGGTGCTGGTTACATATGGTATGGCGTGAATAGTATAACCACCTTCGATGATGACCCATATTTAATCCAGTTCAACTTGGACTTCCCAATGCCTTTGGATAGAATTGTTGCGGCAAGCTATGCTGCTTGGGTTTTCAGCCCGAAGGTTTTTGATGTAGGCGACGACGACGCCATAAATGAGTGGCTTAATGGTCCTCCTCCGGGAGGCATCTTTGCTGGCGACCCCCCCTACGACGTTGGAACTGGACCGTACTACCTGCATGAGTGGGAGCCGGGTAGCCACGTAATCCTCAAGAAGTTCGACGACTACTGGGGTGGATGGGAGGATGGTCCATACTACGAAACGATTTACACCGCGTATATCGAAGAAGCTGCCACTAGGAAGGCAGGTATTCTAGGTGAAGAGTACGACTTCACCTATCTGTTGGCAAAGGAAGACCTTGCGAGCGTTGACGCGAGCGCTGTGGCTGACGTTGTGGATATTTTATCCTTCCAGAACCTACTGGGTTTCTTCAACACGGAAAGGTACCCCACGAACATCACGCTTGTCCGTCAAGCCCTAGCCTACGCAATTCCATACCAAAGGATAATAGATGAGGTTCTTTTGGGCTACGGGGTGCAGTCTAAGGGGCCGGTGCCCGCAGGTCTATTCGGCCATATAGATGACCTATTCCAGTACACTCAAAACATAACTAAGGCACAGGAGCTTTTCGCGGCGGCAGAAGTCGACCCA
>JRER01001593.1_pt1 | contig 13080 bp, 12 predicted proteins | sample 210161 | NCBI WGS metagenome assembly JRER01 (sample SAMN03019618, study PRJNA260268) | marine sediment metagenome | biome: Marine; feature: Sediment; material: Clay; isolation source: clay from marine sediments 136 meters below sea floor depth collected from... | place: New Zealand: Canterbury...
CCTCTCCTTAGTAAGGAGAGGGGGACCGAGGGGGTGAGGTTAAAAGTAGCCTCACAACAAAGGTTGAAGGAAATAAGGTTTGATGCTACCAGAACTGGTCCGAGCACTGCTAGAGCCTAAAGCCTACCCCCAGGCTCCTGGGAAGATAGAGCTGGTGCAGACCCAGATGTCATTCCTTTTCCTGACCGATGACTATGTATATAAGGTAAAGAAACCGGTAAACCTGGGCTACCTGGACTACACCACCCAGGAAAAGCGTCAGTTCTATTGCCAGCGGGAGGTTGAACTTAACCGTCGTCTCTGCCCCGAGGTCTATCTGGGGGTGGTGCCCATAACCCGAGATAGGGGTACTATTTTGGTAGAAGGTCGGGGGGAGGTTATAGAGCATGCGGTGAAAATGCGCCGCCTCCCCCAGGAAGCTATGATGGATGTGCTGCTGGCTAATAACCGGGTATCACCAGAAATGATAACCAGGGTGGCACAAAAACTGGTGGAATTTCATCAGAAGGCGGAGACCAACGCCAATACCAGTGCCTTTGGCCGGGTTGACATCATCACCCAGAATACTGAGGAGAACTTCAGCCAAACCCAAAAATACATCGGCAAGACCCTTTCCTCAAGTAAGTATCAGCATATTAAGGACTATACTGATAGCTTTATTGGGGAAAATACCTATCTATTTGGTAAGCGTGTAACTCAGGGCAGGATAAGGGACTGCCATGGAGACCTTCATGCCGCCCATATTTGCTTTGCCAACCACATCTGCATCTACGACTGTATAGAATTTAACGATAGGTTTAGATATACTGATGTCGCTTCAGAGGTTGCCTTCCTGGCTATGGACTTAGACCACTACGGGCGAGCTGACCTATCCCATAGCTTTGTCAACGCCTATGTAGATATCAGCCAGGATAGGGAGTTACCGGAGCTACTTAACTTCTATAAGTGCTACCGGGCTTATGTGCGGGGGAAGGTGGAAAGCTTCAAGCTCGATGACCCATATATTGCCCCAGCCGAAAAGAGCCAAACCCTGGAGATAGCTAGTAGTTACTTTGATTTAGCCCACGCCTACACCAAGTCAAGACCAATCCTGTTCATTACCACCGGTCTGGTGGGCACCGGCAAGACTGCTCTGGCTCAAGCCCTGGCTAAAAGGTTGGGACTGGTAGTTATTTCCTCGGATGTTACCAGAAAGCGACTAGCCTCTATCCCCGTAACCGAGCACCGCTTTGAGGAATTTGACACTGGAATCTATTCTCCCGGGTTTTCCCGGATGACCTATGATAAGATGTTCTCCGAGGCAAAGCATGTCCTAAGTGATGGAGGCTCAGTAATTATAGATGCCTCCTTTATCAAGGCTGGGGAGCGCCTCAAGGCAAAAGGGCTGGCTAAGGAGATGAGCGCCGACTTTCTCATTATAGAGTGCACCCTGGATGAGGAAAGTATTAAACAGCGGCTGGCACGGCGGCTGGAGCAAGAGACAACATCAGACGGGCGCTGGGAGATTTATGAGCCGCAAAAGAGAGCCTTTGACCCGGTAGTAGAGGTGCCACCCCAAAATCGTGTTATAATTGATACCTCAAAGCCTGTGGAAGAAAATATAAGACAGATTCTGGATAAGATTGACTAAGGGGTGTCTGAGAGGGGCGAAGCCCCTCTAACAAACTATTTCCCCCTCTCCAAGAGTGGAGAGGGGGATTAAGGGGGTGAGGTTGAAAAATTACGATATTAAAGACCCTTCACTGGCTCCAGCCGGCAAGCAGCGGATAGAATGGGCTTACCGGGAGATGCCTGTAGTGAAGCTAATCAGGGAGAGGTTTGCCAAAGAGAAGCCTCTAAAGGGCATTAGGATTTCAGCCTGCCTCCATATCACTACTGAGACGGCAAACCTAGCGCTGACCTTGAAAGAGGGTGGAGCTGACATTATTCTATGCGCCTCTAACCCCTTGAGCACCCAGGATGATGTCGCCGCTGCCTTAGTAGAATATGGTATCCCGGTTAACGCTATCAAAGGAGAGGATGAGGAAAAATATTATAAGCACATCAATACTGCTCTGGATAATAAACCCCAGCTTACTGTAGATGATGGCGCTGACCTGGTTACTACCCTACATACCAAGCGAAGCGATTTAATCAGCGATGTTATTGGCGGCACTGAGGAGACCACCACCGGCGTTATAAGACTACGCAGCCTGGAGAGAGCAGGAGGGCTGAGGTATCCCATAATTGCGGTAAATGATGCCCAGACCAAGTATCTCTTTGATAATCGCTATGGTACCGGGCAGAGCACCATTGATGGTATCACTCGGGCAACTAATATCCTGTGGGCAGGCAAGAAGGTGGTGATTTGTGGCTATGGCTGGTGTGGGCATGGCATAGCCTTAAGAGCCAAGGGGCTTGGCTCTCAGGTAATTATTACCGAGGTAGAGCCGGTGCGAGCCCTGGAGGCAGTTATGGACGGCTACCAGGTCATGCCAATAATAGAAGCTGCCAGGCTGGGTGATATTTTCATCACTACTACCGGGGATAAAAATGTTATCGATAAATCCCATCTCCAGGCGATGAAGGACGGAGCCATTCTAGCCAATAGCGGACATTTCAATGTAGAGATAAATATCCCAGCTCTGGAAAGCCTAGCCCGCAGTAAGCGACGGATAAGACCCTTGGTTGACGAGTACACCTTGAATGACAGTCGGCACCTCTATCTACTGGCGGAGGGGAGATTGGTTAACCTGGCTGCTGCTGAAGGGCACCCAGCCAGCGTTATGGATATGAGCTTTGCCAACCAAGCCCTTTGTCTGGAGTATATGGTGAAAAATAGGGGAAGCCTTGAGACTAAGGTCCACCCGGTGCCTGAAGAAATAGATAAACAGGTGGCTCGGTTGAAACTAAACTCCATGGGCATTAGTATTGATAGTTTGACCCCACAGCAAAAGGAATACCTGACCAGTTGGGAGCAAGGAACATAGAAAAGGAGTGAAATGACCAACAGCTTTGCCAGCTCACCAGCATATATGCTCACCTCGGAGTCGGTTACTGAAGGGCACCCTGATAAGCTATGTGACCAGATATCAGATGCCATCCTTGATGCCATTCTGGAGAAAGACCCCTATGCCAGAGTAGCCTGTGAGACAGCGGTAGCCAATGGGTTGATAATTGTTCTTGGAGAGATTACTACCGATTGCTATGTTGAGATTCCTCATATAGTGCGGGAAGTAGTTCGTGATGTAGGCTATACCCATCCCGAGTATGGCTTTGAGTATCAATCCTGCGGAGTGATGGTCTCCATTAAGGAGCAATCCAGCGATATTGCTATGGGAGTGGATAAATCACTGGAAGCCAAAACAGCTTCAGCTAATGACCTTGATAGGATTGGTGCTGGCGACCAGGGAATGATGGTCGGCTTTGCCTGCAATGAGACGCCTGAACTCGTGCCACTACCTATTTTCCTGGCACACAAGCTATGCCAGCGCCTGGCTCAGGTGAGAAAGGATAATACCCTGCCCTACCTTCGCCCCGATGGAAAATCACAGGTAACCGTAGAATATCACAATGGCATTCCCCGGCGAGTGGATAGTGTAGTGCTGGGAGCCCAGCATAACCCCGATGTCAACCAGGCTCAGATTGAGCAGGACATCATTGAGCAAGTAATCAGAGCGGTCATCCCGGCATCACTGATAGATGACAAAACCAAATTCTACATCAACGCCACCGGCCGATTTGTAATTGGAGGTCCGGTATCCGATACCGGCTTCACCGGTCGCAAGATTCTGGTTGATAGTTATGGTGGCATCGCTCGACACGGCGGTGGTTGCTTCTCTGGCAAAGACCCAACCAAGGTCGACCGCTCGGCTAGCTATATGGCTCGCTACATAGCCAAGAATATGGTCGCTGCCGGGCTGGCTGAGCGTATAGAAATCCAGATTTCGTATTCTATTGGTGTCGCCCACCCACTCTCCATCTCTGTTGAGACCTTCGGCACCGCCAAGGTTGAACACAAGGTCTTACTTGACCTGATTAGCAACCACTTTGACCTCAGACCTGAAGCCATTATCCGAGCCTTTGACCTCCGCCGTCCCATCTACAGACCCACTGCTTGCTATGGGCACTTCGGTCGAGACGACCTAGACCTCCCCTGGGAAAAGACCGACAAAGCCGAAATCCTCCGAGCCGGGGTATTAGGCAAGTAGTAAGCCGGTCGAAAAGAATACCTATGTAAAGGGAGAGACATGGAACCAGTTGAGGCCCATAAAATTGTATATGAACATAAGACAAACCAGGATCGTGCAATACGGGAAAAAATATTAGGATTGTTTATAGGCCATTCAGTCCTGCTAGCAGCTTTTTTCATGTCGATGCCGAATGATAACTTTGCAGGATTCCGTTTTGTTGTAGCTGCATCTGCCATCATTCTCTGCCTCGGCTTTGGAGCGAGTCTAATTGGTGATATTATGACAAAATGGAGAACCATCGAGAGGATATGTGAAATAGAGAAAGCAAGTGATTTTGCGTATTTAAAGAACCTCCAAAGCAGACCAATCACCGATATCGAACTTGGAGTGAGATACGAAGGAAAGTATGGATGGCAAGCCAAAATTTGGGACGCTCTCTGGCTGATGTTTCCTTTGCTTTCAATAGTTGCATGGTCATTTGCCCTAGGAGCTATCTGGCCCTGGTTCTAGCTCCTTCTGGGGAGAGCTAGATAAAAAGAATACAAAAAGTCGCTTATGGAGGGGAGTTTAAGAGGGGCGAAAGCCCCTCTTGTAAAACATCTTCCCCTTCCCCTTATCGAAGGGGAAGGGGATACAGGGGATAGGGTTACCTAATTAAAAACCTTTTCTTAGCTTCTGTGAGTGTTGGGGCAATTTCACTCATGGGTATGGTTACCAATGACCTCTTGATGAAAGTCCCGAGTAGAAGACCTCGCCAGCACCGATAAGCTTGGCATTATTGGAATGTATGAACGGGCTCGGTTGCTTGGTGGCACCCTGAGGCTAAATTCAGAATTGGGCAAAGGAACAGAAGTGGTCGCTGCATCACCATTGTAGCTATCACATTTCCCCAATCAAATTTGCATTTTACCCTACCTAGTGAATTTCGTTTACAATAACCCCTTCCAAGGGGAAGAAAGTCATCAAGTTCATCAAAGCAGAACCAACGCTGTGGGCAGCGAAAGAAGGGCAAAATGAAATTAACCAGGGGCGCCGAAAAGCTTCACCTCATTAAACGGCAGATTTGCAGTGTAGATGAAACTCTAGTGAAGCTAGTGGATGAAACCGAAGAGGGTAAATATCTGCTCTCGATAATTGGACTCGCTATTGTCCTTCTTTCCCTGGGAGGTCTAACCTCTTAATTTCCTATCTATGGTCGGGGTGGGCGGATTTGAACCGCCGACCTCATGGTCCCAAACCATGCGCGCTACCCTCTGCGCTACACCCCGCGGCGGGAAGTATAGCAAAGCATTTATTTTGGGTCAAACTGGGGGGCTAATCTCGGCAGTCAGGGCAGTTATCAAATGCGTCAGAGGCTAAATCTACCTTTTCAATTATGTAGTCTAGCTGTTTTTCCGGGGCCCAGTATTTACCACAGGTGTTACATCTCTTCAATTTGAATTCCAGCTTGCCGCTAGGTGTAGTTAATATTCTGGTATCGCCAACATCCTCTACCGCTATGGCATCGGTAGGACAGATGTAGGCACAGGAATCGCAACCTATACACTCGACTGGTGAAACCTCAATCGATGGCTCCTCATTGTCTCGGCCGATGCCTTGAGCTATAAAATTGATTGCGCCAACACCCACAATCTCACGGCAGGTTCTAACACATAGCCCACAGAGAATGCACTCCTGCTCCTTCATAGTAAAGCTTGTCTTATCAATACCTAGCTCTCTGGCTAATTCCTGTAGCCTAGCTGAGTGCGGACGCTGTGCCAATAGCAGCTCCATTGCCAGCCTTCGTGCCTTCACCACTTTCTCTGAATTAGTTCTGACCTCAAGTCCTTCCTCCGCCGGATAAGTGCAGGCTGCCATTAAATCAGATGTCCCGTTAGCTATAATCTCAACCACACATAATCGGCATGAGCCACCAGGACTGAGTGACTCGTGATAGCAAAGAGCGGGTATATAGATGCCAATTTTGCTTGCGGCATCAAAGATTGTCGAGCCTTCTTCAGCTTCTACTATTTGATTATCAATAGTTAGCCTAACCATCAGCTTCACCCTCTTTCACTAGCTACTGCCAGTAGCATTACCCGGTAGCACCTCAGGCAACGCTCCGCCTCTTTGACTGCTGCCTCAGCAGTAAGACAGCTCTCCACCTCATCAAAGCTCAGCACTCTGTCTGATGGTTGGAGTTGCTCCGGGGATTGGCGTGAGCTCTTGACTATGATACCCTCCCTCCTTTGTCGCCATAGACCAATATCATGAGTAAGGCTTTTAGCGGTGTCTTCCTCAGATTGGACTATCTTGCCCGATGCCAGGTATTGGTCTATGCTCCTAGCTGCCCTATTACCAGCAGCTATGGCCTCAATTAGAGTAGCTGGACCGGTGACACAGTCACCGCCAGAGAAGACCCCCACCTGGCTCGTTTGGTAGCTGAGCTGGTCAACCCTTATGGTGCCTTGTTCCGTGGTTTCAATCGGCTGGCCCTCAGCCAAAAAGGACAAATCAGGTGCCTCACCAATAGCCGAGATAATCATATCGGCTGGCAAAACGAACTCTGAGCCTTCGACCGAAATAGGGCGCCGCCGACCGCTAGCGTCCGGCTCCCCTAATTCCATCCTGATGCACTCAGCACCGATAACCTTGTCGCCTTCGGTTAATACTCTAACTGGTGTCGCCAGGAAATGGATTCTCACCCCTTCCTTTTCAGCTGCCCCAACTTCCTCCGCTCTCCCCGGCATTTCCACCCTGGAGCGCCGATAGACAATGGTTACATCCCTGAAACCAAGCCTCAAGCAGGTTCGGGCGCAGTCTATAGCGACATTACCACCCCCCACTATTATCGCCCTATCCTTAGCCTCTATCTTTTTGCCTAGATTAACATCACGGAGAAACTCCACCCCGTCGGCTAATCCAGCATAATCCTCCCTCCAGTTCTGGATATCAAATTCCCTACCAAGGTGAGCGCCAGTGGCAATAAATATTGCCTTGAAGCCCTCGCTAGAGAGCTGCTCCAGAGTTATGTCCCTACCTAGCTTAGTATTCAGTTTGATTTCCACCCCCAGCCGTCTGATAATATCAACCTCCCTCTCTAGAAAATCTCTAGGTAAACGATAGGGAGGAATACCAACTAAGGCCATTCCCCCCGCTGCCGGCAGCTCATCATAGATGGTAACCTTGTAGCTCATCAAGGCCAAATTGTAGCTGGCAGCCAGCCCGGCGGGACCAGCCCCAATAACTGCCACCCTTGGCTTACCAGCTTTGACTTTATCAAATGTAGGTTCTGAGCCACTGTCCATCTCACAATCAGCGGCAAATCTCTTCAGTGCCCTGATGGCAAGCGGGCTATCTATTTCATTTCTGGTGCAGTTGGCCTCACAGAAGGCAACGCAAGCCCGCCCTGTGATTCGAGGCAGGCAATTTGTCTTTCTAATTAATTCCAGAGCCTCTTTATATCTACGGTTTCTTATCAGCTCTATGTAGCCCGGTATATCCTGGTGAGCGGGGCAAACCTCCATACAGGGGGCAGTAACTCTAGTCATATAAGTCGATTCAGCCCTCCCCTCCCTGCTGGCAGCAGGTTTGACATATTCCTCTTTATAATAATTTAGAGTATCAAGGACGGGAGTAATTGCCGAGGGGCAGAAATCACACCTGGCGTTTTCCTTAATGCCGGCGCCCAACCAGCGTAGCAACTTAATGTCCTCATCGCTCCCCTTCCCGTTGGCAATTCCAGCCAGGATATCAAGCATAATCTTTATGCCAAGGTAACCGACAGAGCATTCTCCACAGCTTAGTTTCTGCACTTCCTTCAGGTAGGTGTGAGCCATATCCACGATATCAACCTTGTCATCAGCTACCACCAGCCCATTCCACGACATAAAGGCTGTTACCCGATGCCCATTATATTGCAGGGGAAGCCTCAGGTCTTCTGCGCTGGCATATTCATTGGGGTGAAGACCCCTATTATCTACAACCTTACCAGCCCAACTGCTAAAAATTACCTTGCTCATTTAACAACCTCGCTGTTGGTTACAGCCTTTGCCTTGAGCCTTTCGTATTTCTCAATGACCGTGGTCTGGATTTTCTCCACAATATCTGGTGATAGGTGCCTGAACCTCCCTTGCAGCTTCATGTAGTCCGTAACCGGTCTAAGTTTGGGGAAATCAAAATTTAGTCTATAGGTACCATTCTCCACTTCATACAGGGGGAATATCCCGGTCTCTACTGCCAGACGACCTATCCTGACGGTTAAGTCAGGAGGACATCTCCACCCAGTGGGACAAACCGACAGGATGTGGACATAAGCCGGACCAGGGGTCGCTGCCCCCTTTGCCACCTTAGCCATCAGGTCAAAGGGGTAGCTGGGGCAGGCAGTAGCTACATAGGGGACGTCATGAGCAGCAGCAATAGCCGGCATATCCTTTTTCCAGGTAACCTGCCCGATGCTTACCTTGCCGGCAGGGGAGGTGGTAGTAGAAGCACCATAGGGGGTGGCCGAAGAGCGTTGTATCCCGGTATTCATATAGGCTTCATTGTCAAAGCAGATGTAGAGGAAGTTATGCCCCCTCTCCATGGCTCCAGATAGCGCCTGGAGCCCAATATCGCTGGTTCCACCATCTCCAGCCATGGCTACTATCTTGATTTCCTGTTGAGCCATTCTGCCCTTCTTCATCAGTATCTTCAGCCCCGATTCTATGCCAGAAGCCACGGCTGCGGTATTCTCAAACAGGGTATGAATCCAGGGAACACGCCAGGAGGTATAAGGTAGCGGTGACGAAACTATCTCCATACAACCGGTAGCATTAGCAATTATCACCTTCTGCCCCAGTGCTTTACAGGCAAGCCTCACCGCCAGAGCCTCACCACAGCCAATACAAGCCCGATGCCCGGGGGCAAAGTTTTCCCTCTTGGTTACTAATTTGGGGACGAAAACAGCATACTTTTCCATTTTTTTGTTTTAAGAAACAAATCCTATTTTATTAGCTATAAAATTTCCAATTATTTTTTGGGGGAAACAATTCCTATTTAGCCAGATAGGAAAATTGTTTTTCGAGTTATGTTAAGTTGATTATTTTACTCCCTCACCCCGAATATTTCAAATTCCTGGTCGCTTCCCTTTTGTGAGATTTCTATGCCTCTACCGACTATGTCCTCAAATCCAGCCGGGGTAATATCCCTGCCCCCCAACCCCCCGACGAAGCCTATGACCTTTGGCCTCCTGTCCTCACCATATAAGGCTGACCTGACCTCAGAGCAAACTGGGCCTCCAGGACCACCAAAGGAGAGCGCCCTATCCAGAACGATGAGAACCTCAGTATTTCCGACCGCCTGGCGAATTTCCTTAAAGGGGAAGGGACGCCATAGGCGAAGTCTAACCAAGCCAATACTTTTTCCCTCCCCCCTCATCTTGTCTATAGCTGTCATTGCCGTCTCACTAAAGCTGCCCATGGTTAATAGCTGCACCCTGGCATCTTCACTGCGGTAGCATTCTACCGGAGAGTAATATCGCTGGAAGGTTTTGCCAAAGTTATCCCAGCACTGGAGGATTACCTCTTTGGCTGCTTCTAAATTTACCTCCTGCGCCTTCTTGGTCTCTGAATATATGATAGGCGGAGCGAAAGCCCCCATAGTTACCGGTCTATCCGGGTGTAGCGGCATGGGGTGCTGATATGGGGGGATAAATTTATCAACCTGGCTCTGCTCTGGGAGAACTATGGGCTCAATCATATGTGACATATGGAATCCATCCAGGTGAATCATTACTGGGAGCAAGACCCTGGGGTTTTCACCAATGCGGAAGGCACACAGGACATTATCCACCGCCTCCTGCCCATTTTCCACAAAGAGCTGAATCCAGCCGGTATCACGCACCGCCATAACATCAGAGTGGTCACCCCAGACACTTAGCGGTGCTGATAATGCCCGGTTAGCCACCGTCATAACTACCGGTAACTGCATTGATGAGGCAACATACAGCACCTCATGCATCAACTCTAGCCCCTGACCGGCGGTAGCGGTGAAGGTTCGAGCCCCGGCTGCCGACGCTCCAAGGCAAGCGCTCATGGCTGAGTGCTCCGATTCGACTGGAATATATTGAGCATCTAACTCGCCATCGGCCACCAGCTCAGCCAGGTGCTCCACAATGTGAGTCTGGGGGGTAATGGGATAGGCAGCCACAACATCAACATCGGCTAGTTTGGCTGCCTCAGCGATTGCCAGCGAAACCTCAATGCCTACCCTTTTTGCCATCACTCCTCCTCTGGCACTATGGTAATGGCTTTAGCCCAGCACTCGCGGGCGCAAATGCCACAACCCTTGCAATAAAATAGCTCAGCCTCAAAATACCCCTCAGCATTTTGTTCAATGCATCCCTCGGGGCAGAAAATGTAGCAAATACCACACTTTATACATTTATTGGTATCAAAGATTGGTCTTTCCGACCTCCAATCACCAGTCTGATACTGGCTGGCACTTCCCGGCTCAGCCACTATTGAGCCAATTTCCAGGTCTTTCCAGGTTAGCATACCCTCCGGCTTAGTCAATTGGCTTACTCCTTTGGGGGTCAACCTCACCCCCTTAGACATTTACTTGGTGACCCTATCCCCTTTATGCACCCTGAAAAATCCTTGATTTTCCAGGGAACCCGCTTTATCCCCTTCCCCTTAGCAAGGGGAAGGGGGAGGTAATTTCTTTAGAGGGGTGTAGCCCCTCTAAAACTCCCCTTAATTATTACTCCAGAGTAAGGAGGGGGAGGGATTACTTTTGAAGGGGATTTTTACCCCACAAAAACCTTGTTTTTGTAGGGATCCTGTATTAGCCCCTTCAATCTACCCTTGATAAACGACTTTTTACTCCTTTACCGAGGTCTCGTCATAGGCTTTCTGCATAGCCTTAATATTTCTTTCCGCCAGGCGGGCAAAGCGGTGTCTCAAGGGTTCAACCAAGGATTCCAGTTCGACCACCCCGGTGGCTCTAACTAGAGCTCCAACCATGGCAGTATTAGTAATAGGAATCCCTAAAATCTCCCTAGCGATAGTTGTGGCATCAACTTTAGCTAGTTTACATTTAACTTTGAACTCAGCCTCAACATCCTGAAATGACCTTCTGGTATTAATTATCAATATACCGTTTTCCTTAAGTCCTGAGGCGACATTCACAATGCCAAGTAGTCCAGGGTCAAGCACTACCACTACATCAGGTTGGGTTATCTCAGCCCTTATCCTGATAGGCTCCCGGCTACTTATTCTGACAAAAGACGATACTGGTGCACCTCTCCTCTCCGGACCAAAGCTGGGGAAGGCCTGAGCATACTTACCTTCGCTTATTGCCGCCTGTGCCACCAGTTCCGCCGAGGTAACCGCACCTTGCCCACCACGACCATGCCATCTAATTTCAATAAGCTGGTTTGTATCTAGCACTTTAGCCTCCAGGCTATCACAAAAGCGCCCCTGGAGCGACTTGAACGCTCGCACCCAGCTCCGGAGGCTGGTGCTCTATCCACCTGAGCTACAGGGGCCAATACCTATAATACCCTATAGCCAACGATGAAGCAAGGGCATTGCCCGAATCTATAATCTACTTTTTCCAAATCGGTTTTTCAGGAACTTCTCCAGCTCGACTACGAGGAATCCAGGGAATAGGGCTAAAATTATTATTGGCCACCACTCGGCAGGGAAGGGTGCTGTTCTAAATATAACATTAACAACGGGGATATAGGTTATCATAAGCTGGGTAATTATGGTTACCGCAATACCCATCAGCACCCATTTATTGGAGAAGGGGTTAAAGGTAAATGCCGATTTCATTACTGACCTGGCGGTAAGCAGGAAGCCCACATGCAACAGCTTGACCGCCATGAAGGCTGCCGTCTGTGCCTGCGTTAATACTAAGTCCATATTAGAGGTATGCGTTTCAAAGGCTAGATGCCCATATATCCAAAATATGATAAAGCCTGCAGCTGCCATTACCACCGACACCAAACCCACTCTCTCGAAAAATAGGCGATTGGCTATTTTTTCCTTAGGGTTACGCGGGGGGCTTTCAAGTAGTCCCTTTTCCTTAGGCTCCATCATCAGAGGCAGGGTGAGGAATACAGAGTCAGCCAGATTCACCCACAGGATGTGTATCGGCTCCAAGGGAAGGCGCAGGGCAAAGAGAGGTACGAATGGCGCCAGTAATACTGCTCCCATTACCAGTAGCGCCTGTCCCCCATTGGTGGGGAGGGTATACAGGATGGCCTTTTCCAGGTTCTTCCAGACATGTCTGCCCTCTTCTACTGCCCCCACAATGCTGGCGAAGTTATCATCAGTCAGAACCATATCAGAGGCTTCCTTACTCACCTCAGTTCCAGTTATGCCCATGGCAACGCCAATATCGGCTGCCTTTAGTGCTGGGGCATCGTTTACCCCATCGCCAGTGACGGCAGCAATGTGTCCCCTCCTCTGCAACTGCTTTGTTATTCTCAACTTATGCTCCGGGGCAACCCTGGCATAAACCGAGACCTTGTCCACAACTTCATATAGCTCATCATCGCTCATCCTTGACAGCTCTTCCCCGGTCAATACCTTATCACTGCTTCCGCCAATGCCTAGCTGCTGGGCAATGGCTTTTGCCGTCTGAGCATGGTCACCGGTTATCATTATCGTCCTTATCCCGGCTCTCTTGCATTTCTTGACTGCCTCAATCGCCTCTTCACGAGGTGGGTCTATCATCCCCTGGAGCCCGAGGAAAATCAATCCCTTCAAATCTTCCGGATAGAGCGAAGCTTTATCCTTGGGCACAGTCTTGTAAGCCATACCGAGCAACCTTAAGGCTTCTCTCGCCATCTCATCTGCTTTTCCCAATATCTCATCACTTCTTAAAGACTCAACACTTCCATCAATTAACTGACTCTGGCACATCCGTAACACCCTCTCCG
>JRER01001536.1_pt1 | contig 13055 bp, 14 predicted proteins | sample 210161 | NCBI WGS metagenome assembly JRER01 (sample SAMN03019618, study PRJNA260268) | marine sediment metagenome | biome: Marine; feature: Sediment; material: Clay; isolation source: clay from marine sediments 136 meters below sea floor depth collected from... | place: New Zealand: Canterbury...
ATTGAAGTTCTGCCGACCAGGTTTAGACTCGCTTTAAGAGAGAGAACGTCTCCAACATAGACGGGATGAAGAAAATCTATACGGTCGACAGAAGCCGTCACTGCATTCGTTCGGGCATGCCGTTGCGCAACTATGCCACCTGCCAGGTCTATTAGCTTCATTATGACGCCACCTTGTACATTTCCAGATGGATTTGCCTCTTGAGGTGACATTGGTTGTACCATAATAACCCTGGTTTCACTAATTCTCTTTCCCTGCATTTACTCTCCTTTCACCTGAAGCTTGAATCACATTTGATACTCAATCATACCTCAGCTTTCTTCGATACTCAAACTTAAATAAGTGCGTGCATGATTGAGGTCCCCAAAATAGAGCCAGCTTGTTACCGCGATCAGCGAGACTCTCTGTGAGTTCAAAGCTCGGTCAACTGTCAGCTAAGCAGCGTGGCAAAATCAGCCTTTGTCTAAACACCTACGATGCTTTGTACAGACAAAATCACCCGTCTGGGTCCACTATAACACCGAGAATGGGGGGATTTCGCTGTATGTATCGCGCTGCACAAAGCATCTTTTCGTGCAGGGTACTTAACTTTACATCGCTTTGTGGCCTAAGAAGCCCCGCCTTTGTCATTTTGTCCCTTTCGGATAAGCGGTTGCAGCAAGCGTAAGTACATCCTGTTCAAGCACTGTGCGTCTTAAAGACCTGCACAGGGGGCGGTCAGTCACCTGTTCAAATGGGGCGAAATATCCTGTGACCAAGGTTCCTCATGCAATAGCTTACTAGTGGTGTTCATATATGTTTCGATTTAGTTCCATACATCTCCCAAAAGAACGTTGTCGCCGTAATCCAGCCTTACTCCGCTCTAGGCTCTTATTTACTCTATGTGAGCACGTATTCTTTAGTTTTGGTGGTCTGAACATCTGACTGACTGAATGAATGAGTAACTGAATGAACAATTGAACCACAAGCTGAACACTTGGCTGAACCCTTCTTTAGCCTACGTGGGCGAGCAAATTGTCTGCAGTCTTTCCAAGCTTTTCGCGATATTCGCTCAGGGATTCATCTGGCTTTTTTTACCCAATCTTTCCTTCGCCTCCTCATATATCTTCTTGATAACTCTCGGAGGTAAAGTTGGATCCGGTAATGTACTGTTTATCACATCCCAGCAGAAGAGCACACTACTTGGTAGTGGTGGTAACGGGGGCGGAGAAGACTCTAATGATTCTGCTACAGCATTGACTGCCCGATCGTATATGCTTTTTTTGATCGTTTGCCTGCTTCCGCAGTGTGGACACTTGCGTCTCTTCCAATCTCGGTAGTCCTCGACTCTAGCTTTCCAGGGCCGAAGGCATTTCAGGCAGAAGTAATCCTGCATCGGACACAAAGTATAGTCTAACTACCTAGGTTTTGGCAACCTCCGCAATCAACGGGCTTGACAACTTCCATTACATGGAAGTACAATATAGAGGCAATGCTAAAAGCGAGGCGATAACATGCCAGGAGACAAAAAGGCAGTAGGTTACATCAGGGTAAGCAAAAATCCGCAGGCTCAGGGGGACAGAGCCAGCCTAGCAGAGCAGGCCGAGATGGTTAAGGAATACTCTCGGCGCAAGGGTTATGAGCTGGTAAGAATATTCTGCGACGTTGGAGAGAGATGGGACGCCAAAAGGCCTGAATTCAGGGAGATGACAGCCTGGGGGAGAACCAAGCCAAGACCGTACGACATGATTGTTGTCCCTTGGGCTGATCGGCTGGTTGGTAGCACTAGAGTGCTGGCAGAGTTGGAACCTCTGTTTGATGAGTGCGGTATTGATATCGAAGGCGCCGGCGAGCCTATTAGCAAGCAATGGTTACTAATTAACACCTTGATAGCGAAAGGCGAGATTGAGGCAAAGAGGCACCGAGGTAAGACCGGAGTCAAAACGGCTGCCAACCGAGGCCACATAATTGGGCCACCCCGCTACGGCCTTAAGCATGACGCAATAACCGGGGATATAGCCGTCGATGAAACTGAGGCTCACTGGGTGCGGCAGATGTTTGAGTGGTGCATCAACGGCTGGGGCCGGGAAAAGATAGCGTTCACGCTCAATAGGCTAGGAGTGCCGACACGCAAAAATGGCAAGCGTGGCTGGTCGCCGCACATGGTGGCCAGGGTACTCATGGGAACTTATACATACGGCGAGTACTGCTACCATATAGATGAGGAAGCTGTGCACTTCCAAGTGCCGCCGATAGTGAGCAAGGAGACCTTTGGTCGGGCAGCCGAGGCACGACAAAGCCGAGAGAATTTCGGCCACAGACTGGATTTACGGCCCTACATTATCAAGGGGCGGAAGCTGCGTTGCCGGGAATGTGGCCTAGGCTTCCGCATTCTCTCTAAAAGCACCACGTTTAGGCGGAAGCTAGCGAGTGGAGAAACCAGAGTGTATTATCGGAAGGCGCTGCAACCGTCTATCATTTGCCGCGGTATGGATTTGTACCCCCACCTATTCCATTGCCGCTCACCAAAGCATCTCGACTTTGATAAAGTGCAAACCTTGGTTGTACGGAAGGTCGCCGAAATCATGGGTAGCGAGGACTTTGCCCTTGCTGTTGCCTGCCCCGACGTCAGCGAAGTGGACAAGAAAGCGGCTAAGCTGCGAGACGCGAAAGATAAGGTCAAAGAGTTGGAACGACAAATAAGCTTTGTGGTGACGGAAGGCAGAATCGGCAAGATTCCCAAGCGGGTATATGATGAGCAGATAGCCCACCTTAATGAGATGTTGGAACATTGGGAGAGTGAGGTCGAGCAGTTAGAAAAACAACACCGCGATAGTGCTGACAAAATTTCAAAGCTACAGCAACTGGAGCCCTTACTCAGCTGTTGGAGAGGGTTTTGGGAGGTCTTTAAGACGGCGGAGGTCAAATCGAGGCCAACTGACGACTCAGACGGTATATGCGATTTGCCAATGACGGCGAAGAACCTGGCGGAACTGAGTCAGATCGTCGATTACCTTGTTGAGTGGGTTGCCATCGACCGGAACAACAATGTGTCCGTTGACTTGAGTTTACCTGTCCTCGACGGCATCAAACAAGACGCAGCTCGTAGTCGTCAGATGGTTACAGCACCTTAAGCCTCTTATGTCCGTTAGTCTGCGACCCGCTAGCACTACCGTTAGACGGTATAATTTTAACCACATTACTACCGCCCAAAGCCTTAAGGTATCTGAGTAAGCCTCTACGCCCTATGGTCAAGTCCATTAGCACAACTCTGTCGGCTAATGCTCTGGACAAGGCGTTTACCAGCATAGCCTTATGAGCGACAAAGCCATCGCCTGAACGCTTGCCCACGATATTCAGTTGTTCCACTTAACCCCCTTTAGGCTCTCTCGGTAGTGGGCAAGGCTACCGAGTGCCCTAGTAGTCAACAACCGATTACCCGCACCCCGCTGGCTCAACGGTGCTTCCACTATATACAGGGCATCGGGAAGGTCAAATCGTTATCATCAAAACAAGCCTTTTTGCTCTCTCCGTCTAAATCGGTAAAGGTAAAGCCTCTCGTATTGCGATAGAGCCTTGCCATACCTTATCTTAAGGGCTATCAGGACTAGCCTCATCGGGCAACCTAGTATAAAGGCTTTGTCGTCTAGCCAAGCGTCAAGGTCAATTGCCTTGTCGTCGGCTAGTGTGTCTATTAGCTCGGTAGTGTTACCGTCTCCGTCGTCTATAACGGTATTGAGGCTTAAGATAGTCAATAGCCTCTTTTGCTGTCGCCAATACCTTTGGCGCTCATAAGAGGCTATCCGTAGCATAGCTATATCGGATAACTGCCCACCACCGTCATTGTCTAGCCTTATTTGAGCGTCGGCAAGGCTTAATATAATGGTATGGTTTAAGTCCTCTCTATCCTGATACTTTGCCTTGTGTTGTAGTTTGTCGGCTACGGTGATATACTTACCCCAGTCTAGCATTGGTGCTTTGCCTCCATTGTTAGATTTGCCCTAGCTCGTTTAACTGCTGGCTAGGGCATTTTATTTGACCATCAGGCTAGGCTATGCCAGCTCTGGCTTTTCATATTCAATTGTTAAGGTGCTTTGAATCTACAGCTTTATCATCCAACAAAAGGAACTATTGTTGAACTTCAAAATGAACCTATATTTTCATCATATTTTTGGTGGGGCATTTTCTAAGAAATAAAAGGGAAGCCCTCTTGTCTAACAAAACAAGAAGGCTTATCATAGGAGGTAGGATGTTGGCTGTAACACGCTTTTGAGGAAGCCTATCTCTTCAGGCTCAGGTGGCAAGTTAGAGCCATCACTATAGCCGACCAAGAGTAAAAGTATTCACAAAGGTTTTACCTTTCGTACACCTCGGCCAAGGGAGAGGGGGAGAGATTTTTAGAAGGGGCTTTGCCCCTTAAACCCCTGGGCGAATAGCCTATATAGCATGGGCTGCGCCTCTCTTTAACTCTCCTTATCTTGATGATAAATATGGTAGACCCGGCTGGCTAATTGGGGTTTAGCTTAGGGATATTGCCTCGGTGAAAGGTCTGACCTTATGGGTGTTTAAGAGGGGCTGATGCCCCTCATTAAGGGGAAGGGGATACAGGGGATAGGGTCACCTAATAAAAATCTATAAGAGTCAGTTTTGTATTAAGCGAGCGTATTCTGGAGAATAAAGGCTAATATAGGCATCAAAATGTCTATCAGCTATTGACATTGGCTGTAAATGGTCATTTACTGAGTTGCGACTTATGCTCATGTGCGCTATGATAGGGCAGTTAGCACTCTCGGAGTGAGAGTGCTAACAAATTGAGCCTGTGATTGTCGATTGAAGAAGGAGGATTGAAATGGCGGTTAAGCTTCAACCGTTGGCTGACCGGGTCATAGTCAAGCCCATTGAGAGGGAGGAGGTGACCAAGGGGGGGATTGTCCTGCCTGATACGGCTAGGGAAAAACCCCAGGAGGGGGAGGTGTTGGCTGTTGGTCCTGGCAGGTTATCTGATGATGGGAAACGGCTGGCTATGGATGTTAAGGTGGGTGATGTGGTGGTTTATGCCAAGTATGGGGGCACCGAAATCAAGATTGAGGATGAGGAACTGGTGATTTTGCGTGAGAGCGATATCTTGGCTAAGAAAGGCAAGTAGAACCAGAACAAGGAAAGGTAAGTAATAAATCTAGTTAGTGTGTAAGGAGGAGAAAAAATGGCTAAACAGATTATATTTGATGAGGAGGTTAGGCATTCGGTAAAGAAGGGAATAGATACTTTAGTTGATGCGGTTAAGGTGACCTTGGGACCTAAGGGGCATTGCGTGGCTTTGGATAGAAAATGGGGTGCTCCAACAGTAATTGATGATGGGGTTACCATTGCCAAGGATATTGAGCTTCCTGACCCCTTTGAGAATATGGGTGTTCAGTTGGTTAAGGAGGCAGCCACTAAGACCAATGATGCTTGTGGCGATGGCACTACTACATCTACCATTCTAGCTCATGCCATTGTTTCTGAGGGCTTTAAGAATATAGCCGCTGGGGCCGATGCTATGGCTTTAAAGAGGGGCATTGAGAAGGCGACCAAGGCTATTATTGATGAGCTTAAGAGGGTATCTACTGAGGTAAAGGGTAAGGAGCAGATTGCTCAGGTGGGCACTATAACTGCTGTTGACCGTATAGATTTTCTTCATCCCGTCTATGTTGGAGACGTTCTCTCTCTTAAAGCGAGTCTAAACCTGGTCGGCAGAACTTCAATGGAGGTCGGTGTACGTGTAGAGTCAGAGAATCCACTAACCGGGGAGATTCGACATACGGCTTCTGCATTTCTCACGTATGTTGCCCTGGACAAAAGTGGAAGACCCGTGGAGGTCCCTCCTCTTATCCTCGAGACCGATGAGGAGAAACGCCGAAACGAGGATGCGCGAGCCCGTAGAGAGGTTAGACTTCGTGGGAGAATAAGGAGAGAGTAGTTGCAACTTGTATCTACTTAATGCTGAATCCTGATAAGGAATCCTAGGAAGTGGTGACAAGCCTAAGATAGAAGAGCTTTACAAAACCTCAGCTATCCTGAAAGGTATGATCCCTCAGTCACACCAATTGTCATCTCGACCAATTCATTGTCACCCATACTCTTCACAACAAGATGGCTTTTTGTGTAGCTTTTGCTTTGTCATTCCGGTGGCAAGTTCTGGTAGACGCAGGAATTAAGGTTTTACGGTAGCTTCTTCAAGTCGAGGTGACATCACCAACACGTACTCTGCCCCAGATGGCGATAGCCCGCGCCAACGACTCAATATCAGCACATTCGGCTACTGTTTTCCGGCTAAAGCAAAGCTTCATATAATTTCTAAGCAAAAGCGCGCCAACACCGTCAATAGCTGAGCGCACTGCCCCCAACTGGGTAATAATACTCTCGCAATCACGACCACTTTCGACCATCTTTTGAATACCACGAACCTGTCCTTCAATCCTTTTGAGACGGTTGACCAGCGTCTCCGCCGATATTACTTCTTCAGCCACTTTACCCTCCTAGCAAATTAGACCCTATCTGCCCTTGATATACTATACCCCCATAGGGTATAATAGCCACCCGGATAATATTGATAGCTTATTTTACCACATCTCGTATATCAGCCGACAAATTCTCACCTAGAAGGGAGCAATGATGGACGAATTTGAGCCAAAGATAGTCGGTTTCTTTTGTAACTGGTGCTCCTATACCGGCGCTGACCTTGCCGGTACTTCACGGATAAAATACCCAGCTAATGTGAGGATAATAAGGGTAATGTGCTCGGGCAGGGTGGACGAGAGACTGATACTGAAGGCATTCGCTGCGGGGGCTGACGGCGTCCTTGTTTGTGGCTGCCACCCGGGGGACTGCCATTACCAGAAAGGCAACCTGAGTGCTAGGAGAAGGGTTACCGGCTGGAGACCTTTGCTTGATGCCCTTGGCATTGGCAAGGAGAGGCTCAGGCTGGAATGGATCTCAGCATCCGAGGGGCCAAAGGTAGCGGAGACAGTCAAAAGTTTCACCCAGACTATAAAAGGGCTTGGCCCCAGTCCATTTAATAGGAGGCGAAATGAGCATTGAGTATGTGCCCACCATATGTCCGTATTGTAGTTGTGGCTGCGGCATCTACCTGGTAGTCAGGGATGGCAAGATAATCGGACAGGAGCCATGGAAAGAGCATCCGATAAATGAGGGCGCAAACTGCCCTAAAGGCAAGAATGCCCACGAGTTCCTTTACAGCGAAGATAGGCTAAAGATGCCACTGGTGAGAAAGGATGGCACTTTTAGGGAAACGTCCTGGGACGAAGCCCTTGACCTTGTCTCTTCTAAGCTAAAGGAAGCTACGCCAGAGAACTTTGGCTTTATCGCCTCGTGTAGGAACAGTAATGAGGATGCCTATGTGATGCAGAAGTTTACCCGAGTTGTAATGGGCACCAATAATATAGAGTACTGCGGCAGATTGTGCCATTCCCCAGCGGCGGCTGCCCTAATTCCTGCCATGGGCTCAGGCGCAATGCAGACCTCTCAGCCTGAAATTGAGCTTGCTGACTGTTTCTTTCTTGCCGGCGTTAATCTCATGGAGACCTTTCCTATGATAACACGGAGGGTACTCCGTGCCAAAGCCAGAGGAGCCAAGGTTATCTATACTGACCCCAGGAAGACAGCTACCGCCAGGTATCTGGCTGATATTCACCTGCAACTAAAGTCAGGCACAGACGCTGCCCTAATCAACGCTATGATGCGAATCATCCTCGATGAGGGGCTGGAGGATAGGGAGTTTATTGCCTCAAAAACCGCTGGTTTTGATGAATTACGCGATTCTCTGTCTAAGGTAGACCTGAAGGAGGCAGAAGAGATTACCGGTGTTCCTCAGGAAAAAATAAGGGAGGCAGCAATGACCTATGCCGAGGCGGAGCGGGGCTGCATTCTCTATGACCAGGGTATGTCCCAGCATTATGTTGGCACTGACAACGTTAGGGTTCACGCCAACCTAGCCCTTCTCTGCGGGCATGCTGGTAAGCCAGGGAGTGGGGTGAACTCAATGAGGGGGCAGATAAACGGTGAGGGCAGCGGAGATATGGGCTGCCTATGTGTTTTCTACCCCGGATTTAAGCGTGTGAGTGAGGAGTCAGCAAAGCTCTTTGAGCAGGCCTGGGGAGTAACCAACCTGCCCACCAAGCCTGGCTTCACCTATATAGATATGCTGTATAAGTGCACCCACCTCTATATTGTGGGAGGAGACCCGATGATGGCAGTGCCCGATGTTAATAAACTGAGGAAGACTTTAGAGAAGGCTAATTTCATAGTGGTTCAGGACATATTTCCCACTGAGATAAGCAAGCTTGCCCATGTGGTGCTGCCGGCAGCTACTTGGGTGGAGAGGGAAGCTACCCATACTTGGATAGACAGACGAGTGCAAAAGGTAAACAAGGTTGTTGACCCTCCCGGTGAGGCCAAGCACGACTGGTGGATTACATGTCAATTAGCCGAGAGGATGGGTTATAAGGATAAATTCAACTTCACCTCATCAGGGGATATATTTGATGAGATAAGAAGCTGCGTTCCCCAGTATAAGGGAATAACCTACGAACGGCTAAGGAAGACAGTGGGAGGAATTCACTGGCCATGCCCTTCAGAGGCCCATCCAGGAATGCCCACCATGTTTTTAGAGAAATTTGGTACTCCTGATGGCTTAGGGCACTTTCAGGTGGTGGAGTATAAACCCCCGGCAGAAGTGCCAGATGAAGAATATCCCTACTTTCTAACTACCGGGAGAAGCATATTCCACTATCATACCGGAGCAATGACGCGGAGGACGCCAAAGCTGATTGATGAGGTTCCTCGGGGCTTTGTTGAGGTCAACCCTGAGGATGCCATTAAGGTAGGGGTCAAAAACAAGGATGTGGTCACTCTAAAGACAAAGCGGGGTAGTATAGAAGCTGAAGCCAAGGTGACCGATGAGGTGCCACCGGGGCTATTGTTTGTCCCCTTCCACTTTCCTGATTCCTGTGCCAATGTGCTGACAATCTCAGCCTTAGACCCCAGTGCCAAGTGTGCTGAAACCAAAGTATGTGCTGTTAAGATGGAGGTAAAACGATGAAAGGAGATATGTATATCGCTCGTTCCTCGGATAAGGAGATAGTGGAGAAAGCTGAATGTGGTGGTGCGGTTACTTCTTTGCTCAAATTTGCCCTGGAGAGTGGGAGCGTGAACAGTGTGCTTACCGTCAGAGCAAGAGATGGCAATAGATACGATGTTATACCAGTTCTTATCACTGACCCAAAGGAGATAACAGGGACGGCGGGGACATTGCACTGCGCCTCACCTAATATCGCACGCTTAGTTAAGGAATACCTGGATGGCGCATCCAGCATGAAGATAGCCGTTGTCGCCAAGCCATGTGATGCTAAGGCGTTCATCGAGCTAGCTAAGAGAGAACAGATTAAGCTCGATAACCTGCTCCTCATCGGTTTGAACTGTACCGGTACTCTACCCTCGGCAAAAGCCAAAAGGATGATGCAAGAGGAGTTTGGGGTAGACCCCGCCGATGTTGTTGCTGAAGATATTAAAGACAATAAATTGACCATCAGGTTAAAGGATGGGGCAGAGAAGGAGAAGGATTTGGCAGAGCTTGAGGAGCGAGGATATGGACGGCGAGACAACTGTCGCAGATGCGAGACCAACATTCCAGTTATGGCTGACCTAGCCTGCGGCAAGTGGGGGACTACGGACAAAAATTCAACCTTTATTGAGGTCTGTTCTGAGAAGGGGTCGCAATTTGTTGAAGCCGCAATCAAGGCTGGTTATATCAAGGTAGAACAGCCAACCACCGATGCCTTAGAAACCAGAAAGAGAAAGGACCAGACAGCAACAGGATTGGCGCAGCAGTGGCAGGAGAAAGATTTTGCCAGCCTCAAAGAAATGAGCAGCGATGAAAGGTTCGATTACTGGTTTGGTCAATTCAGCTGCTGTATTAAATGTTATGGCTGTCGGGATGCCTGTCCCATCTGCTACTGCAAGGACTGCTATCTGGAGGCAAATAGGGGCTTGGTGCCTCCTGGGCAAGTCCCGCCCGACATTATGTTCCCCATGCTGAGAATCACCCATGTTATGGACTCCTGCGTTAATTGTGGACAGTGCCAGGATGTTTGCCCCATGGAGCTGCCTCTTTCCCGCCTGATATTCCTGCTGAACAGGGAACTAGCTGGCATTTTTAAGTATGAACCGGGAATGGAAGTAAGTGAACTTCCTCCGCTGCGAACAATCACTGACCAAGAGTTAAGTATCAGCGGCGTTGAAGTTGCCTTCTAGCTCCAAGGGAACTACCAGTCCAGAGCATGCCCCATTGGGAAGTTCAAAAATCTAGACGCTGAGGAAAACCATGAAAGTTATTGGCTTAATCGGGGGTATGAGTTGGAGCTCCTCTCTGGAGTACTACCGTCTCATTAACCAGCTGGTTGCCGAGAAGCTGGGTGGTCTTCACTCAGCCCGCATAATCCTCTATAGTTTGGACTTTGACGAGATTGAGCGGGTTCAACGCGAGGCGCGCTGGGATGACGCTGCCGCTATCCTTATCGAGGCAGGCATTGCATTGAAGCAGGCCGGTGCTGACTTCTTGGTAATATGCACCAACACTATGCACAAGGTTGCCGATGCCGTGGTGGATAAGGTGGGCTTACCGCTTCTCGATATCATTGATGCAACTGGGAACGCGATCATGGAGCAGGGTTTGCACAGGGTAGGGCTGGTGGGAACACGGTTTGTCATGGGGGAAGAGTTCTATCGGGGAAGACTCCAAAAGCGCCTCGGTATCGATGTGCTTGTGCCGCGGGAAGAAGAGCGACGTATGGTTCATCGGATAATCTACGACGAGCTCTGCCAGGGGAAAATAGAGGATGTTTCGCGTCGAGCCTGCCTTCAGATTATTGAAGGGCTCATAGGGCGAGGTGCCGAAGGGATTGTTCTCGGGTGTACCGAACTGCCGTTGCTCATCCGCTCTAGTGACGTAGAGGTTCCGCTGTTCGATACGACACGACTCCACGCCGAGGCTGCAGTCGAAATGGCACTGGGTAAATGAAAGTCACGATTCTCTATGACAATTGCCTGAGTAAGCAGGGGCTAAGAGCAGGTTGGGGGTTTTCAGCTTTCGTGGAATTTGAGGATGGTCTGCCGCTGCTGTTTGACACTGGTGCTGATGGTGCTACCCTGCTCTATAACATGAAGCAGCTCGGAATTGACCCAAGGCGCATAGGACTAATCGTTATCTCCCACGCTCATGGCGACCATACCGGGGGCCTGTCTGACATATTAGAGATAAATAAGCGTGCTGAAATCTATGTTCCAGCTTCCACCATAGCCAGACTGCCAGGAAGAAAGGTGATCCCCGTCAGCCGACCCATCCAGATTTCAGAGGCTATTTTCTCTACCGGTGAACTCAAAGGCATAGAGCAGGCTCTAGCTGTCAGGACGGACAGGGGAATTGTGGTAGTAACGGGATGCTCTCATCCGGGAGTGAGCGAGATTCTGGAGGCTGCATCGAAACTCGGTAAGGTATTCGGGATTATCGGTGGTCTCCACGGCTTCAGCGATTTCGACAGGTTGCGGGGGCTATCTTTGATATGTCCCTGCCACTGCACGCAATATAAGTCGGAACTGAGACAACTATTCCCTAAGCAATATATAGCCTGTGGAGCCGGGCTGGAACTGGAACTATAATCGAAAGGTAAGGGAACCCACTAACCCGACTCCCACTACTTGACATCTGAGGCTGTAGTGGGCTATAATAATTATGGTCATATGACCGAAATTACCTTGGAGAACCGAGGGAAGGATGGGTAGAGCAGGCCGGCCACCGCTGTGGCGCCGAGTAGATTTCTTACCAGAAGTGACCTACTTTAAACCAGCTGGAGTGCCGCTGGCTGTGTTACAGGAGGTACAGCTTTCGGTCGAGGAGGCGGAAGCAATCCGCCTGAAGGACATAGAGGAGCTTGAGCAGGAGGATTGCGCTCAAAGGATGAATATCTCGCGGACTACCTTTGCCCGCGTTCTGAACTCGGCCCGGCAGAAAATGGCTGATGCTCTGCTTAGAGGTAAGGCGATAAGGATCGAGGGTGGCAACTTTCAGCCTGCCCTGCAGCGCTTTACGTGCCGGCGCGGTCACCAGTGGGATGTCTCATTTGAGGTGATGATTGAAACGCCACCCCAGTTCTGCCCGACGTGTAACACGCCCAACATCCTAGCAATGCAGCCAGCCGGGCCAGGCTGGGGAAGGTGTGGCCGACGAGGACGTTACCGGGGAGGGCGTGGCTTGTAGATGGAGCAAAGATCATCATACAGCTGACGGTAAGTCTGGAACTGAGATGAAAATTCTTGATGATTTGCTATCAACCCTGAATACGGAGGTAACCGTTAGAGATATGCGGCAGGGGCTTTTTCACACCGCAGTGCTAACTCGTAACTGTGGACTGGCGGCAACACTTCCCAGAGATGCACTTCGCCAACAGCAGCCGTCGGTAAAGGACCCGGGCTTCCTGCTCAAGAAAAGCGCACTGCGATAGCATGGTAAGCGCACACCTGGGCACATTTGCCACAGTAAGTGCACTTATCTTCATCTACTTTCGGAACTGGAATCGAGACAGATTCGCTACCGGTGATAATGGGCTTGAGCAAGACATGAGCATTGGGCTCCTCCACATCACAATCTAGAAGCTGTACTTTATCCTTGTCTCTCAGGGAAAGGGCAAGGCTGGTAGCCACCAAAGTTTTGCCCGTCCCCCCTTTACCACTGGCTACAGATATGATCATACTCTCACCATCTTTGCCCCGCACTTGGGGCAGCTCAGGTTGTAGCAGGGTATCCCTGCTTGGTGGGGAACACAGGCACCACAACTGGGACAGACGCATTCTCCACTAGGGCCGGCTCCAGGGTGGGTGCCTCCCATCCTGCCAGCGCCTCTTCCTCCTCTTCCTATACCTCTTCCGCTTCCTGGACCACCACCCCCGGGAGGTCCCATTCCGTCTCCTCTGGGCATGGCTGCACCTCCAAAAAAATCATTTGCATTTTTACTAGATTGGCG